>Ga0207701_10000638_pt1 | contig 36482 bp, 27 predicted proteins | sample KBSSwiSSwithPhiX_FD_184294 | JGI IMG/M metagenome (GOLD analysis project Ga0207701, IMG submission 184294) | Switchgrass rhizosphere bulk soil microbial communities from Kellogg Biological Station, Michigan, USA, with PhiX - S5 (SPAdes) (version 2) | ecosystem: Environmental > Terrestrial >... | reverse complement strand
ATCGGGCCCTCAGCGGCGGCCACGGCGCCCCTGCCTTCTTATGTCCATTACGAACATGTCCATTGTGGGCGGATCCTATCACGGCGGTCGGCGGTCGGCGGTCGGCGGTCGGCGGTCGGCGGTCGGCGGTCGGCGGTCGGCGGTCGTGACGCGGCGCGATGGCGGAGCTGTGGGCGGCGTGGGTATGATGGGGGAGCCATGGGAATGATCAAGCTGAAGAGGCGGAACGCGCTGCTCTGGGCGGGAGCGGCGGCTGCGTGGCTTGCTGGCGCGTCCACCGCGTCGGCGCAGGCCACTCTGCCGGAGGGTCCGGGCAAGGAACAGCTGGTGAAGATTTGCGGCCAGTGCCACGAGCCGCAGCGGGCCGCGTCGATCCGCCTGACCCGCGACGGGTGGGAAGCCACCATCGGTGACATGATCGCGCGTGGCGCGAAAGGCTCCGACGAGGACTTCCAGGCGATACTGGACTATCTCTCCAAAAACTACCTCGGCGAAGCGGCGCGGCCGCTCAATGTCAACACGGCCACCTCGATCGAGCTCGAGAGCGTGCTGCTGCTGTTGCGCAAGGAAGCGGCTGCCGTCATCGCTTACCGGGAGAAGAACGGTCTCTTCAAGTCGGTCGACGACCTGAAGAAGGTGCCGGGCATCGACCCCCAGAAGATCGAGGCCCAGAAGGATCGCCTCTACTTCGGCGGCATCGTGCCGACGCCGCCGAAGCACTGACCCCATGATCACCGGCGCACACGTCCTGCTCTACACGCCGGATCCCGACGCGGACCGCGGGTTCTTCCGCGACGTCCTCGAGTTTCAGTCCGTGGACGCCGGCCGCGGCTGGCTGATCTTCGCGTTGCCGCCATCGGAGGTCGCCGTGCACCCACTCGACGCGACCGCGCCGGCGCCGGAACGCACGGCGATGCTCGGCGCCAGCCTGTATCTCATGTGCGACGATGTCGCGGAGACGGTCAAGTCGCTGCAGGCGAAGGGTGTCGAGTGCAGCGCCCTGACCACCGAGCGGTGGGGCATCGTCACCACCCTGCGGCTGCCGAGTGGCAGCACGCTCGGTCTCTACCAGCCCACCCATCCCGTCGCGCATTCCACGTAGCACGCTCGCCGGCCGCCTTCGGCGGACCTGAACTGCGCCCCCTGCGCGCCGGGCGCGCAACTTCGTCAGGATCGCCCGCATATGGTCGGCAAGGGCGTTCCCTCGGCGCTGGTCACAAACCCGCGTCACCGTATGGCGATCCCCTATACTTCTGTCGTCCGTCGATCCGAAACCCGCTTGCGCGGTCGACCGCCGCCGGTTCACCGGCATGTGCCGGCCCAAGCCGCCACACCCCGTCGCGCGCGAGCGTCCCCGAGCTGCTGAGGAAAGGCCGTCATGCAAGTGGTGTCTCGTCGTTTCTCGTTCCTTCTCGTCGTCGTGCTCGCCGCCTGCGCGATCTTCCTGGGCGTGGCGCCGGCCGGTGCGCAGAGTGCCACCGGCAGCGTCGAAGGCACGATCGTCGATCAGTCGGGCGCCTTGCTGCCCGGGGTCACCGTGACGCTGGTCGAAGCGGACACCGGCGCCCAGCGAGTCACGCTGAGCGACGCTGACGGGCGCTTCGCGGCGCTGCTCCTGCCGGTCGGGGTCTACAACCTGACCGCGGAGCTGGCCGGGTTCGTCAGCCAGAAGCAGAGCGAGATCAAGGTGACGATCGGCCAGACGAGCACGCTGCGGCTGCAGATGAGCGTGAGCGGGGTGGCCGAGTCGGTCACGGTCAGCGGGGTGACGCCGATCATCGAAACCGGACGCTCGCAGGTGAGCTCGACGGTCGACGCGACGGCAGTCCAGAACCTGCCGGTCAACGGCCGCAACTTCATCGACTTCGCGCTGCTCACGCCGGGCGTGACGCGCGACACGCGGACCGGCGACATCAGCTTCGCCGGTCAGCGGGGCACGCTCAATAGCCTGGTGATCGACGGCGCGGACAACAACAACACCTTCTTCGGCCAGAGCACCGGCCGCACCGGTTCGGGCCGGGCGCCATACCAATTCAGCCAGGACGCGGTGCAGGAGTTCCAGGTCAACTCGAGCTCGTTCTCCGCCGAGTACGGCCGCGCCGGTGGCGCGGTGATCAACGTCGTGACCAAATCCGGCACCAACGAGCTGCACGGGTCGCTGTTCGAGTTCTACCGCGACAAGGCCCTGAACGCGAACAACGCGATCAACGAGCTGAATGGCCGGCCCAAGTCGCCCTATCACTACAACCAGTTCGGCGGCACGCTGGGTGGCCCGATCCGGCGGAACAGGGATTTCTATTTCGTCAACTACGACGGCCAGCGCAACACCCAGCCGAACATCGTGTTCCTCAACCTGCCCACGACCACTCCGAGCGATCCCGCGACCCAGGCCGGCATCGCCCGGCTGCAGCCCTTGGCCGCGAGTTGGGAACGCACGCTCGATCAGGACGTGTTCCTGGCCAAGACCGATCACGAGCTGAACGCCGCCAATCGCCTCACGCTGCGCTACAACCATCAGAACTTCACCGGCGAAGGCTTCGAGAACGGCGGCGCGCAGAACGCCCTCGAGCACACCGGAGCGTCGCTGGTGAAGACGCGCACCTTCAACGCCGCGTGGACCAGCGTGGTCAGCTCGACGCTGTTCAACGAGATGCGCGTGCAGTACTCGCGCGACGAGGAGCCCGGGCAAGCGAACTCGGAAAACCCGGAGGCGGTCGTTCAGCAGAGCGGGACCACGGTGCTGACCATCGGCCGCAACAACTTCAGCCCGCGCGAGACGACGATCAAGCGGTGGCAGGTTGCCGACTCGCTGACCAAGGTTCGCGGCGCGCACAAGCTGAAGAGCGGCTTTGACTTCCAGTTCGACGACATCCTGAACCGCTTCCCCGGCTTTTTCAGCGGGTCGTACACCTTCCGCAGCCTCGCGTCCTTCGCCGGCGGCCGGCCGAACAGCGCCAACGAGTTCTACCAGCAGAATTTCGCCGGGGCCAACACGACCGGCGCGGAGACCCATCCGAACATTCAGGAGTACTCGGTGTTCGCGCAGGACGAGTGGCGCGCGGCGCGCGACGTCACGGTCAATCTGGGGCTGCGCTACGACCTGATGAAGACGGATGCGCCGCCGGTCCGCAATCCCGATCCGCAGCTCGCCGCCGCCGGCATCGATACGAGCCGGCTCGATCCTGACACCAACAACTTCGGGCCGCGCCTCGGTCTCGCGTGGAGCCCGCTCGGCCGGCCCTTCGTGGTCCGCGGCGGCTGGGGGCTGTTCTACGGCCGCACCCCGTCGATCATGCTCGGCACGGCGCACTCCAACAACGGCGTCAACATCGTCTCGCTGACCTTCACGGGCGACGCGGTGCCTACCTACCCGCAGAAATTCGACACCATTCCGGTTGGCGGCACCGCCGTCCGGCCGTCGATCTTCTACGTCGATCAGGACTTCGCCAATGCCCGCCTGATGCAGGCCAACGCCGCGATCGAGTGGCAGATCCAGGCCCAGACCACGCTGACCGCGACCTACCTGTTCGTCGACGGCGACCAGTTGTCGCGTTCGATCGATCGCAACATCGGCACGCTCGGGTCGCGCACGTTCACGCTGGCGAACAGCAGCACCAGTTACGCGTATCCCTTCTTCGGCGCGGACCGCCCGTTCGACAATTTCCAGCGGGTGATCGCTTTCGAGTCATCCGCGGTGTCGCGCTACAACGGGATGACGCTCGAACTGAACCGCCGGTTCGCCAACGACCTCCAGTTCCGTGCCGCTTACACGCTTGGCAAGGTCGTCGACACTGTGCCTGACGCGACCGCCGTCGTCCCGGGCAATGCCGGCGACGATGTGAAGTACGCCTCGAACCCGGTGGACTTCAACGCCGACAAGACGGTGGGGAACAACGACCAGCGGCACCGCTTCGTGGCCAGCGGGGTTTACAGCACGAACGGCCTGGCGGCCGGGCGCGAAGGCGTCTCGCGCGTGTTGATCCGCGGCTGGGCGTTCAGCGGGATCCTGACCGCACAATCCGGCCAGCCCTACACGGCCCGCGTCGGCGCCGTCGATCTCAACAACGACGGTAATACCCGCAACGACATCGCGCCGGGCACCACCCGCAACCAGTTCCGGCTGCCGTCCATTGTCACCTTCGACCCGCGCATCACGCGCGACATCGCGGCCGGCCGCACCCGGGTGCAATTGATCTGGGAGGCGTTCAACCTTTTCAACCGCGACAACATCAACGCGGTCGACACCACGTATTACAGTGTCACCGGCACCACCCTCACGCCTGGCACGACCTTCGGCCGCCCGACACTCAGTGCCGGCGAACGGATCATGCAGCTGGCGGTGAAGTGGACGTTCTAGGGGGGCTTACGCTCGTCGCTTCCGGCTTCCAGCTTCCGGCTTCCAGCTTTCCGCTGGTTCACGGTTCAGGGTGCAGGGTTCAGCGTTCGGGGTTCAGAACGCGGCGTCGAGCGAACGGATGCTCACTGACGTTCGGGTGGGGCGCGTCGCCCGTGGGTCAAGGCTGTTCGCCATCCGAGCGGCTGGCGAGCGGGAAGCGGACAGCGCGAAGCTACACTCCGAACTGCCTGAGATGGTGATCCATGTGCCGGTAGATGAGCACGCCCCAGCGACGGGCGTTCATCGTGCCGAATGCGGGGTGCTCGCGGCAGAGGGCGGCCGGGCCGGCACGCACCACGTCGTCCAGGCGGCGATTCAGCTCGGCGCAGTCGGCGGCGAAGTCGCCTGGCGCGCGTACCAGCAACTCCGGGGCGGTAGGCGCACTCTTCGGGAACGGCAGCACGTAAATGATCAGCTGCTTGAGCGGCGGGTAACGGATCGGCAGGCGCTTCGACTTGACCGGCAGCTCGCTCGACGCCATGCGCAGCGAGTCACACAGGTGCGCGACCACCTGCGGGGCGGTGAAGCGGCCCCATCGGGCGGTGTGTTCGGGCGTGAGCCGCCGCACGCGGTCTTGCAGCGACCGCTGGTCCGTCGCGTTCCAGATCGACTTCATCGTTCGCCTATCGCAAACAGGTGTTGTGCGCCGCGCACGTAGAGGTGATTGCCGGCAATCGCCGGCGTGGCCATCAGCGGCTCGCCGATCGGGTTGGTCGCCAGCAGCGTGAACTCGTCTCCCGCCCGCACCACGAAGATATCGCCATCCTCGCTCGAGAGGTAAATCCGGCCGTCGGCAACCACCGGAGATGCACTGAAGCCGCTGCCCTGGTGGGGCACGCGCTGGCGGTAGATCTCGCGTCCCGATTCGAGATCGTAGGCATCGAACAGCCCGTTGTTGGCGAGGACGTAGAGCCGTCCCCGGTAGATCAGCGGCGTCGGCATGTACGGCCCGCGTGCGGTCTTACTCCAGCGCAGGAAACCTCCCGAGTCGCTATTCGCCGGAGGAGTGATGTCGCCCTGGCCGCCAGGACGGATGGCCAGGATCGGCCGTTCCGGCGCCCGGCCGCTCGACACGATGATCAGATCGTCCGCGAACACCGGCGTAGGCGCGGTGATCTTCGAGCTGCGCGCCAGCCGCCACCGCTCCGCGCCAGTGTCCGGATCGTAGCCACGGACGAAGTTGGGCGAATTGGTGACCAGCTCCGCGGGCCCACCCTTCGACGAGATGTAGACGGTCGGCGTGCCCCAGGATGGCAGCTCGGTGCGCACGCTTTTCCAGACCGTCGTGCCGCTGCGCACGTCGAGCGCCATCACGAACGACTCGTTCTGGGTATCGCACTGCACGATCACGAGGTCGCGGTAGATGATCGGCGAGCTGGCCGTGCCCCACTCGTACTCGGGCAGGTCGTAGGCGCCGGTATTGAGGACGCCGAGATCGCGCTGCCACAGCGGCGTGCCGTCGAGGTCGAACGCGAACAGCCCCTGCGATCCGAAGAAGGCGACGAGATAACGGCCGTCCGTCACCGGCGTGGCATTGGCGTAGGTCGCCTTGATGTGCCGCTTCTCTCGCGGGACGCCTTCGTACGCAGTCCGCTGCCACAGCGTACGCCCGCTGGTGCGATCGAGCGCCAGCACCACCCACTTCTGCGGCGTGCGATCTTCGGACGCCGTGCCCTCGCCGTAGAGCCCCGGCTTGAAGGTCGCATCCGGGCGACTGCTGATCGCGGTCGTCAGGAACAATCGATCGCCCCAGACGATGGGGCTCGAGTGGGCGAGTCCGGGAATCGCCACCGTCCACGTGATGTTGCGGTGCCTGGTCGCGTCCCATCGTTCGGGGACACGCTGTCGGTCAGCGCGCCCAGAGGCAGAGGGACCACGGAAGCCTGGCCAGTTGGCGGTCGCTGTCGGCTGGCTGCCGGCCGCGACCCGGAGCGGGGCGGCCGACAGGCCGAGCGCGACGATCATCAAAGAAAGACGCAAGGGCAGCATCGCGACCGAAGTTCCGGCGAGTATAGCCGAGCGCTTCGCGAGCGATCAGCCATCTGCCGTCAGTCCTTCTAAGACAGGGGAGCGCTGGCGCGTTCGATGCCCGCCCCTCTCACAACTTCCGAAATGAACGTCAGCCGTGCCTCGCCGACTCGTGCGGTGACCTCCCAGCAGCCTGGTGAGGGAAAAATGAGGTACGAGGGCTCGAACTGATCCGCGTCGTGTGAGTGATCGAGGCTGGCGCCCAGCGCCAAATCGCGTGCGCGGCTCCAATCGCGCCGCCCCAGTCACCCGATGTGATCGAGATTGCGGACCAGCAGCGCGTCCGTCGACGCACCGGCGCGCGCCTTGCTGGCATGCTCGCGCGATGCCTGGCGATCCGTGTCCGAGACGATCAACGCCGCGGCAAAGCGAATCGCCGCATCGTCTGGCCGGGCCGCGACGCTGCGGGTGATGAACTCCGAATCGTTCCGCGTGCCGAGTGCCGCCTTGATCCCCGCGACACGTGCGGCCCAATGGCTGTCCGGGGAGAGCATCGTCATCTCGCGATAGGCCCCGGTCAGATACGCGGCGTCGAGCCAGAGGAGCGCGTCGGGCTGCGCCGCCGCCTCAGCGCGCGCGACCACGCGGTCCAGCAGACGGGCGGCGGTTGCCGCGTCGGCACTGGCGTAGATGGCCGCGCGACGGAGCGTTTCCATCCGCACCACGACCGGCGTCGACGGGGTCAGCAGCACTTCGGTGTCGGCGACGACGCGGTGGACGTCGTAGGCGGGATCACCATCGAACCAGCTCGACGCGCCGGACCATGGCAGCGAGCGCGCCGAACCGATGTCGTAGGGGTGGCAGAGCAGCGGCGGTCCCGCATAGGCAGACGAGGCGAGGACGAGCGTGGCGATGGTTGCGAGCGGCGTCAGGGCGAAGCGGATGAATCGAGTCATGTCAGCCTCCTTGTGGTGGAGGACGGGAAAGAGCGGAGAGCGTTAACAGCTTCCAGCTGCCAGCTGGAAGCGAACCCTACGCCTTTTACGCCCGCGTCATATCCCTCGGCTGTCCGGTGGCTTCGAGGACACTGAGCCAGAGCGTGCTCTCCGGATGAATGGTTTTGCGCTGGGCGATCGCCAGCTCCATCGGGACGTGGGTGAAGACGCTGTGCCACTGGCCGATGACGAGATCGGTTTTGCCGGCCATGGCCGCGTGCACCGCGTAGCGACTCAGGTTGTCGCAATAGATGCTGTCGTTGGCGTTGGGCAGGACGCTGCGCAAGGTGTAGCTGGGATCGATGTACTTCAGGTTGATCTCGACGCCGCGGGCGTCGAAGTAGTTGTGGATCTGCTCGCGCAGGAAGGAGCCGACGTCGTGATGCCGGACGTTCCCGGACAGGTCGGTGGCGCGATGCGCCGCTTCGTCGGCCTGGATCAACGACTGGCCGGCGCCTTCGGCGACGGCGATCAACGCGTGATTGCGCGACTCGAGCCGCTTGTGGAGTTGAGGCAGGAGGCCGTGCTCGCCTTCGAGGTCGAACGGCACCTCCGGAATGAGCGCGAAGTTGACGTCACGGCTGGCGAGGGCCGCGTAGGCGACCACGAAGCCGGAATCCCGGCCCATGATCTTGACCAGGCCGATGCCATGCGGATGGCTGTGGGCCTCGGTATGCGCGCAATCGAGCGCCTTGGTCGCCTGTTCGACGGCGGTGTCGAACCCGAACGTCTTGTAGACGAAGTTGATGTCGTTGTCGATGGTCTTCGGCACGCCGACCACCGCGATCTTCAGGCCGCGGCGCTCGGCTTCTTGCCAGATCCGGTGCGCTCCTTTGAGCGTGCCATCGCCGCCGATCACGAACAGGATGTTGATCCCCTCGCGATCCAGGGTGTCGACCGCGAGCACCGGATCTTCCTTGCCACGCGAAGTGCCCAGGATCGTCCCGGGAATGCGATGGATGCGTTCGACGACATCCGGCGTCAGCTGAATGGGCTGATGGCCGTACCGCGGATTGAGCGAGCGGTAACCGTCCTTGAGGCCAAGCACGGTCTTCACGCCGTAGCGGTAGAACAGCTGGAGGTAGAGGGACCGGATCACGTTGTTGAGGCCTGGCGACAGCCCGCCGCACGTCATGATCGCGGCGCGCGTGTAGCCCGGACGGAAATAGATCTTCGCGCGGGGTCCCGCCTTTTCCAGGCTGGCCCGCTCCTCCAATGGCGCCCCCACTTGCTGCTCGATGCTCAGGCCGATCCGCAGCGAGTCCGATACGTACCCGGCAATGCCCGCATGCGGCGAGTTCGGCAGGTCGAGCGGCGAATCGATGAGGCAATCGCCGAGCGAACGCACTTCGTAGGCGGACAGATCCATGCGCGCCCAAGTCTAGCAGGGGCGCGCCCGGTTGAGGCGGGCGGCTGCCGGGACCCCTCGGCAGCCGCATCCGGTTTGACGTGCGGCTTACGATCGTCCATGCCCTTCCGTCCCCGCTTCATGAAGATCGGCGTCTATACCAAGGCGCTCGAGGAATTGACGCCCCGGGCGGTGCGCGAGGCCGATCCGGATCGCGCGATCGAGGACTGGGCGTCCTTCGCCCAGCGGCTCGGGGCGTCGTCCATGCAGCTGGCCGCGGCGATGCATCCGTCGGAGCGTGACGTGCCGCCTGAAGCGCAGCTCGATCCGGTGGCCAACACGCTCGACCTCCGCCAGCCATTCAACGCCGCGCGGGCGCAGCGCGTGCACGCGGCGTTGCGCGCCAGCGGCGTCGAGATTGCCGACCTCGGATACTTCGACAACCTCCTCCACGACGATGCGGTCATTCGCGACCAGAAGCATCGCCACCTCCGCAAGGTGTTCGATGCCGCGGTGCTGCTCGGCGTCGACGCGGTGTGCGGGTTCGTCGGGCGAAACCTCCAGGCGAGCTTCGATCAGAATCTCGAGTTGTTCGAGGCGCACGTGGTGCCGCTGCTGCAAGAGGCCAAGGCGAGAGGGCTGACCTACCGGGTCGAGCAGTGCCCGATGCCGGGCTGGACGACGGCCGACAGCTTTTACAACAACCTGGCCTACACGCCGGCGATCTGGATCGCGCTCCATCGGATCTGCGAGCGACACGGCGTCGGCGACACCTTCCGCATCCACTACGACCCGTCCCACGCCATTCTGATCGGCCAGGATACCCGCGGCGTCTTCGACTACCTGAAGTCCGAAGGGTACGGCTTCCTGATCGGTGGATTTCACGTCAAGGGACAGGTCATTGACGGGCGCGGCATCGCAGCGTGGGGCTACGGCGGCCAGACGATCGACCGGGGAGACTGGGTGAACGGCGCGCCGACGACGGTGCCATCGGAGCAGCGGCGCGCGTGGAAGAAGCAGACGGTAATCGCCGAGCACGAGCTCCCGGGTACGGCGCGTCACGATCCGCTGGCCTACCTGCAGCATCGCACCGTCGACTGGCTCGATCACCAGCTCGCCGCCCGCGAGCTGCTCGACCTCGACGTCCCCCGCACGCACCTCATCGTCGAGCACGAGTTCCCGGGCGCGAAGACCCAGGACCGCGAGCGGCTGTTCCCGATTCTCCAGGGCTCGATCGCGTTCGTGCGCCGCATCGACGAAGCCGCGGCGTGCCTCTATGCCCTCCAGCGCGAGGTCCTGCCGGCCAGTGGCATCGAGGTGCAGGGAAGGGAAAGGTTGCGGGGCTGAGGGCCGAGTCCGCCTACGACGCGGGCACCTCGAACGGCTCGGCGAGCTCGACGCGATTCCGGCCATTCGCTTTGGCGCGATACAGCGCCCGGTCGGCGGCGGTGAGCAGGCGCTCGTAGGACGGATGCTCGGAAAGCGCGGCGACGAAGATGCCGATGCTGATGGTGACCGTCAGCGGCCCCTGCGGCAGGGCAAACGGCGCGTCGGCAATGACGCTGCGCAGGCGCTCGCCGATTTGGGCGGCGGCCTTCACGCTGCACGCCGGCATAGCCACCACGAACTCTTCGCCGCCGTAGCGGCAGGCGAGATCGGTGGGGCGGATGGCGGCCGCCAGGCGCCTGGCGACCTCGCTCAGTACTGTGTCACCGGTCTGATGCCCGTAGACATCGTTGATCCGCTTGAAATGATCGATGTCGAGGACCGCCAGCCCGAGCTCGGATTGGGAGAGGGCGGCGCGCGTGGTAACACGCTGGAACGACTCGATGAAGGTCCGGCGGTTGAGGAGGCCCGTCAGCTGATCGTAGCTGCCGCGATGGTGCAGCTCCTGCTGGAGCGTGACAATCCGCTGTCCGGCGCGCAGGCGCACGCGCAGCTCCTCGGGGCGGAACGGCTTGGCAATGAAGTCGTCGGCCCCCGCGTCCAGTGCTTGCACCAGATCGGCGGTCGAGTCCTGTGCCGTCAGCATGAGCACGTAACAGTAGGGCCGCGCCGCGTCGGCTCGAAGGCGACGGCAGATTTCCAGGCCGTCGATGCCGGGCATCATCCAGTCGAGGAGCACGAGCGGCGGCGCGTCAGGCGCCGAGAGCTGCTCCCAGGCCTCCTCGCCATTGCAGGCGACCGCCACCGAATAGCCCCACGACTCGAGGGCGTTGACCAGCAATCGCCTCGAGAGGTTCTCGTCCTCAGCGACGAGCACGCGCAGGTTCGACAGAGACGCCACCATCCGGTTAATCGACGCTCTGGCCGGCGGCTTGAGGCACCGGCCGCCAACCACGGGCGGAGCCGCCACGGTCATCCACCACTGACGGCGCACGGACCTCGCGCAGATCCGCTGGCCCGTGCCCGTCCACCGCCCTGACTTCCTACTCTGCGACAGTCGTTGCGGCCGGAGACTGACGGTCGTTGCTCGCCAGGCGCCAGTTCACGCGCGGCAGGAACAGCGACGTATCGATCCGGTCCTTGTAGTGGAGCGCGATGTTCAGGACGAGTCAAGCAGCGCGTCCGACAGCAAGTGCGCCGATCCTTGCGCCACGATCTGGTTCAGGTGTAGGCTACCCGCCGCTACCTCTCCCTGTATACAATTCCCGAGCGCCTTTGTATACAGGGCTGCATGCACGGGCCGTCCCAGGCCACGATCGTACGTCGGACACGGGCCCGCGCCAGAACCACGGAGACACCGCTAAATGGATAGCAGACGAGAATTTCTGGAGGCGTCGGCAGCGGCGCTGACGGTCGCCGCGACCCGGCCGCTCTTCGGTGCGGGCATACAAGGCGCGAACGATCGGGTCCGGATGGCGATCATCGGCACGGGGAACCGCGGCGGCCGCGTGTTCGATTCGTTCTGCCGGCAGAAGGACTGCCAGTTCACCGCCGCGGCCGAGGTCAACAAGGCCCGGCTCGACTCGTGGATGACACCGGCGCGCCAGACGTTCAAGCTCGATGTCGTCGGCGACTACCACAAGATCCTCGACCGCAAGGACATCGACGCCGTGCTCATCGCCACTCCCGATCACTGGCACAGCCAGGGTCGTGCCAGCAAGACGGTCTAAGCCGCACACCGGGTCCCTTGACGATGACTTCTGAGCTGCGCGTCGCGCTCCTGGGCCAGGGCTTCATGGGCAAGGCCCATTCGAACGCGTTCTGCCAGGCCGGACACTTCTACGATCTGCCGTACACGCTCCGCCGCACGCTGCTGTGCGGCCGCGACCCGGCCTCGCTCGATCGGATGGCTGCGCGGTGGGGGTGGGAGGAGACCGCCACCGACTGGCGCGCGGCCATCGATCGCCCAGACATCGACATCGTCGACATCGCCCTGCCGAATCATCTGCACGCGCCGGCCGCGATCGCGGCTGCCGAAGCAGGGAAGATCGTGTTCTGCGAGAAGCCGTTGGCGATGACCGCGGAGGAGGGGCGCCGGATGGTCGAGGCCGCCCGCCGCCGGCCGACGCTGGTGTGGTTCAACTACCGCCGCGTGCCGGCGATCGCCTACGCCCGACAGCTGATCGACGAGGGCCGGATCGGCCAGGTGTTCCACTACAACGCTGCGTACAAGCAGCAGTGGGGGGCGGATACCTCACGCGCCGCGACATGGCGGATGGATCCCGCGCAGGCCGGCTCCGGCGTCGCCGACGACCTGATGACGCACCTGCTCGACACCGCGCTCTACTTGAACGGCCCGATTACCCAGGTGATCGCCGACGCCCGCACCATCGCGCCGAACCGCCAGATCGACGATGCGGTGATGGCGCTGGTGCGATTCGAGAACCAGAGCGCCGGCACGTTCGAGGCGACGCGGTTCGCGATCGGCGCGAAGAACCAGAACACGTTCCACCTGCATGGCGCCGGCGGGATGCTGCGATTCAACCTCGAGCGCCTGAATCATCTCGAGGTCGTGGACGCCACAGTACCGTCGACCGAACAGGGCCCGCGCGACCTGCTGGTGACCGACCTCAAGCATCCGGTGTTCGGCAATTTCTGGCGTCCTGGCCATATCATCGGCTACGAGCACACGTTCATCGCCACCGTCGCCGAGTTCCTCCAGTGCCTGGCGCAGGACGTGCCGTTCCATCCGGATTTCGCCGATGCGCTCGTCACCCAGCAGGCGCTCGAGGCGATGCTGACCTCGTCGCACACCCGGCAGTGGACCGACGTCAGCGCGAGCTGACAGGGAGAGCCCCGCGCATGACATCCCCGAACACGGCGGCCCGCCGCGCTGGTGCCCAGGCGCTCGACGCCGTCGGCGAGATCTCCGAGGCGAAACGCTGGACCATCGTCGGCCTGCTGTCGGCGTCGATCACGATCAACCTGCTCGACCGGCAGACGCTGGCGGTGCTCGCGCCGTTCCTGCGCGATCCGAACGCGGCCGGCAGCCCGCACTGGCAGTGGACCAACCCGCAGTACGCGTTCATCGCCGTGGCCTTCAACCTCGGGATGATGGTCGGGCAGATTCCCGCCGGCACGTTCATCGATCGCGTCGGGACCCGGGCCGGCCTGGCGACCATCTTCTCGATCTGGACGGTCATCTGCGGCCTGCACGCCTTTGCCGGTCCGGGCACGCTGATCGAATCGATCTTCGGCGGGTTGTACTCCGCCATCCCGGGCCTGCCCGTCATAACCGGCGCCGGGCTCGCCGGGTTCGTGATGCTGCGTTTTCTGATGGGGCTGGCGGAGTGTGGCAATTACACCGCGGGGATCAAGGCGCTGGCCGGCCTCTTTCCCGCCGCCACCCGATCGCGCGCGGGCGGCTTCTTCAACGCCGGCGCGCAATTCGGCTCGGTCATCGCGCCGCCGCTCATCCTCGTCCTCCTGATCAACACCTTCCACGTCAGCTGGCAATGGGGCTTCGTCATCCCGGCGGTGCTCGGATCGCTGTGGCTCATTCCGTGGCTGTCGATCTTTCCGTCGAAGGAGCGCATGACGGCGATCGCGCTCAAGCCGGCGGCGACCGCGGCGGCGCCCCAGGCGGCCTCGTCCATCGGTTTGCTGCAACTCCTGACCAACAGCAAGGTGCTCGGGCTGTTCCTCGTCCGCGTGTTCACCGGCCCGATCACGACCTTTTACTGGACGTGGCTGCCGCTGTATCTCCGCTCACCGGTTGCCTCCGGCGGCCGTGGGATGTCGTTTCTGGCCATCGGCATCTTCGCCGCGGTGCCGAATCTGATCGGGATGGGCGGCAACGTCATCGGCGGAATCGTCACCGACCGGCTGGTGAAGGCGACCGGCTCGGTCGACAAGGGTCGCAAGATCGCGTTCACGTGCGCGTTCGGGCTCGGCGCGCTGAGCATGGCCATGCCGTGGGTCACCAATGACTACGTCGCGGTCGTGCTGATGGGGCTGGCGCTCTTCGGCAATCAATGGGTCGCGGCGGTCTACATCGGCACCGTCGGCGACGTCGTGCCGCAGCACCTCGCCGGCCGCGTCGCCGGCATCAACGGCTTCGGCGACAACGGGATGTCGATGCTCGCGGTGTTGCTGACGGGGGCGATCATCGAGCGCTACGGCTGGTCGCAGGTGTTCGTCGGCGCCGGGCTGCTGCCGGTGCTGGCACTGCTCAGCGTGTTCCTGGTGCTGCGCAAGATCGAGCCGGCGCGGTTCGAGAGCGCTGCGCAGCGCGCCTGACAGCGACGACGACGACAGGGATGCGGCGGCGATGAAGCTCGAGACACCCGCCTCGAGGTCCGGCGTAACGATCTCTTGCTGAGGCTCGAGCGCGCCGAGCTCGACTCGGCGCTGCTCAGCGTGGCCAACCGCGAGGCGCTGCGCGTTGCCGGGGATGGTCGCCATCGCCCGGCCACCGACGAGGAGCAGGGGGGATCGCCGGGGTCAAGGTGCCGCTCGAGACACATCTCGAGGCACGCGATCCCCGTTGGCGGTCAATAGGTTCGAGCCGGCCTGGCCCGCGGGTGTGGCGGGATGGTCACGAGGGCGGAGCGGGTACGAGTGACCGACGACCACCCGCGAGCGGGTTGGGGCCGTCGGTCGTGTGAACTGACGCTACTTGCTGTCCTTCGCCTTCCGACGTTCGGCCCAGTACTTCTTCATACGCGCCGAGACGCTCTTACGCTCCGCGGCAGACATTTGACGACGGCGCCGGACCGGGGCCGCCGCGGCGGAGCCGCCCTGAACCGTGGCGGGCGATGACGATCCGCCGGCCTTGAGTCCAGGAAAACTGCGGAGAATCTGGTTGCGTTCCTCTTCGAGCGCCCGTAACCGCGCCTCCGCCCCCATCCGCGCGAGCCGAAACATTTCCTGCCGATCGAGTGTCGCTGCCATTCATCCTCCGGTTAGTTCCGCGAACAGTGTTCAGTTCTACGGTATACAACTGCGGTTGAGCTGAAAAGAAAATTTTCGTGTGCGAGCTTTTTCCTGTGCGGTCCGAACCCCGTCGTCGTTGTATCGGAGCAGATTGCTCTCGGTGCGGGGGGGCCCCACGATGCCAAGACCACAGGACAGAATCTGGCGTGTGCGACGTTCGCCGGCGGCCAGCCGGCTTCGGGAGATTGATGCGCAGATCCTGCAGATACTCCGAGCCTACCCGGAGTTACGCAATGCCCATTCCACTTGGCGCCCACCCATGGTGCACTTCGGCCCCATCGGCCCGAGTTGGAGCCGACTCATACATTGAGCCCATCTTAGTCTAATTTCGTCCCAAGTTTCACCTCTGACGGCGCGATTTGCCGTGGAGGCCGAGGTGTGTTTGTGGTCGGTTCCGCGCCGGAACTCGTAGCCGGCCGCTACCTTGGGCGGTCCAAGCTGCGATTGTGGCCGGGGCACGCGGCGTGGATCAGCGCTGAAGCGTTTCGGAAATCCGGCGGGCCGCCTCGGTCACCTCTCTGGCGGCGATGGGATAGCGGCTGACCGGGAACCGGGTCACTGGCGCGGAAATCCCCACCGAGGCCACGATCGTGGCATCCCGATCACGAATCGGTGCGGCGACGCACCGCAGTTCCTCGACATCTTCCCCGTCGTCGGTCGCGAAGCCGTCGGCACGGATCCGGGCGCACGCCCTGGCCAGCCGTGTGTGGCTGGTGATCGTCCGCCGGGTATGCCGCGTCAGCTTCGCCTGGCCGAACAGGGCGGCGAGATCGGCGGCCCGCAGATCGGCGATCAGCGCCTTGCCGTGGGCGGAGCAGTGGAGCGGTACCGCCTCCCCGGTTTGCCCCAGCACCGACAGCACCTGGCGGGGCGGCGCGCAGTGGTCGATGAAGAGCGCGTGGACGCCGTCCCGGACCGCGAGGTGCGAGGTTTCCCCGGTCTTCAGGCTCAGCGCTCGCAGGTGGTCGCGGCAGAGCGCGGTCAGCAGCCCTTGTCCCTGTTTGCGTGAGAGCCGCCAGATCGAAGGGCCGAGCACGTACTGTTTGCGCCCTTCAGCGAGGGACAGAAACCGGCGGCGCTTGAGCGTGTTGGCAAGCCGGAACACGCTGCTGCGATCGATCCCCAGCAGCACCGTCAATTCTTTCAACGCCACGGGCCCGTCGGCGTCAGCCACCGCCTCGAGGATCGACAAGCCGCGGCCGAGGCTCTGAATGGACGGCGTGCCAGATGTGCCGCTCTTCTTCATTGTGGGCTCTCGAAAGAAACAACGGGATCGGCCGTCCTGCAGAGGATAACGGATCGGCCGGCTAGGGTGCCAATCCGACGCTCCCAGGGGGCTCAATCAAGGCTCATAACCTGACCAGTTTACTTGTTGCACATAGTGCAACGACGGTGCGTCATGCGCGACAACGTCTTCAGTGTGCGTCGCGTTTTGATTGCAACGCCGCTCGTCCCGCGATAGGATGCGCCCCCGAAGTAAGGCTGGCGACGTCGTTCGTCAGCGGCGCGCGAGCGATCTCGACGCGTCCGATTCGGATCCTGGGGAGGAACGATGAGAACGCGTTGTGACGATCACCAACCTGCCCTTCGATGCGAACGGCAACCTGATCGATACGAGGTCACGCCCGCGCGGCGCCGGTTTCGGAGTGGCGACCGCCTATCAAAATCCGCGGACCGTGCAGGCGCAGATCCGGTTCTCGTTCTGAGGTGATGCGCGTGCCGCGCGATTGAAGTCCACCCGGCCCGTCGCATAGCCGCAAGCTCCGGCGCTGTCCGGGGCTACAGTATGTGAGCCAAGCCGAGGACGGCTCTGGTCTGACAGGGAACAGGAGCAGCTGATGGCGCAAGTCACCTCCAGCACGACGGTTCATGACGTGGTCGTGATCGGATCCGGAGCGGGCGGCGGGACGGTCACGAAGGTGCTGGCCGATCTCGGCATCTCGGTCTTGTTGATGGAAGCGGGCCCGATGATCGGGCCGGCCGATTTCAAGGAACACATGTGGCCCTACGACGTGCCGCATCGGGGCGCCGGCGCGAAGGGGCAGGCTTACACCGGCGGGCCCACCGGCTTCACTTACAGCGCGACCTACGGCGGCGCGCAGCTCGAAGGGGAGCCGTATTCCGTCGCACCGGGCAGCGACTTCTCGTGGTTCCGGTCGCGCGTCCTCGGTGGCCGCACCAATCACTACGGCCGCGTGACGCTGCGGATGGCCGACTACGACTTCAAGCCGAAGACTACCGATGGTCTCGGGTTCGACTGGCCGATCAGCTATGAGGACATCTCGCCGTATTATGACAAGGCCGAGCGCTTCATCGGCGTGACCGGAGCGCCGGAAGGTATCCGCAGTGCGCCCGATGGGATCTTCAACCCACCCGCGGCGCTTCGCGCGCACGACACCCTCATTCAGAAGTCGTGCGCCAAGCTCGGCATCCGCGCGATCAATGCGCGCCAGTCGGTGACGACGGTGGCCCGCAACGGGCGGCCGGCGTGCCACTACTGCGGCCAGTGCGGCCGCGGCTGCCGCACCGCCTCGAACTACGCCTCGAGTTACGTCCAGATTTTTCCGGCGATGGCGACCGGCCGGGTCAAGGTTCTCGCCAACTCGATGGCCCGCGAGCTCGTCACGGATGGCTCGGGAAAAGTTACGGCCGTCTCGTACATCGACAAGGGGACCGGTCAGGAGGCGCAGGTCCGCTGCCGCACGGTGGTGCTCGCCGCGAGCGCGTGCGAGTCGGCGCGGCTGCTGCTCAACTCCAAAGGCAACGGCCATCCCCAGGGATTGGCCAACTCCTCGGGAATCGTCGGCCGCTACTTGATGGACACCGTCGGCTCGAGCATGTCGGCAATGGTGCCAGCGCTCGTCGGGATGCCGCACTACAACTCGGATGGCTACAGCAATCACGTCTACGTGCCGTGGTGGATGTGGGATCGCCACAAAGAGCTGAATTTCGCCCGCGGCTATCACATCGAATGCGGCGGCGGGTACGGCATTCCGGGCGTCGGCTCCTTCACCGGCGTGGTCAATCGCACCGAAGGCTACGGCCTGCCGATGAAGCAGGCGATCCGCGACGAGTACGGCACCAGCGTCAGCCTGTCCGGCCGCGGGGAGATGATCCCGAACGAGCAGTCGTACTGCGAGATCGATCCGGACATGAAGGACAAATGGGGCATCCCGGTGCTGCGGTTCCACTGGCAGTGGAGCGACCACGAGCTGAACCAGGTGCGCCACATGCAGGAGACCTTCCGCCAGATCCTCGAGGGCATGGGCGGACGGGTCAACACGGCGGCGGGTGGTCGCGGCGGTCGCGGCGCAGCCCCGACGACCGGCCTCGGCGCGGCACGCGGCGGGCAGGCCCCGCAGACCGGTCAGGCGGGTCCGCAGACCGGCCAGACCAACGCCCCGGCCGGGCAGCCCACGACGGCGCCGGGTGGGCAGCCGGCAGGCAATCCCGTGGCGCAGGATACGGCCCCGCGGCCGCCGATCTCGCGCGGCGGCGCGATCATTCACGAGGTCGGCACGGTGCGGATGGGCGACGATCCGCGGACCAGCCCGCTGAACAAATTCTGCCAGGCGCACGAGGTCAGGAACCTGTTCGTGGCGGACGCCGCGCCGTTCGTCAGCAACGCCGACAAAAATCCTACGCACACCATCGTCGCGCTCGCGTGGCGGACGGCGGAGTACCTCGCCGAAGAAATGAGGAAAGGCAATGTCTGATCTTTCGCGACGCGACGCGCTGCGGCGGCTCGGCCTGGTGCTGATGACGACCGGACTCATCGATCGGGTGTCCGCCGAGGAAGTGCACCAGATGGCCGGCGCGGCGGCGGCCGGTGGCGCCTACGCGCCCAAGGCGTTGACCGCGCACGCTTACGCCACCCTCGAGCGGCTCACCGACCTGATCATTCCGGTCGACAACGGCAAGCCGGGCGCGGTGGCCTCGGGCGCGGCCGCGTGGATCGACATGATGGCCAGCGAGAACGATCAGCTGAAGGGCATCTACACCACCGGACTGGCCTGGCTGGACACCGCGATGGCCGGTCGCGGGGCCAAGGATTTCCTGACGGCCACTCCCGAGCAGCAGACCGGGCTGCTCGATGTGATCGCCTATCGCAAGAATCAGAGCCCCGAGCTCGCCCCGGGCATCGAGTTCTTCACCTGGGCGCGGCGCATGACCGTCGACGCGTTCTACACCAGCGCCGTCGGCATCAAGGACATCGATTACCAAGGCAACACGCACCTGACCTCGTATCCAGCACCGACGGAGGCGATCGCCTACGCGCTGAAGCGAAGCGGGCTCGGTTAACCCGGCCCGTCGCGGCGCGCGGCGGGATCACCGCGCATCGAACAGGAGGAGCCATGACCAGGCAGTGGCGGCTCGCGCATTCAGCCGTGGCAGTTCTCGTGTGTCTGCTCGCCGGAACTGTTGCGGCGTCCGCGCAGGTGGCGACCGGGACGATCACCGGGACCGTCAAGGATGGCCAGGGGGCCACCGTTCCCGGCGCCACGGTGACGTTGACCAGCGCCACTCGCGGCACGAGCCTCGAGGCGCAGACGAACGAGAACGGCGACTTCGTGTTCCCGAACGTCACTGGCGGCACCTACAACGTCAAGGTCGCGCTGGAAGGCTTCAAGACCCTGGAGCGGAACAACATTCAGGTGAGTCCGGGTGATCGCATCGCGATCGGCACGCTGACGGTCGAGGTCGGCGCCCTCAACGAGACGGTGACCGTGTCGGGCGAGATCCCGGTCATCCAGTCCCAGAGCGGCGAGCGTTCCTTCACCGTCAGCACCGAGGCGGTCAGCAACCTCCCGATCGCCGGGCGTAACTGGTCGTCGCTGACGGCGCTGACGCCGGGAGTGATCGGCACGACGCGCCTCGGCAACGCCGGCACGCAGAACAACAACATCATGATGGACGGCGTGGCGATCATGGACACCGGCAACAACGGCCAGATGCTCCAGACCAACGTCGAAGCGATTGCCGAGGTCAAGATCCTGACGTCCGGTTATCAGGCCGAGTACGGACGCGCCAGCGGGCTGCAGATCACCGCGGTGACGAAGTCGGGAACCAATCAGTATCGCGGGTCGGTGTACGACGTCGAGCGCAACTCCGACTGGAACGCCAACAGCTGGGTCAACATCAAGAACGGTGACCCCAAGGCGGTGTCGAAGCAGCGCGACTGGGGCTACACCCTGGGCGGCCCGATCGGGAAGCCGGGCGGCGCCAACAAGCTGTTCTTCTTCTACGGCCACGAGTACCGTCCGCGCACCACTGGTGGCGCGGTGACCCGCTATCGCGTCCCGACGCTCCTCGAGCGGGCCGGCGATTTCTCACAGAGCACCAACAACAACGGCGCGGTGATCAACCTGATTCGCGACGCCAGCACCGGGCTGCCGTGCACGGCGGCGAACACCAGCGGCTGTTTCCAGGCCGACGGCGTGCTCGGCCGCATTCCCCAGAACCGACTGTATCCGCTCGGCCTGAACATCTTGAAGCTGTGGCCAGCGCCGAACACCTCGGGCCTCAATTACAACTATGAGGTGGTCGCCCCGACCGACAAGCGGCTCACGCAGCAGCCGACCATCCGGTTGGACTACCAGGCCTCGCAGCGGCTCCGGCTGACCGGCAAGTACACCGGCCAGCTGGCGACGGTGAAGCCGACCCCAGGATCGATCCCGGGCTTCAACGACACCCTGCAGAAGTATCCCTTCATCTATCAGCCGTCAGCCACGGTCGACTGGAACGTGACACCGACGATCTTCGTCGAGGGCACCTACGGGTTCATCCAGAACCAGTTGGGTTCGCCGATCATCAGCCCGGCGGCGAACCGCTGCAATGTCGGCCTGTGTGACTTCCCGCTGCTGTTCCCTGAAGCCGGGGTCGTCAGCCCGGACCTCTACAACCCACAGGTTCTCGCGGCAATCAACTCCCCGATGCTGGTCGACAACCGCATCATGCTGCCTCCCAGCTTCAGCTGGGGCAGCCTCATCGCCAACCCGCCGCCGAACCTGATCTATCCGCAGTTCCTCAACAAGAACCGGACGCACAACGTGTCGATCAGCGCGACCAAGCTGGCCGGGCGTCACACCTTGAAGGGCGGCTTCTACTACTTCAATGCATTCAAGGCCGAGAATCTCGGCCTGGGCACCGCCTATCCGTTCACCGGCCAGATCGCGTTCGACAACGACCCGAACAATCCTCTGGACTCCGGGTTCGGCTACGCCAATGCCGCGCTGGGGATTTTCTCGAACTTCTCGCAGCAGTCGAAGTACGTCGAAGGCAACTATGTGTATTACAACGCCGAGTGGTATGTGCAGGACAACTGGAAGACCACCAACCGCCTGACGCTCGACTACGGCGTCCGCTTCACTCACCAGCAGCCGCAGCACGACGCGTTGCTGCAAGGCTCGAACTTCTTCCCGGATAAGTGGTCGCGCGTGGCCGCGCCGCTGCTCTACACGCCTGGCTGCGCAGTGGCCGTCAGCCCCTGTCCCTCAGCGAGCCGGGTGGCGATCAATCCCGCGACCGGCGCCTCGCTCGGATCGAACAGCACGGTCGCCATCGGGACGATCGTCCCCAACAGCGGCGACGTGTTCAACGGATTGATCCAGTCCGGGCAGGGTATCGCCGCTGAGAACTACACCTGGCCGGCGCTCGGCATCGCGCCCCGGCTCGGCGCCGCGTACGACCTCAGCGGCACGCAGAAGATGGTGGTCCGAGGCAACTTCGGGGTCTTCTACGATCGCCCCGAGAACAACATGACCGCGAACCAGATCGGCAATCCGCCGAACTCCACCGCGACCACCCTCAGGTATGCGCAACTGCAGACGCTCGGGTCGGCCGGCCTGCAGACGCGCGCGCCGGCGCAACTCCTCATCTACCAGTACGACTCGAAGCTGCCGACCACGCTCCAGTGGAGCACCGGCGTCCAGATGATCCTGCCGTGGTCATCCTCGCTCGACGTGTCGTATGTCGGCTCGCACGGCTACAACCTGGTCAATCCGTTCAACCAATCAATCGACATCAATTCGGTCGATCTCGGCGCGGCTTTTCTGCCCCGCAATCAGGATCCGACCCAGGCCAGCGCCACCCCGGGCGCCGCGGCGCTGACCACCGACCTGCTGAGGCCATTTCCCGGTTACGGCGCGATCAATCTTCAATGGGGCCGCTTCTGGAACCAGTTCGATTCAATCCAGACTTCGTTCAACCGCCGCTTCAGCGGCGGGCTCGGGTTCGGGCTCAATTACACCCTGACGCTCCGCCAGGCCGGCACCAACGACTTGAGCTCGGCGGACTCCGTGCGTCTCGTCCACAACCCCGACGGCACCTTCACCGATGACCCGACCTGGGCCCAGGCCGAAAAGAACCTCGAGAACAATGGGCTGCGGCGTCACGTGATCAAGGGGAACTTCGTCTGGGATCTTCCCGACCTGCGCGCCTCATCGGGCACCGGCAAGGTGATTGGAGCGGTCATCAACGATTGGCAGCTGTCCGGGATTCTGACGGCTGGGTCGGGAGCCCGCTACACGGTCACCTACCAGTATCAGAACGGCGGCGGTAACGTGAACCTCACCGGCTCGCCCAACTACGCGGCACGGATTGTCATCGTCGGCGACCCCGGCAGCGGCTGTTCCGGCGACCAGTACTCGCAGTTCAACGTCAGCGCGTTCGCCGGGCCGCAGCCGGGCAGCCTGGGCCTGGAGTCTGGCCGCAACTACATGGTCGGTTGTCCGGACAAGACGCTCGACCTCTCGATCCAGCGGAACATCAAGGTCGGCGGCCCGCGCCAGATCCAGCTCCGGCTCGACCTCTTCAACGCGCTCAACACCATCGTCTACAACGCGCGTCAAACGCAGCTCCAGTTGAACAGCCCGACCGACCCGACCGTTCGGAATGCTCAGTTCAACGCTGACGGGACGATCAACAGCGCCAGGCTCCAGCCGCGCAACGCCGGCTTTGGCGCCGTCACCGGCGCCCAGGCGACGCGCAACGCGCAAGTGCAACTGCGGTTTCAGTTCTGACGAACTGGCTTTCGGCTCAGGGGACTAGACTCTGGGCCTGATTGGCTTCCGCCGCGCGGATGCTGCATTGGGCCCACAACCGGACAGGCCCACGGCCAAAGCCTGGTGCCGACATCGTGAGGAGATGAGATGCGCTCAATCTTGACCCGTCGAGACTTTGTCACGCGCGCGGCTTGCGCCAGCGTCGGGCTGGCGCTGTCGGCGCGCCGGTCGACGGCGGCCCAGTCTGGAACCTCCGGCATGTTCGTGTCCCTCAACGGCGCGTTGACCCCGAAGGTCAGCGGCGCCGACAAGATCCGGCTCGCCGCGAAAACGGGCTACGGCGGTGTCGATTGGGACCTGGGACCGGCGAAGACCGCCGGGCTCGAGACGACGAAGGCCCTCTTTGCCGAGTTGAAGATCAGACCGACGATCACCAACCTGCCGATGGCCCGGCCGCTACCATTCGCCGGGGATGACGCGGCGTTCACTGAAGCGCTCAAGCCGCTGGCGGATGATGCGGCGTTCATCGCCGGCGTGGGCTGCAAGAAGATGATGCTCGTCCTGTCCGCGACGTCGCCGACGCCGAAAGATGAGTTCCGCAAGCTCGTGGTCCAGCGACTTTCCGCGGTCTCGGAGGTTCTCCAGAAAGCCAACCTCCGGCTCGGGCTCGAGTTCCTGGGGCCGCTCTACATGCGGCAAGGACCCGGGCGCGATGGTCAGCCGCGCACCCCATTCATCTGGACACTGCCCGAGACCGTTGCGCTGGCGAAGGACTGTGGTCCGAACATGGGCGCGGTGCTCGACGTCTGGCACTGGCATCACTCCGGCGGCACGGTGCAGGACATTCTCGACGCTGGAAACGACCGTATCGTCCACGTCCACATCTCAGATGCGAAGCCGGCGCCGGCGGAAGAGGTTCGCGACAACCAGCGGGTCATGCCCGGCGAAGGCAGCATCGATCTCATCGGCTTCCTTCAGGCTTTGAAGAAGATCGGCTATGCGGATGGCGTCAGCCCCGAGCCGCTTGGCCGGATCCCGCCGGAGATGTCCGCCGAGGAGGGCGCGAAGCTGGGGCTCGAGACGACGCTGGCCGTGATGAAGAAAGCCGGAGTGGCGTAGCGGTCGCCGGAGTCCGGTATCGTTACGCGGGAGGTGGTAACCGCCGATGCCGCTCTCGATCCGCCAGGCCACAATTGACGATGCGGAGCAGATTGGCGCACTCGCACGGGTGCTGGGCTACGTCGTCAACGCGAGCGAGATGCGGGCCCGCCTTGCACAGCTGCTCGAGCGCACAGACGACCTCGTGCTGGTCGGCGCCGAGCCTGGATCCGGCGAGCTGGCCGGATGGCTGCACGGGGCGATCCGCACACTGCTGATCTCGCCCGTCACCTGCGAACTCGAGGCGCTCGTGGTGCGTGGGAGCCAGCGTCGTCGCGGCGTCGGCCGCGAGCTGGTTGCGTCACTCGAGTCGTGGGCGCTCGCGCGCGGCGCGGCGACGCTGACCGTCCGCAGCAACATCGTCCGCACCGAATCGCACGCCTTCTATCCCGGCCTGGGCTATGCGCTGATCAAGACGCAGCACGTCTATCGCAAGGCGCTCACGCCGACCTCAGCCCTGCCGGCCTAAAATGCCCAGAACGTTGAACCGGAACCCTGAACCTTGAACCCTTCCAGCTCGATGCCCTTACCGACAATCGTCGTGTCCGAGTCCGTCTACAAGAAAGCCCGGAACGTCTTCGAGTCAGCGACGCGCTTCCGCTGCGTGATGGCGCCTGACGACGAGGCCGGCCTGGTTCGCGCGATCGAGGAGTCCGACGCCGCGCACGCGATCCTCGGGCACCAGAAGTACCAGGATGCGCTGTATCGGGCGTTCCCGCGCGGGCGGGTGCTCGCCCGGTTCGGCGTCGGGCACGACGGGCTGGACAAAGTGAAGGCCACCGGCGCCGGCCTGCTCTGTACCAACACGCCCGGCACGCTCGACGATTCCGTCGCCGAGCTGACCATGTTGATGATCGGCGCGGCGGCGCGTCACCTGGTGGAGCACGCCAACGCGATGACGCGCGGCGAGTGGCGGCCCATCCTCGGCACGGAACTGCGCGGCCGCACGCTCGCCATCGTCGGTTGCGGCCGGATCGGATCGACGCTGGCGCGGATTGCGAGCGCCGGTTTCGGCATGCGCGTGGTGGGCTACACCCGCGCCTCCGGCCTGGCGCACGAACCTGCCCATTACGCGGAGCTGACCCCGGACTTCGCCCGGGCGGTCGGCGCGGCGGACTTCGTCAGCCTGCACATTGCCGCGACCCCTGAGAACGTGCACTTCATCGATGCCGCGCGGCTCGCGATGCTGCCGCCGCGCGCCTGGCTGGTCAACACCGCCCGCGGTGCGGTGGTCGACGAGATCGCGCTCTACGACGCGCTGCATTCCCGCCGCATTGCCGGCGCGGCGCTCGACGTGTTCGACCGGGAGCCCTACGAGCCGGCCGACGCGGCGCACGATGTGCGGACGCTGCCGAACGTGATCCTCACTCCGCATATCGGCAGCAACACGCCGGACGCGAATCGCCGCATGGCGGAGGCCGCCTTGCGCAACGTCGCATACGGCGCGGACGGCCGGTTTGGCGAGATGAACCTGCTCAATCCCGATGTGCTCGGATGAGCGGCGTATACCGCCTACCGCCGGTCTTTCCGGTGACCTCACCCATGACCACCTCTACTCGCTTCTCGTTTGGGCGTCACCTGCTCGTGGCGCTGCTTGCCTGTAGGGGAGAGGTAAGTAGGGAGAGGTAAGTAGAACCGTTTCGGTTCTACGAGGTTCGAATGGTTCGGAGGTTCGACGGGTGCTGGTTCTACGGGTTCCAACGGTGACGCGGCCCGACACTCGTCGGGCCTGCGGTCATCAGTTCACGTTCTCCAACACTGAAGCTGAGATGAAAGCTGGAAGCCGGGAGCTGGCAGCTGGCAGCTGGATGATCTACTTGACTCCCACCGGCTCCTGGAGGCACGCGAACACTTCGCGGTAGAACGCCGGATGCTCGCGCCAGGTGGGGGAGGATACGAGACGGCCGTCGCGGACGGCTTCGGCAGCGACGTACCGGCCACCGGCGGCCTCGGCTTCCAGGCGGACGTGCTCGTAGCAGGTGATCTTCTTGTCCGTCAGCAGGCCCGCTGCCGCGACCAGCTGGACGCCATGGCAGACCGCGAAGATCCACTTGCCGGTGGTGTCGAACTCACGCAGGATGGCCAGCACGCGCGGGTCGTTGCGAAGGTATTCGGGGGCGCGGCCGCCGATGCAGACCACGGCGTCGTAGTCGGCCACCGAGACGTCGGCGAACGTCAGGTCCGACTCCATGATGTAGCCGGGCGCCTCCTTGTAGGTGTCCCAGCCGGGCTCAAAGTCGTGCATCACCAGGTTCAGGCGCTTTTTCGACGGCGCCGCGACGCGGGTCGCATAGCCGGCCTCCTGGAAGCGATGGACTGAATACCACGTCTCGTAGCTCTCGCCGCCGTCACCGGTGATGATCAGCACGCTCTTCGTCACGAATCCCTCCTGAACGCTACAGTCTACCAAGAATGCCTGGTGGCCGCGGCCTCGCCTGAGGCGGCTGGGGCGGCTCGCGACCGTTGCGGCCAGGTGGCCGGCTCTTCTTGGCCACGCCACGGTGCGGCCGAGCCTGCGGCCGGTGCCGGCAATGCCGCCGGTCGTAATATCATCGCCGTCCACGTGGAGACACACGTGGCGCGCCAGCGTCCACGAACGCTGGCGCCGCGGTTCAGTCTGTGATCAGGAGCATCCGTGAAGACGCCAGCCTTCAGCTCGTTGTGCGTGTGCCTGCTCGTCGCGAGCGTCCACGCGATTGTCGATCATGATGCGCAGGGCCGGCCGGCGGCCGGGCAGCCCGCGGTCGCCCGCACTTCATTCGGTTCAGTGGCAGGACAGCCCGTGGAACTCTTCACCTTTCGCAACGCCAACGGCATCGAGCTCAAGGCCACCAACTACGGCGGCATCATCACCTCGATCGTCGCGCCCGACCGCGACGGGAAACCGGGCGACATCGTCCTCGGTTTCGACACGCTGGATGGATACCTCAAGGACTCGCCGTACTTCGGGGCGCTGGTCGGGCGCTACGGCAACCGCATCGCGAAGGGCCGCTTCACGCTCGACGGGAAGACCTACACGCTGGCGGTGAACAACGGCCCGAATCACCTCCACGGCGGCATCAAGGGATTCGACAAGGTGATCTGGACGGCCGAGCCGCTGACCGGCAAGAATGGCGTCGCGTTCTCGCGCCGCAGCCCCGACGGCGAGGAGGGCTACCCGGGCAATCTCGACGTCCGCGTCACCTACGAGCTGACGGACCGCAACGAGCTGGTCATCACGTATCACGCCACGACCGACAAGGCGACGCCGGTCAACCTGACCAACCACAGCTACTTCAATCTCGCCGGCGGCGGTGACGTGCTCGGGCATCAGCTGATGATCGCGGCCGATCGCTACACTCCCGTGGACAGCACGCTAATCCCCACCGGCGTGCTCGCGCCGGTGCAGGGCACGCCGTTCGACTTCCGCCAGTCGACGGCCATCGGGGCGCGCATCGAGCAGCCGAACGAGCAGCTGAAGAACGGCGGCGGCTACGATCACAACTGGGTGTTGAACCGCAGCGGAGCGGGACGCCAGCTGGCGGCGCGGGTGGTCGAGCCGAAGAGCGGCCGCACCCTCGAGGTGTCGACGACCGAACCGGGCCTGCAGTTCTACTCCGGGAACTTCCTCGACGGGACGATCACCGGCAAGGGCGGGAACGTCTATCAGCGCCGCAACGGACTCTGTCTGGAGACGCAGCACTTCCCGGACTCACCGAATCAGCCGGGGTTTCCGTCGACGATCCTCAGACCCGGGGCGAGCTACGACTCGCAGACGGTCTTCACGTTCGGCACGGCCAAATAGGACTGGGGGCTGGGGACTAGGGACTAGGGGACTGGGCGGGGACGGCTTGGAACTGCGGGTTTGCGGTTAGGTGTATGGTGCCGCTCGTTCGACGCCGGGCCATGCAATATGATCTGCCTGGTCGCCAGTCCCCAGTCCTCACCCTGGCGCCAGGTCGATGCGGATCACCGCGCGCCCGACCAGCACTTCGTCGCCGGACTGGATCCGGACGCCTCGCGGATCCCGCGCCGGCACGGCAATCGTCTCGCCACCACGCATGATCGCCGTCCCATTGCTGCTGCCGTCATCGAACAGCCGATAGTCCTGCGACGACGCGTCGAAGCGCAGGCGGGCATGGGCGCGGCCGACGGTCTCCGTGATCCCGTCCACCACGTCGAGGAACGCGACCCGGTTGCGCCTGACGCGGCCGAGCGCGTCGGTCGGATCCTCGCTCCTCCCGATCGAAATCACGGGCTCGCGGAAGCGGTACGTGACGTCCGTCGCCGCGCCTTTCAGGACCGAAATCACGACCTCCGGCCGCGTGAGTTCCTCCGTCTCCCGAGCGCCGCCGACCTGCGCCCCCGCGGTCCGGCGGCCCGTTGGACGGCTATATCGCACGGCGAAGATCTGGCCGGCGTTCCAGCCGGCCGGCGGCTCGTCGCACCAGGCAATCTCGACGGCCAGCGCGCGCGGCGGCTCGCAGCGCAGCTCGGCGAGGCGCTCGCGGATCCGCTGCTCGAGGGTTTGCAGTCCGGCCTCGATCCGCGCGCGTTCGGCGTCAGGGGCCAGGATGTCGAGCGAGACGCGGGTATACGGAAAGACGCGTTGGCCGCGCCCCACCGGCTCGACACGCTGTTCGACGTCCTCCAGCACCGCGAGCCCGATCTCGAGCGGCGTCGCCGAGGCATCGAGTGGCGTGTCGAAGAATTGTTTGAGCCGGGACTGGAGGTCGCGGCTCATGTGGACGAGTCGTGCGGGCACGTCAGTCTCCAGGGTTACTTGATCAGGTTCAGCTCACGCGCGGCGCTGACGATCTCGCCGGCAATCGGCGCCGCAGCCCTCGCGCCATAGCCGGCGTTCTCGACGATCACCGCGAAGGCAATCTTGCGAGTACCGCCATACGGCGCGTAGCCGGCAAACCACGAGTGCGCCCGGCCATCGTCCACTTCCGCGGTCCCGGTCTTCCCGGCGATTGGCGAGGTGTTGGCGGCCAACGATCGTCCCGTCCCGGCGGTGACCGCCTCGCGCATGTAGCGGGACAGCGTCGCGGCGTCACGCTCCGACAGGAACCGCTCGCGCGGATCCTTCGACGTGCGGGATTCCGGCTCGTCGGACGGCTGTTCCCCCATCGTCCACTGGACCGGCAGCACGACGCCGTTCGCGGCAATCGACGAGGCGACCCGGGCCATCTTCAGCGGGGACACGAGCACGTCCGCCTGACCGTAGCCGGCGTGCGCCAGCGTCCGCTTCAGGGCCGCCGCCGTCGCGGGCTTGGCCGGATCGATCTGGAACAGCGATGCGGCGTCGAGGATCGGTTGTGGTCCGAGTCGCAGGGCCAGCTGCGCGAAGTAGGCGTTGCACGAGACCACCAGGCCGTGCCGGAGATCGACCTGGCCGTGCGGCGTCGTGTCCATCGGATCGTCACGCACCGGACGCGTCGAGCCCCTGACGAAGTTCCCGACGCGCCCGTCGGGTAAGCGGATGCACGCGAAGGTTTCGGACGGTGCTGCCGGCACGCTCCGCAACGCAGCCCCCGCCACCAGCAGCTTGAACGTCGATCCCGGCGGATACAACCCGTAACGGACCCGATCGAGCAGCGTGTCGTTCTTAGCCGCATCCGTGTCGGCGGCACGTGCCGTCGGCGAGGCCGGCCACGGGTAGCTGACCGACGCCAGCACCTCGCCGCTCTCCACATCGAGCACTACCGCCGCGCCGCGCGTATGGCCGCCGCGGACGATCCCGTTGCGGAGGGCGTTGGCAGCCAGGACCTGCAGCCGCGCGTCGATCGAGGCGTGGAGATCGCGCGGCCGCGCCAGCAGCCTCACGACCTCGGCGCGGCGCGAATCGAAGCCGTGGCGGACGAGCGGCAGTAACTCCGAGTAGTCCCGCTTGATCGTGCGTTCACGCGAGCCGGTCCGGGGATTGACGACCTCGACGAGCCGCTGCCGATCGTCGAACCCTTTCAAGGTGGCATCGCTGTCGCGCTCGACGAATGAGGAGTTCCGGGCCGCCCAGTTCGTCTGGCGGTCCCAGTCGCCGAGGACGCTGAAGGCGACCCCGCCCAGGGGATAGCAGCGCGCGTCGTTCAGCCCGCAGCCGCGCTCGCGGGTCACGCCCGCCTTGCGATAGTCGGCGTCGATCGCGGCGATTTCCTGCGGCCGGCTGGTCGCCAGGACGAGGCCGCGCCGATCGTACACGGTGCCCCGTTCGATCTGCCGCGCGGCGGCGATCAGTCGTGGGTTGTATTCGAAGCGGTAGCCGCCATCGGCCTGCTCGCTCAAGCTCGAGGCGGTCGCGAAGTTGTCGGCTCGCACGACCTGCACCCATGCTGCGCGCCCAAGCACGGTGAACATCAACCCGGCCAGTACCGTACCGAGTACGGTGATCGGCGCCGCCAACTGAGTTCGGACCGGCCCACGCCGCCGCGCAATGCCCAGCACGATCCCGACCGCCAGGCAATTGGCCAGCATCGACGAGCGGCCGAAGCTGACGAACGGCGTAACCACCCCCGCGAGCGGCGCGAGCCCGAGCAGGCCCGCGGCAATCACGAACGCCTGCACGACCAGCGCGAGCGCCACGCCGACCGCGAGGAACGCCGTGTAATCGCCTGGCGCGCGGGCGGCCACGCGCAGGCAGCGCCAGCTCAGAAGCGCATACAGCGCGGCCACAACCACGATACCGACGAAGCCCAGTTCCTCGCCGATCGCGGCCAGCACGAAATCGGTGTGCCCGGCCGGGACCGATGCCGCACTCCCCATGCCCGGCCCGGCGCCCCATAGAGATCCGGTCGACAGCGCCCACAGCCCGTGCGCGATCTGATTGCCTCCCGGAACACCGTTGTTCCAGGGATCGAGCCAAATCGCGACCCGCTGACCGACGGTCGCCGGGTGCCCGATCCAGTAGGCGGCCGCGAAGCCGGCCAGCAGCATCGCAAACCCGGTGAACACAAAAGCAGTGCGGCCGCGGGCAATGGCATAGAGCGCCATGACCACGCACGACAACACCAGTGCCGGACCGAGGTCCTTCTGGAGGAAGAAGAAGGCGAGCACCAGCGTCATGCTGACGACCACCGGACGGACGTCCTTCCACCTCGGCACGCGCACGTAGCGCAGCCACGGCCGCTCCGGCGTGGCCGGCTGGGAGAGTTCGCGCAGCAGGTCCAGGCGACCGGCGAAGTAGGCGGCCAGCGCGAACACGACCAGGAGGCGGATCGCTTCGACCGGCTGCACCCCGAACAGGTTCACCTTCACGCCGCTGGTGCCGGGTCCGCTTCCGAGCAGCAGCAACAATGCCGCAATGCCGAGGGCCAGCGACAGTGGCGCGAGTACCGCCCGCCGCAGCGGCGAGGCTTCGAAGTCGATCTCGGAGGCCGCGACCAGCAGGGCCAGCCCGCCGCCGACGCCGCTCACGAATCCCGCCGCGGTCAACGTGTCGCGGATCGGATCGCGCAGCGCGATCATGCTCATCACGCCGATGCCCGACAGCATCAACAAGACCGGAAGAACGATCGGGTCGTCCTGCGCGCCGCGCCAGCGGCGGATCAGATGGGCGATCCAGAAGGCGCCGAAGAACCACAGCGCTGCGCGCCGGATGCTGGCGACGTACTCGCTCCGGCTCCGCACCGCGACGTGTGGCTTCAACGCGGCGATGTCACCCGGGCTCAGGATCGCGATATTCGTCGCGGCGGGCCGCCGCTCGAGGCGCGATCGCATCTGTGTCAGCCGCCGGTCGGCGCCAATCTCCGCCGCCGTGAGCGTCACATCGGCGAGGCCGCCCACATGGTCGAGAACCGCAGCGTCGCTCGTCGCGCGCCGGAACAGCGGCCGCGCGATCAGGAGCCGCTCCTGCGGGCTGTCGAACATCGTGAGCAGCGGTACCAGGTCGGCCGGCGAGGTCAGGTGACGCAAGGACACGATGGTCCCGGCATCGCGCTCGTCGGCGTTCAGCTGGGTCAGGCGCCCCCACGTCGTCAGCACCAGTCCGAAGAGCACGACCGCGCTGGCGGCAAGGAGTCCGAGCGTCTCGAGATTCGCCGTGCGCCTCGCCCGCCGCGCGATGACGGCCGGGAACTCCGGCTCGGCAGAGGTGTGGACGATGCGCACTTAGATGCCCTCGGCTTTGGCGGTTTCGGCGGCGAGCTCTTCGTCGACGCGCTCCAATTGACCCTTGCAGACTTCCAGATTCTTCGCGGCATAGCCGAAGCCGACGATTGGGTCGAAGGCGTCGATGCAGCCCTGATAGTCGTCGCGCGCCTTCTCCAGCTGCCGCCGGCGCTGCTCGCCCGAGAGGGTTCGTGCGGTCGCCCGTCCGGCCGTTGCGCGGCGCAAGTAGCCGTCGCCCAGGAGCGCCCGCTCGCGTCGCCCAGAGACGTAGCCGCGTTTTTCAGCTTCCTGCACGGCCGTCGCGGCCTGATCCACGTCGCCGAGACCGTAGACGGCGATCCTGCTGATCCCGAGGTAGGGATCGAAGGAGCTGTCGTCGATCGCCGCGGCTGAACGGAACATCTCGACCGCGCGGCGATACGTGGCGCGCGCCGCCGCCTGACTCTGACCGCGCGCCGAGAGTCGGACGACGTGGGCGTCGCAGGTCACCAGCTTCGCCTGCAGATGCCGGTCGGCGTGGCCGAGGTCCACCGCCCAGCGCAACGCCTGCTGCGCCTGCTTCCACTCGGGGGTCGCCATCGTTGGCTCCTCGCGGCGGTAGTCCGCGAGCACGGCGTCGGCGATCGAGACCAGACGCGTGCGGAGGGGTCCGTCCACCCGCGCGTGTAGGCCGACCCCCAGCACGCTCCACGACCGGATCGCCTGGTACTTCGCGCGACTCTCGGTCAGCGCGCGGCTGTCGAGGGCATCGACCGAGTGACGGAAGCGTTCCGCTGCGACCAACCCCACGCCTTCAGTGGCCATGATCGCCACCATCACCAGGATCGCCGCAGCCCACGCGGCGGCCCGCACCAGCTGACGAACACCGCTGGCGCGCTTCCGCGGCGGCGCACTCGCCGCCTTGACCTCCGCGGGCGTGGCGGCAGGCAGCGGATCGGTCGGCGGTACCACGTCGATCGCCGGAGACACGCGGCTGGTGGTCGGCGTCACGACCGGGCGCGGCAGACCCAACGGCACCGTTTCCGGCGTCACATACTCGTTCACCGCCTGCGGTGTCTTGCCATCGAGAAAGAGCTGGAGGTCGGCGCGAATCGCCGCGGCGCTCTGATACCGGCGCTCGACCTGGTAAGCCAGCAGCTTGCTGACGACCGCCGTCAGTTCCGGCGGCGTGCTGTCGGGCAGCGGTGCCCGCGGTTGATTGGTACGGATGGCCTGTTCCAGCTGGCTGCGGTTGCGATCGAGCAGCGGATACGGACGATGGCCGGCGAGCATCTCGTAGAGGATCACGCCCAGCGACCAGAAGTCGACGTGCTCGTTGACGTGGCCGTGCTCGAGCCGTTCCGGCGACGCGTACGCCGACGTCCCCCAGTTGTTGGTCGTGACCTGCGTCGTCTTGGCCAGCGCTTTGGCGATGCCGAAGTCGAGGACTTTGAGGTCCCCGGCCTCGCCGACGAGCAAGTGCCCGGGCTTGAGGTCCGCGTGCACCAGCCGGTCGTAGGGTTCGCCTTCGACAGTCGTGGCGAAGCAGTGCGCACGATCGAGGAACTCGCAGATGCGGACGGCGTGTCGGGCCGCGAGATCGGGCGCGACCGGGCCGGCTTTGATCAAGTCGGCGATCGCGCCCCCGTCGATCAGCTCCATCGCGATGTAGAGATGCCCGTCGGGATCGTGGCCGAAGTCGTAGACCGTCGGCACCATTCCGTGCGCCTGCTGGAAGCGCTGCTGCAGCATCGCCCCGTGCCGCTCGGCGGCGATCCGCTCGCGCGAGTCCGCGGCGTCGGTGAGGAGCACCAGCTTCAGCGCGACGCGCGCATCGTCGCTCAGCCGGCGAGCCCGCCAGACGGTGCCGAAGCTGCCCTGATCGAACGGCTTTTCACCGTCCGTCGCGTATCCGCCCACCTGCCACGGCATCGATTGCGCGCTCCGCCTTTCAGCGAGCCGGCGACGGCTCGGCGTTGACTATGACGTTGGCGTCAAGAAATTGTTGCCGTTCGGCCGGGCCGATGCCCTTCGCGAGGTCGGGTCCGAAGCCGATGAAGACATTGCGCTCGAACGCCACCTGCGCTCCGTCCGCCATCGTCGCGGGCGTAGCCGCCGCGCGGTTCTGGCGCAGGAACGTGTTGCCGATCGCGGCGAGCTGCGCGCCGGCGCCGAGCACCAGGGGCGTGGCTGGCACGGTAATGTGGCTGCCGTGCAATGCCGCCGTCGCTGCCGCGGTGACCTCGATAGCGGCGCGCATCGGGCCGCCGATCTCCAGCAGTTCGAGCGATCGACCCTGGCCGCCGACCTTGATCGCGATGTCGATCGGCAGATCGGCCGTCGACTCGAACCGGATGCCGGAGATGCGACCGCCGAGATCGCCATCTGCCGTTTCGATCGCCGTCCACGAGTCACCTGCCTCGGGTGGCCGGACGAACGTGACGCTTCCGGGCAGTCGCGCCGTCAGGCTGACGCCGTCGGGGAGGGTCAGCCTCTCGGCATAGGTGCCCGGCTCCAGTTGGAGGGTGTCGCCGGGACGTGCCGTGCGCAGCGCCTCCGCCAGCAGCAGCGCGGTCGCGGAGGGGCTCGCGCTGACTGCGATCGTTCGCGGCGCCGCGATGTCCATGCCGGTGGTCCGCCATACGATGAGCAGCGCCGCCGCGACACCGGCGATCACGCCGGCGGTGCACCAGATGACCCTACTGCGGATTACGCGGGTCCACACGCCAGGGCGCGCGGGCTGCGTTTCCGCCGTCTCACGCGGAACGGACACTTCGAGCGGCGCGGTGTCGACCACCTGCCGCGGAGGCGGCGGCGCAGCGGCCGCGCCGTTCGCCGTCCGCCCGCGCACCGCTCGCGCAAACTCGGGTCCTTCCGCATACACGACCGTGACGTTGTCGCGGCCGCCGGCCTCGTTGGCCGCCTCCACCAGGGCTCCGACGACAGCATCCGGATCGCCGGCGTGCTGCCGCACCAGCCGATCGACGGTAGTCGACGGCAACATGTCGGTCAGGCCGTCCGTGCAGAGGAGGATCGCGGCATCCCGCTCAAATGGTTGTTCGGTGATCTCGACGTAGTCGGCTTCGTCCTTGTCGCGCAGCGCTCCGCCGACGTCGCGGAAGACCTCATGGCGCCGGGGATGGCGCATCGCCGCGAGCTCGGTGAGCTCCTGCGCGTCCTCGCGTTCGCCGACCGGCGAGTGATCGTGGGTCAGCTTCTGGAGACCGTCGGGCCTGACCTTGTACAGCCGGCTGTCGCCGACGTGCCCGATCGTCAGCCGGCCCTCGGTGACGATTGCCAGGGTGACGACACAGGTCATGCCGGCCAGCTCGCCGGAACCCGCCGCGCGACGGAAGATTTCGTTGTTGGCGATGGCAATCGCCTCACGGACCCGCTCCGCCGCGGTGCCGAGCGGCCGCGAGAGGCGCTGGAGGATCACGTCATGGGCGATCGCGGCCGCCACCTCGCCGGCGGCCTGGCCGCCGATCCCGTCGATCACGCCGAAGATCCCGCGGTCGGCGTCGACCAGGGGAACGTCCTCGTTGTTCGCGCGCACGCGTCCGGCATCGCTGCGGAAGGCGGCGACGAGCGGCACCGTCGCGGTCGTCGTGTCACTCACGATCGAAGACCCAGGCGATGCAGGCGAGCCACGCGACGGCCATGACCAGCACGGCGAGGAACCCAGCGTCGAGCCAATACAGCCAGTTCATCGGCCGATGCTGCCGTCGAAGTCGATCACGATGGCGTCGGAGAGCCCGATCCGCGCTTTCGCCGGGAGGGGTTGTTCCGGACCAGGCTGGGCGACCCCCTCGGCGCTCTTGAGCGCCGGCGGGATGGCCACGCCGTCCACCGACGTGCCCCACAGGCTGACGTCCTGGATGAAGAACCGGCCTTCGCCGTCGGCGCGTAGCCGGAGGTGCTCGCGCGAGATCTTCGAACTGCCGACGATCTGCACGTCCACCCAGGCCGCAGCGCCGCCCCGGCCGATCGACAGCGTATCCTTGCGCATCATGACGACGTGGGGGCCCTGCTCGTCCTGGTAGGTGAGCCGCGCGCGCTCGCGGCTGTCCGCGAGCGGGGTGCGACCCCCCGGCGCCGCTGCCGTCGGCTCCGCACTCGCCGAGGCACGTCCTGATTCGCCGTGGCCTGCGGCTGGCGCGGCACCCGCC
>Ga0207701_10000636_pt1 | contig 36503 bp, 29 predicted proteins | sample KBSSwiSSwithPhiX_FD_184294 | JGI IMG/M metagenome (GOLD analysis project Ga0207701, IMG submission 184294) | Switchgrass rhizosphere bulk soil microbial communities from Kellogg Biological Station, Michigan, USA, with PhiX - S5 (SPAdes) (version 2) | ecosystem: Environmental > Terrestrial >... | reverse complement strand
AGAAGCCCGCAAAACCTTAGCGCTGTCGTTCACACGAACTCTCTAGGCTGCCAGCACGCCGCTCGACGGCACGGCCTACGAAGTCGAGATCATCGCGGGCGCCAGAGTATCAGACGTGGATCGCCGATCAACGGCCACAGGGCACCAGACTTGAGGGCTGGCAGCCATCATCGCCTCACGCGCAGTATGTTAGAAAGCCGCTTTCTCCAGGCGACGGAGCCCTGGCTCGAAGGCATCGAGCGTCATGCCAGGGCCATCGCGCCGGATCTTGGCGACGTGTTGACCGACTACATCGGCGAGGCGCGCTTCGGCGCCGTGATGATCGACGCCGAGATCGGCCATCTACCCCGGGGATCGCGCGTCCTCGAAGTCGGTGCCGGAATGCTGTTGCTCAGCTGTGCGCTGCAGTCGGCCGGCTATCAAGTCTCAGCGGTCGAGCCTGTCGGCATCGGCTTTTCGCACATCGACCGGCTGCGTGAGATCGTCTGGGACTACGCGACCGACCGCGGCTGTCGCCCCGAGTTGCTATCGATCAAGGCAGAGCAGATCGTCGCCGATGCCGAGTTCGACTTTGCGTTCTCGATGAATGTCATGGAACACGTGGACGATGTCCCGCTGGTGCTCCGTAGGGTATTGAGCGCCTTGCGGCCTGGTGCAACTTACCGGTTCGTCTGCCCGAACTACCGCTTCCCATATGAACCGCACTTCGATATGCCCACGCTGTTCTCGAAGTCGCTCACTGGTCGAGTCCTTCGGAGCCGTATTCTCGGGTCCCGCACGGTCATCGATCCTGCCGGCGCCTGGCAGTCGCTCAACTGGATTTCCGTAGCCTCAGTGCGCCGCACTTGTCGCCATCTCGGTCTCGAGCCGGAATTCGATCGCACAGTCAGCTATCGCTACGTGTGTCGGGCTATTGGCGATCCCAGTTTTCAACGGCGCCACTCACGGCTTCTATCCGTCCTGTGCGCTTCCCTCGACGCCATCGGCGTCACCAGGTTGGTCACGCTGTTGCCGCCGGGAGCTCAACCGGCCATGTCCTGCCGACTCACCAGGCCCCGGCTGTCGCTTACATGAGCCAGACGACAACGGGAATCGGAGCGGCGCTGCGACGGGGCTCACTCACTGCAGGTCGTACACCTGAATCCCGCGGCCACAGTAAGCGCAGCGACTGGTGACTGCGGCCGGCCAGAGCTGCGACGCCGGCGTGTTCGCCACATACCAGCGCAGGCCGCGAGACCGGCCAAAGGATTGGAGCTGCTCGAACGTGAGGGGTGCAAGCGCGTCATGCGCGGCAGCCCGTTCTGCCGCCAACGCGCCCGTCGGCCCGCCGATGCGTCGGTACAGCTCGCGACGTGAGAGCCACGCGGTACGCTCCGTCAAACCGACGAACACCCCGATAGGATCGTTGTCCGCCGCCAGGACGTATTCCCCTGGCCTCGACTGGCGGCGCACAAACCGTGCTGCCTCGAAGTCCTCGACTCGAACAGGGATCAGCGAAAAGTGCGGCCCCCATCGCTGTTGCAGGTGAGGGCCCATTTTCAAGGGCACCAGGGCACCCGCCATCATCATTCCTGCGAGCACTACCAGGCCTGGCCATTCGCCTCCGTAGGTTTGGTTCGACCAGCCGGACAACAGCCGCCCGCCTGCGGCACCCACTGACGCGGCGGCGACGGCGTAAATCAGTACGAAAGGACGATGACCGAAATCACTCAGATCGCCGGAAGGGCCTGTCGGAACAAACAGAATGATGGCGATGTGAGTCAGCACGAGCGCGACCAGGAACAGCAGTACTCGATGCCCCGCTTTACCGAGCATGTCACCGAGCCACACGATGACAAGGGCCGGAATCATGAGCCCGCAGGCTGACACCAGCAGCATCGCGTAGCCGATGACGAACGTCACCGCATTGCTGCGGCCATTCGTCCAAGCCGTATAGGTCGTCGGGATGTCGGCCATCTGGTGGACCAGCGCGAGAAACCGCAGCGGATGCGACTGTCCCGTCAGAAAGTGCGGAGCCAGCGCCACTGACTCGATCAAGACCACGGCCACTGCAGCCGCGACGAGGGCGGCGAGCACGATTGTGATACGTCGGCGCGCCAAAGCTGGCCGACAGGTGAAACAGACCAGGAGCAGCAGCATTCCGACGGCCATGACCGCGATATGCACTCTGAAGGCCGCCGCGGCGCCCACCAATGCAGCCGCCGCGGTAAATCCCAATCGGTCGGGCAACCTGTCAGCAGTAGCAATGACGATGAGCGCCAGGAACGTCAGGGCAACGGCGTATCCCGATCCGCCTGATATCTGCATCAACCACGAGAAGCCCAGAAACTGATTCTTCAGGACGTAGGTGGACGGGTCTGGAAACAGGAACACCGCCGTGACGGCTGCCAGACCCGCCAGTACGCCGCCCAACGCACACCCGTATGCATATGTCGCCAGCACACACAGCAGCAGACCCGTCGGCATCCAGAACGTCGTCGAGGTCTCGAGTGAAGGCACGCCCGCGACTGACGAAAACACAGCCGACATCGCGTAGCTCGCTCGATGATAAAGCGGCTGCGGAGCCCCGGCGAGATACTGAGCGTGCCGGCCGAATGCCGGGTAGTCTCGCAGATAGGTAATCTCGGATGCGTGAAGGAAGAAGTCCTGCCACGCGCGGAAGAGGCCGGTGGTTTCCGCCTCAGGAATCGAGAACGTCGTTTCACGCGTCCAGAACGCGACCAGTGCTCCGCACGCGACAATCACGCACACGTCAATCGCGATCACCGCATGTCCCCGCGCAGCAGGTCGCGTCACCGCCGAACGTCGGCGTACGACCGTCGCGATGAACAGGGCGGCACCACACACGAGGTCGACAGGGAGAGCAGCGAGCGCCGTCAGGTTCAGAACGGCCGTGGCCGTCAGGTGAACCAGGCTGACGCCGCTGAAGCCGACGACCAGCTCGAACGCGTTGCGGTGGGACGCCGCCAGCGGGACGCGCAACAGGGGTCCGAGTGCCCGGCCGTAGAGCAGTGACAGAGCGGCGATGAGGAGCGCGGCGGCAATCGGCGCAAAGCTGACGACGGTCCGGCCGTACGCGGGCGCCATGAGTAGGGCCGCCGCAAACGCGATCACCAGCAGGCACGCCTCGACGGCAGCGCTGATCGAACGACTCATCCTATCGTGCGACCGACAATGGTCGCCGCGTGTTCCACATCGCTCTGGGTCATACCAATCCACATCGGCAGCCTGATTAGACGCTCCGCGATGCTCTCGGTCTGCGGCAACTCCCCCACCGTGCGTGCGAATCTTCGGCCGGCTCTGGACGTATGCAGAGGCACGTAGTGGAACACGGCGTTGATGCCCCCGGCATTCAGCGCCTGGAGGACACGGGTTCTGCTCGCGGCATCGTTCAGGAGGATGTAGAACATGTGCCCGTTGTGCTCGCAGTGCGATGGGACACACGGGCACCGCAACAGGCCGCTCTGTTCGAATGCCGCGAATGCGTCGCGATACCAGCGCCAGATTGACAGCCGCGCCTGACGGATCGTTGCCGCCTGTTCCATCTGGGCCCACAGGAACGCTGCGGTCAGCTCACTCGGCGCGAACGAGGAACCGACGTCGATCCACGTGTATTTGTCGATTTCCCCGCGGGAAAACCGGCGGCGATCGGTCCCTTTGTCACGAACGATCTCGGCGCGGTCAACGTACTCGAGACCGTTCACGAACAGCGCACCCCCCTCTCCGGAAATGACGTTCTTGGTTTCATGAAAACTCGTGGCGGCCAGCACACCAAACCGGCCGAGCGGAGTGCCCCGATACGTGGAGCCCAGCGCCTGGGCGGCGTCTTCGATCACTGGCAGGGCGTGCGCACTCGCGATCGCCATGATGGCGTCCATCTCGCAGGCCACCCCTGCGTAGTGCACGGGCACGATGGCGCGCGTACGCTCCGTGATGGCAGCCTCGATTTGACCCTCGTCGATATTGAGAGTGTCAAACCTGATGTCGACGAAGACGGGCACGCCGCCGCGAAGCACGAACGCGTTAGCGGTCGAGACGAACGTGAACGACGGCATTATTACTTCGTCGCCAGGCTGAATGCCGGCGACAAGCGCCGCCATCTCGAGCGCAGCCGTGCAGGATTGCGTCAGGAGCGCCCGGCGGCACCCGACCGTATCTGCCAGCCACTCTTCGCACCGCCGCGAGAACTGCCCGTCGCTCGCCAGATGCGCCCGGTCGATCGCTTCGCGAATGTAGTCGAACTCCCGCCCCGTGATGTGCGGCCGATTGAACGGCACCATCGCCATCAGACAGCCTGTCTCGCGAGGCCGATGCCCGTACGGCCATATCCGTTGCCGTTGTAGAGCATGACCCTCTCGCCCGCAACGTCGGCAACGACGGGATACGCCACCATCTCGGCATCCCAGCCCTGGCCCGACGACACGTCCAGCACACATCGTTCATCGTCGCGAGTCCAGGCGATGCCGTCTCGTGACTCGGCGTAACCCATACGATAGCTGTCGCCGCGGCGCGAGTACCACATGCGATACCGATCCGCGTCCTTGATCACACAGGGCCGGCCAAACGCGTACTCGTCCGGCGACTGGTAGTCGATACACACAAGGCCACGCCGGTCCCACCGCGCTCCGTCTCGAGACTCGGCGTACTTGATGTGATAGCGATGTCGAGGGCCGGCGGCCGTCACTTGCCACTCGGTTCCCGAGACGTACCACATCCGCCAGACTCCGTCTTCAATGAGCACCCACGGCGATGCCGTCAGGTAGGGATCGACCGCTGTGCGTTCCAGGTGCGGAGCCTCCGACAAGCGTCGGAAGCTCTCGCCGCCGTCGTCGCTGACCGCCAGGCCTGCATGGAGATAGAACGGGACGCTCACGCCGAGCGCCCATCCTGTGTAGAACAGGTAGAGGCAATCCGCGTGTTCCACGACACACGAGCTGGTCACACCGGCATCGTCGAATGTTCCTACGGCGCCTGGCGAGAGGATCGCCGACGGACTGAACTCATGGGGCTCGTCCAGGTTGCCGAGTGACAGCGTGACGTGACCGATGTGCGCGCGGTTTCTGGCGTCACGTGAGCTGAAGTAGATGCGCTGGCGGCCGTCGAGCTGGGAGACGACGGGCAACGCCGCGTGAGTGCCAACCCAGGGAGCCTGGGCATTCGGCGAGACGATCAGACCCTGCTTCAGCCACCGCATCGCGCCTACAGGTCGATCTGATCGCTGGTCTTCGGGAAAGGCTTCGTACGGCTGGGTGCAAATACCGCGAGTGGCGTCGTATCTTTCATGATCAGAGCGCCCGCCCCGACGAGTGTGAATGCCGCGACGGTGATGCCGTTGCCGAGCGTCGCATTCACACCGATGAAGCAATTGGATCCTATCTTCACGTGCCCGGACACCACGACGTGTGAGCTGACGAACGAGTGATCGCCGATGGTCGAATCGTGGCCGATGTGATTTCCGCTCCACAATGTGACATTGCTGCCAATGCGCACGAACGGCTGCACCGTGTTGTCCTCGAGAATGAAGCAGTTGTCACCGATCGGATATTGCGTCAGGAAGGAGCAGCGGCTACTGACATAGCTGACCAGATCGTATCCGGCGGCCCTGGCTTCACGGCACTTCGCCTCGCGCACCTGGTTCATCCTTGCGTAGCTGAGCGCGACGAACATCTTGAACGACGAGGGCGGATACATCGACGCCACCCGATCGAACGGAATCAACGGCCGATCGAGAAACGTCTCGCCCGTCAGATACTCGGCATCGACGGTAAAGGCCACCACCTCATGTTCCGAGTCGGTTGAAAAGTAGAATTCGGCGAGTCTGGCGATGTCTCCGGCACCGAAGATGACAATCTTCGCCATATCGCCTACTTTCTCACGATGACCGTGAATTCGAACAGCGGATAGTCGTGCAGGAGCGCGACACGTGTGGCGAATCGGCGCTTGCACAGGTCGAACATCTCACACGGGTCCGCATAGAACAGATCATCACGGCGCTTCTCCGGATCCGAATACGTGGACAGCATGTTGAACGCAAATCCTCGCGTGCTGAGCTCATCGAGCGCACCGATCGTCTCGAGGACGTATCCGCGCCACTGCTCCACCGAATGGTGCAATTTCACGTTGAAAATACCGCTCGCCACGGCGAACGACGCCGGCTCGATTGCTTCCACCCTGGACGTGAAGGCACTCTGCGAAGCCTGGTGCCTGGCCCGGGCGGCAGCAACCATTGCCTCGCTGACGTCGAACCCGCGATAGTCGACGGTGATTCCGACGGCTTTCAGGTGATCGAGGAGGGCGCCATACCCACAGCCGACGTCAAGGAGCGAGACGGCGGGTTCATCCTGGCGACGACTCGCGACAAGCACCTCCAGGAGCTTGTCGAAGCGCAGCGCCTGCGACTCGGCCGAATTCCAGTCGACCCCGCGCGGCGTCGGTCCGAACTGACTGAGCCGGTCTTCGTAGTAACGTCCAATGGCTTGACGAATCGTCTCAGACACGTCGCTGCACGTCCCGTTCGTAAATCTGCCGGACGATCGTGTACGGTCGTTGTTTGGTCTCGATAAAAATCTTCGACAGGTAGATGCCGATAATGCCCAGGCAGATGAGCATCAGTCCACCGAGCATCCAGATCGATACGATCAGCGACGGCCACCCGGGGAGCGCAACGCCAAAGAACAGACGGCGCACGACGAGATATACGGCCGCCAACGACGAGGTTCCGCCGATCGCCAGCCCCAGATAGAAAATCAGGACGAGCGGACGGTCGCTGAACGAGGTGACAGAGTCGACGAGCACGGACACCTTGCGCCTGAAGCCGTACGCCGTGTCTCCCTTGGTGCCCTTGGCGATCTTCCGCGCGATCTGCTTGAAGCCTGTGAGCGCCCACAGTCCCGCGATCATCATCTTGCGCTCCCTGTGGGAGACCAGGGCCGAGACGTAGCGCCGGGTCATCAGACGCACAGTCGCGAGGTTCTCAGGAATCGGTTGCTCCGACAACAGGTTGAACAGCCTGAAGAACAGCCACCCGCTCGAGCGTTCCACAAGACCGCCCCGGCGCCGATCCTGGACCCCGTAGACGACGTCCGCGTGACCCTCCTTAATGGCTTCGGCGAACTCGGTCAGCAGCTCCGGCGGCTCTTCAAGATCGGAATCAATCAAGAACACCAGATCGCCCCGCGCCTCCGCCAGACCGGTCATCATTGCCTTGTGATGGCCGAAATTTCTGGCCAGGTCGACGATCCGGACGCGATCGTCATGCTCGAACAGTTTCAGCGCCACGGCGAGGGAATCGTCCGGCGATCCGTCGTTGACGAGCACAATCTCGTAATCCGGAGTGAATAGGGCGGCGGCCGCACTGATGCGGGCATGGAATTCCTCCAGGTGACGCGCCGATCGATACAGTGTGGTAACGATGGACAGACGCATGGTCACTGACGTCGCATGTAGTCGACAGCCTTCGGACCCTGATTGAAGATCAGGTCGATCACGCTGACGAAGTGGTCGAAAGGCGGAAACAGCTGGTCGTACTCCGGATAGCCGGCGTAGTCGAAGTACTCGAGCCCGATTCCGGTGGAGCGGAAGCAGTTCGCATCCAGATACGCGCGAGCGGCGGGGCCGGACACATAGCAATCGGCGCCGGCCTGCTGGCAGATGCTGACCAGACGCTCGGTGCGGCCCTCCACGACGTCAAAATTCATCGACCACGATAACCTGGTTCGCACGCCCAGGATCTCGCACAACGCCTCCAGCCAACTGCGGTTGATCGCACTCAGATGGGTCTCCTGATTCTCGAGATAGAGACGCTCAAAGCGTTCGGCATACTGGCGGAAGTACGGTGCTCTGGCATAGTTCGCCGCAAGGGTTCGCCAGTGATGCGTGCCCCATGAGACGTCGCTCACCGTGATGTCCTTGATGGGGCTGAGGTATTGGCCCCGTGTGTTCACTGGGATCGTCAGCCAGGCGGGTCCGCGCGCCGTCTTGATTCGGTTGCGATTACGCCAGTCGCGTCGCGTGTACTGGACGTCGTCGAAGAGCACGAACTCGTCCACCGAGCGCATCAGGTCGAAGTAGCCCTTCCACGGAATGTAGTTGGACTGGACAATGGCGATGCGCATGTGCAGGCGAGCGGCGGCAGGCCGTGGCTTTCACAGTGGGCGCTGAAACCAGGCAGAGCATACCACCGGGAAGGTTGACGCCTCAGTCCCCCGCACCGACCGCATCGAGCTGCTCCAGGGCACCCTCGACCTGCTCGTGCTTCGCACCCTGCTGCTCGGTCCACTCCACGGCCACGGCATCGTCAAGGCCATCCAGCGCCACTCCGACGACCAGCTGATCGTCGAGCATGGGTCGCTGTATCCGGCACTGCACCGGCTCGTGCGGAAGGCTGGCTGACGTCAGGCTGGCAGGAGACGCCGAAGGGCCGCCCCATGAAGCTCTATCGCCTGACGCCGGCCGGACGCCGCCAGTTGACGACCGAAGAGTCCAACTGGAAGCGGCTGTGCCTGGCGATCGGCCTCGTCTTGAAGCGCGCATGAAGGGCGCCTGAGGACGACATGCCGTTGCGATGGCTCGAGAACCTCCGGGAGTCTTTCACGCGCGAACGTGGGGACGATGACCTTTCTCGCGAAGTTCGCGCGCACCTCGCGCGAGGAAGCCGACGAGCAGATCGAGCACGGCGTTGCGCCCGAGCCGGTGGGCCCCGAGGCGTTCGTGCCAGTTTCTGGTACACGGTATCGCGCCAGACGCGCGAAGTCGGGATCCGCATCGCCATCGGCGCCGGCCGCGCCGACGTGCTCCGCATGACGATCGGAATGGGGATTCGCTGGCTGGCCGCTGACGCCGCCATTGGCATGGCCGCGAGCTACATTCCTGCGCGACGGGCGACGAAGGTCGCCCCCGTCGTGGTGCTTCGGTACGAGTAGTCGCCCGGAGACGATCAGTCCTCGGGCGGCTCTCCGCTCGGCGCCATCTTCACCAGGCGCGGGTCGAATCGCGCCAGCGGCTCGACCAGGTCCCGCTGGGCCCTCATGACCTCCTCGATGTCCTTGTAAGCCATGGGGACTTCGTCGAGGCCCGCCGAGATCAGCGTGACGCCGCTCTCGCGCAGGAAGGCGAGCGCGATATCCCACGACAGCGTGCCCTTCGCGCGCGTGCGGCTCATCCGTCGCCCCGCGCCGTGTGACGCGGAGTTCAGCGACGCGGCCACGCCCTTCCCGCGGACGACGTAGCCTGGCGTCGCCATCGATCCGGGAATCACGCCGAGCACGCCCTCGCCCGCCGGCGTCGCGCCCTTGCGGTGGACGATGAGCTCTTCCTCGGTGCCGTCGGCCAGCCGATGCCGTTCGCGCCACGCGAAGTTGTGGTGGTTCTCGATGTCGAGCAGCACCTCCACGCCGAGCGCCCCGGCGACGTGCCGGTGAATCAGCGCGTGATTCGCCGCCGCGTAGCGGCCCATCAGCTCCATGGCCGACCAGTATTCCTGGCCGGCCTCGGTCGCAAGATCGAGCCACGCCAGGTGTGCGAGCGCATCCGGAAGTTCCGGGTGCTGCCGGCGCGCCACGCGACTGTAGTGCGCCGCCACCTGCGCGCCCGATCCGCGGCTGCCCGAATGGCTCAGCAGCGCGAGATACTGTCCGGGAGGCAGGCCTGCCGCCTCGTCGAGCACGGTCAGCTGGCCGAACTCGACGAAATGGTTGCCGCTGCCGCTCGTCCCGAGCTGCGACCACGCCTTGTCCTTCAGGCGTGAGGTGAGCTCCGTGACGCGCCAGTCGGCATCCATCACGTCGTGCCGGCGCCGCGCCTTGAACGACGCGCCGATGCCGAACCGCGTCTCGCGTTCCAGCGCGTCCGTCAGCCGCCCCTGCTCGCCTGCCAGCGCCGACAGTGGGAGATCGAGGACCGACAGCTTCATGCGGCACGCGATGTCCACGCCAACGGCGTAAGGGATGACCGCGTTGCGCGTCGCCAGGACACCGCCGATCGGCAAACCGTAACCGACATGGGCGTCCGGCATCAGCGCGCCCGCGACAGCGACCGGCAGCGTGCACGCGTTGCGCAGCTGCTTCAGCGCGTCGGGCTCGAGATTTTCGCCCCAGATCGCGTGTGGCGCATCGTGCTCGCGGGGCTCATAGCGCGTCCGGTTTGGCACGTGGAATTACCCCCGCCGAGCGAACGCGAGGCGGCCCTACGTGGCGGCTGGTTCCACGAACCCGCCCATCCGCGCGTCCATCGCGAGCGGCGGCGGCTCGTACTGCACCAGATACTCGAACTCCTGCCGGAACTCCTGCAGCGACAGGCCCGCCGTCGCCGCGAACTTCGCCAGCTCGTGCGGGTCGTTGAAATCGTCGCGCCTGAGTCGAAGCATGTAGCGCCGCGCGATCGCGTAGCGCGTGGAGTGGACGTCCACCAGACGAATCTTCGTGCGGCCGGTAGTCGGATCGAGCATCTCCGAGAACGGGATCGGCACGAAGTGGCCGCCCTGCATCGAGATCATCACGCCGTTGCCGCCCGAGAGCAGGTACTTCGCCGCACAGTAGCCAAGATCGCGCGTGTACTCCATGTCGGCGGGCACCGGGTCGGCGCAGCGGAGCTCGTAGCCGATGTTCTTGGCCACCAGTGTGGCCTTCAGCCCGAAGGCCTTCAGCCGCTTCGCCACTTCAGCCTTCAGGATTTCCCCGATGTTGACCTCGGCGATCCGCACGTGGCCGTGCGCATCGCGCTCGACGTCCTCGAGGGCCGCCAGGTCAACGGGATCGATGTCCAGCACGAGCCCCTCGGCGATCACCGCGACCCCGTCGCGGCGGCCGTAGCTCAGTCGCTTGATGATCGCGCCCGCCAGCGTGTCCACCATCGCCTTCAGCCGCACGGGCTGACCGGTGAACTCCTCGGGGATCATCGTAAGCGTCGCGCCGGCCGACTTGCCGATCCCCAGCGCCAGATGGCCGGCCTTGCGGCCCATCGCGATCACGAGGTACCAGCGCGACGTCGTCTTGGCGTCCACCATGAGGTTCTTGACGATCTCGACGCCGTAGTGGCGCGCCGTCTGGTAGCCGAAGGTGTCGACGTAGGGCGGCAAGTCGAGGTCGTTGTCGATCGTCTTCGGCACGTGGACGACGCTGATGCGGCCCTGCGACTTCTGCTCGAGCTTCATCGCCGAGAAGGCCGTGTCGTCGCCGCCGATGGTGATGAGCCGCGACACGTTCAACCGCAGCAGCGAGATGACCGTGTTCTCGAGGTGCGCGGGATCCTGCGTCGGGTTCGCACGCGAGATGCCGATGTGCGAGCCGCCGCGGAAGTGAATGCGGCTGACGCCCTCGATGGTGAGCGGCGTCACGTGCTCGACGTTGCCTTGCATCAGCCACTCGAACCCGTCGCGGATGCCGACCACGTCGATGCCTTCGAGCTCGGCGCGGATCGTCGCGGCGCTGATGACGCTGTTGATCCCGGGGGCGGGACCTCCCGCCACGAGGATGCCGACGTTCTTATGATGAGTCACCGTCATTGATGAAGCCTTTTCTGTCGCCACCGGATGCTCGATTCGAATGAGGTCTGAACCACCCGCACGGGACCCCCGGGACCGGGTGATCGGCTGAAGTATCTGCGACCTTCCCGGCGCGAGACAAGAGGGAGGCGCCTCGGCCATCGACAGTGCCGCGGGCGGTGCTGTAGGGTTTCACGGGATGGCCATTCCGCCACGCCCGGTTCATCTCGTCGGGACGCCTCATCCCGGCCCGGCCAAGGCCGCCGAGTTCCGGCGCGTGGATCTCCCGTCCGTCGGGCGTCATGCTCATAGGCGCGCGATGCGGTGCGCGACATGACGTTCACCGATCGGCTGGCGCGGGTCCATCGCTCGACCTGGTATCTCGCGACGGCCGTGCTCCTCGCCGGCGCGGCGGCGATCCTGCTCGCGATGGGCCGCGTGCCTATCTGCAAGTGCGGCTACGTCACGCTCTGGCAGGGCGTCGTCCAGAGCGCCGAGAATTCGCAGCAGCTCACGGACTGGTACACCTTCACCCACATCGTTCACGGATTCGGGTTCTATGCGCTCACGTGGCTGGTGACGCGCCGCTGGCCCTTCGGCGCGCGGCTCCTGCTGGCCACGTTCATCGAAGGGTCGTGGGAAGTCGTAGAGAACACCGACTTCGTGATCAACCGCTATCGCGAGGCGACGATCTCGCTCGACTACTACGGCGACAGCGTCATCAACTCCGTCTCCGACATCGTCTCGATGATCGTCGGCTTCCACATCGCCCGCGCCCTCCCGGTCCGGTGGACCATCGGCCTCACGATTGCGATGGAGTTGTTCCTCGCGTACATGATTCGCGACAACCTTGCGCTGAATATCCTGATGCTGATCCATCCGCTGGACGCGGTACGGAGATGGCAGGCGGGAGGATAGCGAAGTGCGAAGTTGGAAGTGCGAAGTGAGAAGTGAAGTGATGAGGTGCGTTACCACCAGCGGTGGGCCCAGACGATCGAGCAGGCGGCGCCATGTCTGACTTCATCCGACCCGAATGCCTGGTAGCCCACGTAGCCGGCGCGCAGCGTCATCTCCGAATTCACGCGGAAGCCGACAACGGCCTGCACGCTGAACGCGTCGCCGCCGCCGAGATCGGTCCAGGCGGCTTTCTGCGTGAGAGCCGCGGCATGGACGTATCCACCGCCGTGCCCGGCGGTACCGTAGCCAACGCCGTACCCGCCGCCGCCATATCCACCGTCGCCACCGCCTGAGCCGCCGCCGCCGTAACCACCACCACCCGTCGGGTCGTGCGGACCGTACGATGGCTGCTGGAGCATATCGCTCGTCGTCTGCCGCTGGCCGCGCGCGGAGACATACCACCTGGGGCTCAGCGTCCGGACGGCCGTCAGTGTCAGGGAAGTGGCTGCGACACTGTCGGTCGCGCGATCGTACCGGCCGTGAACGTAGTCCGCGTACACGCGAGTGAATCCAGCCGAATAGTCGGCGTCGAGACCCATGACAGTCGCCATGCGGTCGCCCGTCGAAGGGTCTCCAATCTCCTCGGCCCTGGCATAGCGGCCGTGTGACATCGAGGCGCCCAACCGCAGCCCGATGTGCGGCGTGATGCCGCCGCCGAACGCGAGCTGCGGAGAAGACGGCGGGTAGTCGTCGCCGGTCAGCGGGCGAACACGTGCCGGCGAACTTCCCAGCATTGCACCGCGGGCATCCCAATGCGTTCCCGACGAGGTCACCTGAAGCGCAAGCGGATAGTTGGCGGTAGTGAGCTGCACGGCGGGCGTGCCCGCTTCGAAGATCGGGAGCGTCGCTGCGTAGCTCGTCGCCGGAATGATGACGGGATTCAGATCGGCTCTCGATTCGAGGGGCAGGATCCCGATTGGCGACGGTAGATAGCCAGCTTCGACGCGCAAGAGCACGTTGCCCGGACGTGTATAGCGCAGCGCCAATTGATACAGGTTCGCGTCCCACGACCCATCGGGCCTTTTCGACACAACGGGCCGGGCGAGGAGATCCAGCCTGGATCCCAGTCGCCAGCCGCCAAGCACGTCGAATGTGACCCCGCCGCTGGCGCCGTCCCCCTTGAAAATGCCAGTCGTCGAGATGACCGAATCGGCGCCCATTCGCGCGGACGGCGACGGTGCGTACTCCTGGGCTGAGGCGCTGCGGCCTGCGAGGCTCGCAATGCACACGGCGGAAGCGGCGATAGCCTGGATCGTACGCATGCGGCTAGCTCGCTCTTTCGGCGGCAATTGGTGTGTGCGCCGTGCGCGCGCTGGCCATGATCGGCGCCAGCTCGGACTCCACGTCGCTGCCGCCCTGGGCACGCCACGCGGCCATGAACGCGTCCACCACCTCCGGATCGAACTGCGTGCCACGATGCCGGGTCAGCTCGGCCAGCGCATGCGATTCGCCCTGGGCCGGGCGGTAGGCGCGCGCGGAGGTCATGGCGTCGAAGGCATCGGCCACGTGGACGATCCGCGCGAGCAATGGCGTCGCGTGGCCGAAGAGCCCGTGCGGGTAGCCGCGCCCGTCGGGCTGCTCGTGGTGCAGCTCGACGATCGGCATGTGCCGGGTCAGGAACGGCACGTGCCGCAGGATGTTCGCACCCACGGTCGGGTGCGTCTTGATGATCTCGAATTCCTCGTCGGTGAGCGGGCCGAGCTTGGATAACACGCGATCGCGGATGCCGATCTTGCCGATGTCGTGCAGCAGCGCTCCCAGCCGCAGCACCTCGATCTCATCGTCCGCGACCGTCATGTGCCGGCCGACCATGACCGCGAGCGCGCTCACGCGCTCGGAGTGGCCCGACGTGTAGGGATCGCGGGCATCGAGCGCCGCGGCGAGCGCCTTGATCGCGGCGACGTATGCGGCTTCGGTCTCGTCTTCCGCCGCCACGAGCGATGTCATCATCTCGTTGAAGGTGCCCGTCAGCGCGTCCAGCTCCTGACTCGACCCCGACAGCGGCAGCCGCCGCGAGAACTCCCGCGCGGACGTCATCCGCCGGAGCTGTTGCGACAGATGGTCGATCGGCCGTGCGACGACGCGCGCCAGCCAGAGGCTGACGATCGCGCCGAGCCCGAGCGCGCCCAGCGCGATGACCAGAATCGCCTCCGACGCCGCAGTCGTCACCTGGTCGGCGGCGGCGCTGATCGAGTCGACGGCATAGAAACCGGCCGCGCCGGATCGGAACAGCTGGCGTACGGCGTGCAAATCGGTCCCGAGCCGGACGACGCCTTTTTCAGTCGGCAGCGCGGCGCCCAGCGCAGCAAGCGCGGCCTTCCGCGCCGGATCGAGTGTCGTGGCGATCACGCGGCCGTTGACGATGACCGCCGTCTGCGCGCGCGACAGGGCCCGCAACTCGCGTGCGTAGCGATCGTCGAGCGAGGTGGCCAGCAGCAGGCGCCCGATCGAGACCCCCTGGAGGCCGACCATCGCCGAAACCACACGGAACGTGCCGGCTGGCATCGCGACGACGCTGTCAGCCGCGGCGGCGTCTCCGGCGGCTGGCAGGTGCGTGCCTCTAGGCCAGGCCGTGCTGCGGGCGCCACCGCTTGCCAGCACATCCCAGACGTCGCCGTCGCGTCGCTGACCCGGCACGGCGACGACCACCGCGTCGGCCGAGACGCGCGACGACAGCTTCTCCACTTCGTGCTGGACCGTGGCGACCAGGTCAGAAGTGTCGCCACTTGCGCCTCGGTGCGTCTCGGCCTGATAGGTGTCGAGGGCCGCCTTCAGCGTCGGGCTGTCGGCAAAGTTCTGCGCCTGCAGCTGTGCCTCCTGCCGCCGCCTGGACTCGAGCATGGCGAACGCGCGCTGACTTGCGTCCAGGTTGGCCGCGACTTCGGCCTGCACGCGCAGCCGGGTTTCGATGGTCAGCGTCAGAAAGGCGGCGCCCAGGACGACGGCGATCGCGCAGAACGTGGCGATCAAAGTACGGACCACGAGTCGCGGCGGACGGCGTGGCCCTCCGAAGGTCACGACTCCACCGCCGGAAGCACGAACTCGACAGTCGCCTCGCCATCGGCCGGCACGGTGATGCCGACCTTCGCTTCGCCGACGCGCTCGTGCCACGCAGCGATCGTCCGCTTCCCTGCCGGCACGTTCTCGAGCACGAACCCGCCGTCATCCTGCGGCGTCGTGAACCACGGGTGATCGAGCACCATGATGACCGCGCTCATGTCCGAGTGCAGGTGGCAGAAGACCTTCACGAGCCCGGGCGCCGTGAACTGCCGATCGCGCGACTGCCCGCGCGGGAAGCGCCCGAGGTCGAAGGTGCCGGCGCGGGAGAGCGAGAAGACGTTGTGGTAGAAGGGGTCGCCGTTGGTGAAGTCGATTGAGGCGCCTCGCGCCACCGGTAACACATGCGGCAGGAACACCTCGCCTTCCTGTCGCAGCTCGTAGCGCGTCGGCGGCACCGGCGTCGGCGGCATGCCCTGCAGGTAAATGACGACGTTCCGGATTTCGCGCGGAGCTTGTCCCTGCGGCAGCAGGGCGCGGGACGAGTAGGCGATTGCCAGCGGCCGCGACGTGTTCACCGCGACCAGCCGCACCCGCCCCACGATTCGGCCGGTAGCCGGCGCGTTGGATGCCACCGGCACGACGCACGCGAGCACGGCGACGAGCGCCAGCAGCCTGGCGTACGCGCGGACCGCCGTGGGCGGCGTGGTTCTGCACACTTCTGCCACTGTTGTCGAGCCAGCTCCCGTTCCATACATCGGCTCGAAGGCGCGGCGGATTAGGCTGCAGGGCGTCCCACGGCCGGTGGGACAGTGTTCGGCTGCGAACAGTGTCGAATTGGCCCGCTTGACGAAATTGTCAGAATGGGCAATTTTCTCCGCGATCAGTCGCGGCACGGTTTTCGAAGGCATGCCGGCGGGCGGCTGTCGCCGCCGCGGGCGAGGTGCACATGGGCCCCACCAGACACGACGAGATCGAGCTGGCCGAAGCCATCCTGACGGGCATCAGGCGCCGCCCGACGCAGTCCTTCGGGAGCTACTTCGGCCCGAACGGCGGATCGTGCGCGCTTGGCGCCGCGTACGAAGGCGTCTACCTGCTGCCGACCGACGCGCACGACGCCATGCCGCAACGTCTGGATCGGTTCTTCGATTGCCTGGAGAACACGTCGCGCCGGTGCCCGGCGGGCTGCAAGAAGCAGATTCCGATCGGCGCGCTCATCGTCCACCTGAACGACGACCACGAGTGGACGCGCGAGCAGGTCGCGGCGTGGCTGCGTGGGGATTCGATCCCCGCAACGACAAAGGCTGAGGAGTCGTGAGTACGTACTCTACGACCGCGGCGCCATACTGAGTCCCTCGAGCGCCAGCATCAACGCGTGCGTGCCCTTGCGGCCGTGTCCCTGCGCCTCCACGGCCACGTATAGCTGGTGCACCAGCGCCAGGCCAGGCAGCGCAAGGTTCATCCGGCGCGCCTCGTCGAGCGCGATGCCCATGTCCTTGATGAAGTGCTCCACCAGGAACCCGGGGTCGAAGTTGCGCGCGATGACGCGCGGCGCCAGGTTCTCCAGGGTCCAGCAGCCCGCCGCTCCGCTCCTGATCGACCGCAGCATCGTCTCCAGATCGAGGCCTGCCCGCGTCGCATAGAGCAGGCTCTCGACGACGCCAATCATCGTCCCTGCGATCACGATCTGATTGCACATCTTGGTGTGCTGCCCGGCCCCGGGACCGCCCTGGTGGACCAGGTTCTTCCCCATCAGCTCGAAGAGCGGGCGCACGCGCTCGACGCCGGCCGGGTCGCCCCCAATCATGATCGACAACGTCGCGTTGCGGGCGCCGACATCGCCGCCCGACACCGGCGCGTCCACGGCCGTCGCGCCGCGTGCGCGCGCCCGGTCCGCGATCTCGACCGCCAGGCGAGGCTCGGTCGTCGTCATGTCGACGAGCACGGTGCCTGGCTTCACCGAGCTCAGAATCCCTGACTCGCCGAAATAGACCTCGCGGACGTCGGATGGCAGGCCGACCATCGTGAACACGACATCAGCGCCCCGGGCGACCGCCTCGGGCGAGTCGACCCAGCGGGCGCCGCGCGCGAGCAGGTCCTCGGCTTTCGATCGCGTCCGCGAGTAAATCTGCACGCCGTGACCGCCGGCCAGCAGGTGGCCGCACATCGACCGGCCCATGATGCCGGTCCCGATCCATCCCAGGGTGGTTGCCATCGCGGAGTTGACGCGCGTGTTCGACCCGGCTCACGATGAGCGGAGGCCATTGCGCATGGCGAGTCTACCCGATCGATCGTTCTCGCGGCGGGCGCTGCTCGGTGGTGCGCTCGGTGCGCTCGCCTGGCCGGCACGAACCATCGTCGGGCAGGCGCCGGATCGGCCCTCGGGCGGGCAGCAGCACTTCCAGTCTGGGGTTGAGCTGGTTACGGTGACGGCCACGGTGACGGATGCCGACGGCAAGCTGGTGACGGACCTGACGGCCGACGAGTTCGAGATCTACGAGGACGGCGTCAAGCAGACCGTGTCGCAGTTTGCCACGACGCGCGTCCCGGTCAGCCTGGCCGTCCTGCTGGACATCAGCGACAGCATGGTCGGCGAACGCCTCAAGGACGCCCGCCACGCCCTCGACCGCTTCCTCTTCGAGCTGCTCGCCAAAGACGACGAGTACGCGCTGATCCTGTTCAACCACACTCCGACGGTCGCGGCGCGCTGGACGTCGGAGCCCGAAGTGCTGCGCCCGGCGCTCGACGCCATGCACGGCTGGGGCGGCACGGCGATCTACGACGCGGTGGACGTGTCGCTGCCGCTGTTCGAGTCGCGGCATCGTCAGCGGGCGGCCGGCGTCATCATCTCGGATGGCGCGGACACGGCGAGCGACATCGAGCTGCGCGATCTGCGCACGAAGCTCCCACGAACGGACGCGTTTTTCTACGCGGTGGCCATCGATCGGCAGGACCCGCGCGCGTTGCATACGCGCGTCAACCCGTACGCCCTTCGCGGCGTCACGGACGACACCGGCGGTTACACGGAAGTCGTGAAGGACGTCGACGAGCTGGGGCCGGCCACGGCGCGGATCGCGGACGAGCTGAACCACCAGTACACGCTCGGCTTCACGATGACGCACCCGCTGGACGATCGGTTCCACAGCCTGCGCGTGCGTGTCACGCGGCAGCAGCATCGCGTCCGTGCGCGGCGGGGCTACGTCGCGCTGAGCCAGCGGCGACGGGTCTTCACTGATCAGGAGAGGTGAGGGCGGGGACTGTCCCCCGCGGAGCACCGGGGACAGTTCCCCTTTACCGGTTACGTCAGCCTCGCTAGCGCGGCCTTCGCCTTCTCGAGGGCCCGTTCAGCGACCGCGGCCGCCTGGGCCGCAGCCCTGGATTCCGCCTGTCGCGCGCGCAAGGCGCTGGTTGCGGCCTCTTCCTCCGCCGCGGCCGATTTCAACGCGCGCTCGGATTCAATCCGCCGGGATTTCGCCAGGTCCGCCGCCGTCCGCGCGCGGCGCTCGGCGTCTGCCGCCGCCGAGGCGGCATCCTGCCGGCGGGCGGCCTCGGCCTGCGCATCTGCGAGCTTCGCGCGGGCGTCAGACACGCGCGGATTGGCCGCTGGCCTGACGAGCACCGGCACTGGCGCCGGCGGCGGCGCCGGCTTGCGCGCCGCCGGCCCGGCCGACGCCACCAGCGCGGCGAACGCGGCGAACCCGGGCGGGTCCAGATCTTCCTGCAGGCGGCCACGCGCGTGCCGCGCGGCGGCGCTTCCGTGCGCGCCGATCGCATCCAGTGTCGTCCGCAGCCGCTCGGCCAGCGCGGGGCTGAGCGGCGTCCCTTCTTCAGCGGCGCGGGACGACGCGCGCGAGAGGAGTGCGTCCAGCGCCTGCGTGCGTTCCGTCGCGGCATCGCCGCCGCCGGGACGCTTGCCTTCGAGCGCGGCCTTGTCGGCCGCGCGCACGCGATCGGCGGCCTTCAGAAACGCCTCGAGCTCACGCCGCGCGCCCCAATAGAGCTGGTTCACGAGCCAGGAGGTATACGTGGGCTTCGCCAGGCCGCGCACGCGTGTGGATTCGGCGTCGCGTCCCTCCTTTTTCAGGCGGGTCGCCAGCGCGTTCCGCGTGCCGACGAACTCGGCGAACGGCGCCTGAAACAGCAGATCCAGCTCGCGTTCGATGGTGATCATGAGGGCTGGCGGCAGGAACGAAGCGATCATACCCTTAGAGTCATGACCCGGTTCCGCGGCGCGTTCCGAGCGGCCATCGTTGCTGTCTCCCTCTTGTGGGCGTGCCAGGACGCGTCCAGCCAGACCCTTCCTCCGCTCGACAGCCGCCTGCCGGTCGACCCGGCGGTGTCGGTGGGCAATCTGGCCAACGGGTTGAAGTACTACGTGCGGCGGAACGCGCGCCCGGAGCATCGCGTGCAGCTGCGGCTCGCCGTCAAGACGGGCTCGGTGTTCGAGGCCGACGACCAGCGCGGCCTCGCCCACATGCTCGAGCACATGGCCTTCAACGGCACCGAGCACTTCAAGCCGGGCGAGATGGTCTCCTATTTCGAAACCGCTGGCGCGCGATTCGGTGCGCACGTGAATGCGTACACGTCGTTCGACCAGACCGTGTACATGCTGCAGATCGCCACCGACAAGCCGGGCCTCGTCGACAAGGGCCTGCTCGCGCTCGCCGACTTCGCCGGCGGCATGACGCTCGACCCGAAAGAAATCGACAAGGAACGCGGCGTGGTGATCGAGGAGTGGCGTTTGCGGCAGGGGGCCGGCTCCCGCCTGATGGACAAGCAGGCGCCGGTGCTCTTCTACCATTCCCGCTACGCGGACCGGCTTCCCATCGGCACGCCGGAGATCCTGCGCACGTTCACTCCGGCGCGGCTGCGCGACTTCTACGATACGTGGTACCGGCCCGATCGCATGGCCGTTGTCGTCGTGGGCGACATCGACCCGAAGGAGATCGTGGCGTCCATCGAGATGACGTTCCGCGGCCTGTCGCCGAGGGGACCGAAAGCGTCAGAGCCCGAGCGCGCCCTGCCGCCGCACGCGGAGACGCTGGTGAGCATCGCGTCGGACCCGGAGGCGCAAGCCTCCACCGTCAGCGTGATGCGCACGTACCCGACGCCGCAGCAGGGCCGCGTGGGCGACTACCGGCGCGACCTGGTGCGCCAGTTGATGTTCCAGATGCTGAACATCCGATTCGGCGACGTAGGGCGGCGACCCGATGCGCCGTTTCTCGGGGCCGGCGCGAGCCAGCAACCGGTCACCGCGATGACCTCGGCTGTGTCGCTGGGCGCGCGCGTGGAGGACGGAAAGATCGAACAGGGCCTGCGCGCGGTCATCCTCGAAGCAAGGCGCGCACGTGAGTTCGGCTTCTCGCCGTCGGAGTTCGAGCAGGTACGGCGGCGCGTGCTCGCGGCGTATGAGCAGGCCCTCGCCGAGCGCGACAAGACCGACAGCGGCAACTACGCGGCAGAGTACATACGGAACTTCACCACCGACGAACCGTTTCCCGGCATCCAGACGGAATACGATCTGACCCGGGTCCTGCTGCCGGGGATCACCCAGGACGAGGTGAGCGAGGTCGCGCGCGACCTGCTGGCCGAAGACAACCGCGCGGTCCTGGTCGCGGCGCCCGAAAAAGCCGCCGCGCCGATGCCGGCCGAGGCTGCGCTGCGTCAGGTGCTGACCGATGCGGCCGCCGCGACGGTGGAGCCGTGGAAATCGTCCACGTCACGCGCCGAGCTGTTGCCGGTGAAGCCGGCCTCCGGTCACGTCGTCTCGCGCAGGGCGATCGACAGCATCGGCGTCACCGTCCTCACGCTCTCGAACGGCGTGGAAGTCTGGCTGAAGCCCACTGACTTCAAGAACGACCAGGTCCTGCTGAACGCCTACGCCCGCGGCGGCTCCTCGACCTCGCCCGACGCCAGCTACTTCGACACGGCGCTCAGCGCGTCGCTGGTGAACCTGGCCGGTGTCGGCGGCATGCAGGCGCCCGAGATTGCGTCGCTTCTCGCCGGCAAGGTGGTCAGCCTCTCGCCGTTCATCGACACGAGCGTTCACGGCATCCGCGGCGGAAGCCGGCCGCAGGACCTCGAGGCCGCCTTCCAGCTGCTCTACCTGACCTTCACGGCACCCAACGGCGATAAGGCGGCGCTCGATCTGCTGAAGCGCCAGCTCAACTCGCTCATCGTGAACCGGCAGCAGAATCCCGGCGCGGTGTTCGCCGACCGGGTGCGCGCACTCAACACGGGCAACAGCCGGTACGTCAGGCCGATCACGCCCGAGGCGCTCGGCGCGGTGAAGCTCGACGTGATGCGCCAGGCGTACCGCGATCGGTTCGCCAACGCGGCCGACTTCACCTTCTTCATCGTGGGCACCTTCAAGGAAGCCGACATCGTTCCGCACGTCGAAAGGTACGTCGCGTCGCTGCCGTCGACCGGAAAGCACGACGGGCACAGCCGGCCGCTCGGCTATCGGTTCCCGGCGTCGGTCGAGAAGATTCGAGTCGAGAAGGGTCGCGAGCCGAAAAGCCAGATCGTCACGACGTATTTCGCCGACGCGGGTGAAGACGAGGACCAGGCGCTCTTCGCCAACGCCGCCTCCGATGTGCTGGAGATCCGGCTGCGCGACCTGCTGCGCGAGGCGCTTGGAAGCACGTACAGCGTGTCGGTGAACTACAGCAGCGGCCTGCCCGAGCACGGCTACGGCACCATCAGCATCGACTTCGGCAGCTCGCCGGAGAACGCCGACAAGCTCGTAGGGAACGTGCTCGCCGAAGTCGATCGCCTCCGGACGTCCGGGCCCACCGCCGAGGAGTGCGCGAAGGTGCGCGAGCAGTCCAGGCAATCGCTGGAGACCGCCTCCAAGCAGAACGGCTTCTGGCTGTCGATGCTGCAGGCGAGCCACCTGCTCGGCCGCGCGCCAGAGACAGTGGCGGCGCGGCGTGATCGCATCGAACGCATCACGCCGGAGAAAGTGCATGAGGCTGCGCGAAAATACTTCCCTGCCGGCCGATACACGGTCGCTATCCTGATGCCTGAAACTGGCGGGGGTGCGGCGGGGACCGCCCCCGCACCGGCTCCGCGCCCCTGAGGACGGCCTACCCATGAAGAAGTGTCCGTTCTGCGCAGAACAGATCCAGGACGAGGCGATCAAGTGCCGATTCTGCGGATCGATGCTCGCCGCAGTGCCTGCGGGCATGCCCGTGCAGGAAATCGACGCAGGATCGATCCCGTTCAGAAGCGAGAAACCCGCCGGCGCGATACGGTCGTCGTGGGTGGCCATGGGGCTGGTGGCGGCGATGCTGCTCGTGATCGCGTTCCTCCTCCTGCTGCAGCGGGGACGCGCGATCGACACCACGCCGATGAGTTCCTCCGCGACCGCGGCGGCGGCAATGGCGCCGGCGGCGCCGGTGCTCGGCGAGTACCGCTTCGTGGACATCCCCTGGGGCACGTCGCGCGAGGAGGTCCGCACGAGGCTCTCGGGACACGGCCTGACGTCGATTGAACGCGACGAGGACGGCGATGATCAATATCAGGGCCGCGTCGATGGCCGCGACGCCGGCGTCGCCGCGATGTTCTCCGGCGACTCGCTCGTAAAAGTCGTGGTGGTGCTGCTGGCGCCCGATCCGAACGGCGGGCTGTACGAGATGCAGAGGCAGACCATCGCGAGCGCCTACGGGCCGCCGGCGCGGCAGAAGGGACCGACCACCATCTGGCCCGATCGCGCCGGCTCGCTGGTCTGGGTCACGATATCCGCCGACCGGCACGTGACCGTGCACTTCGAGTCGTCTGCCTGGCCGGCAGAGGCGGGACGCCGCAAGAGCAAGAAGAGCTGAACGCGTCAGCTCCCGGCCCTGACGCCGACCGTTGCCTTCCGTTCCAGCTTGCCCCACCCGACTGCGGATCCGCGAATGGCGATGAGCGTCGACTTCACGGCCACGTAGTACATCAGCTGGCGATACCAGAACCGCTGCAGCGGCAGCCAGATGAGCAGGGTCCAGTCCTCATCCGGCTCGAGCAGGAACCCGAACACCGCGGCCAGCCCGTCCACCGCGATGAACACCGCGTAGTAGAAAAGCGTCCGCGAGAAGGTGTCGGCCGAGAACTCCTGCGGGTGCTGCATCGATTGCACGAGCGCGGCCGCGCCCGAGACGACCAGCTCGAGGTCCATCACAGGCGACACCAGCGGAAACACCACCTGGAACAGCAGCAGGTTCGGCAATGCCACCAGGCCCAGGCTGCCGAAGCGCGGACGGAACAGCGTGTCGCGCTGCTTCCAGGCCGCCTGCAGCGTGCCGTACATCCAGCGGAACCGCTGCTTCAGGAGCGCGGCCGTCGTGTCGGGCGCTTCCGTCCACGCGATGGCGCGATCCGCGTAGGCGACGTGATGGCCATTGCGAAGGATGCTCAACGTGAGGTCGGCGTCCTCTGCCAGTGTGTCGTGCGAGAACCCGCCGGCCTGCACGATCAATTCACGCCGCCACGCGCCCACCGCGCCCGGGACCACCGTGATGCAGTTCAGCAGATCGAACGCGCGCCGATCCAGGTTCTGGCTCGTGATGTACTCGAGCGCCTGCCAGCGCGTCAGCAGGTTCAGGCGGTTGCCGACCTTGGCGTTGCCCGCGACCGCGGCGATGCGCGGATCGGCGAAGTGAGCGGCCAGGCGCGGGACGGTCTGGCGCTCGAACAGAGTGTCGGCGTCGAGCGCGACAACGATGTCGGCGTCGGTCTGCCGCAGCCCGAAGTTGAGCGCCGCTGCCTTGCCGCCGTTGGGCCGCGTGAACGCGCGCACGCGCGGCTCGTCGCCGAACAACTCCTTGACGCGCGCGTACGTCCCGTCGGAGCTGCCATCGTCCACGACGATGATCTGGAAGGACGGGCCGTCCGAGGCGAGCAGCGATCGGATCGTTCGATCGAGCACCTTCACTTCGTTGTAGGCCGGAACGATGACCGCCACGCTGAGCGCACCCGCGTCCGTGGTCCGGCGCCGGAGCCGCTCCCCGACGGCCAGCGAGACAAGCAGGACGAGCCGCAGGCACCCGAGCACGAGGCCGACGATGAAGAGGACCTGCAGCACGCCGTTCATCGCGCCGAGCGCCAGAAAGCCGGCGTCGACGACCAGCAGCGACGCCCGCTCGCCTTCGGGCACCTTCGGCATGACGACATCGCGGCCCACGCCCAGCAGCTTCGAGATCGGGACGATCGCGAAGCCTTCACTGCGCAGGCCATCGATCACGCGCGGCAGCGCCGCGATCGTCTGGCTGCGGTCGCCGCCGCCGTCGTGCAGCAGGACGACGTGGCCCGCGCCGTTGCGTGCCATGTCGAGCGTGCTCTCGACGATTTGATCGACGCCTGGGTCTCGCCAGTCACCGGGGTCGATGCCGATCCCGATCGTGTAGTAGCCGCGTGAGCTCGTGACGACGAGCGGCTCGACCTGATCGGGCGTTTCCGGTTCCACGTCCTCGGCGTACGGCGGGCGGAACAGCAGCGAGCGCCGGCCGAGCCGGGCCTCGAACAGCCGCTCGGTCGCGTTCAGCTCCAGCCTGAACTGCTGTTTCGAGATCGCGGAGGAATCAGGGTGCGTGAAGCTGTGATTGCCGATCTCGTGGCCCTCGCGCACGATCCGCTCGAGCAGGCCCGGGTGCAGATCGGCGTTGAAGCCGATCACGAAGAAGAGGGCGCGGGCGCCCTTGTCGCGGAGGATGTCCAGGATGCGCGGCGTGAACCTCGGGTCCGGCCCGTCGTCGAAGGTCAGGACCACCTGCTTGCCGACACCGCGGCCGCGGCGCTCGATGACGTAGGCGGACGGGTAGGACTCGAAGCGCTCGGACGTGATGAGCCCGCGGTTCGGGTCGAAGGACACGCCACGCGCTCCATCGCGCGGCGTGGCCGTGACCTGCAGCACTTCCCCTTCGCCTTCGTAGTCGAGGTCGTAGCCGTAGTGCAGCGGCTCCAGCAATTTCGCGGCCGCGGCGTTCAACTGCTGCCGGTGCTCGAAGACCGACCAGACCGACGGGTCTTCCGACCCCAGCCGCCACAGAGCCAGCCCGGCGACGCCGCGCGCGCTCACGTCCACCGTCTGGTTGAACGCGCTGACGGCGTCGAGGAACCAGACGTGATGGACCTGCGAGCGTTCGTCGGCGTAGTCGAAGGTCGGGTTCAGGCTGTCGGGGTCCAGATCCGTGTGCCCTTCGGATTCGAGGGCCTCCCGCATCGCCTCCTGGAACGACAACTGGTTGGCGTGCCCGTGAGTGCCCTCGATCCAGTCGTACCCGTAGTTCCCGACGGCGACGACGAGATGGCCCGGAGGCACGTCGGCGGCTCGCCGGGCAACACCGTCGCTGAACCAGGCCTGTGACGCCACCGGTCCGGCGTCCGATTCGCTGGCGTGCTCGTCATACGCCATCAGGATCAGCCGATCGGTGCAGGCGCCGAGCGCCTTGTAGTCGAACGCGTTGTCGTCGAGGGGCACCGATTCCGACACGGACCAGCCGCGCGGCTGGAACTCTGCCTTCAGCTCGCACATGAACGAGGCGAGCAGGCTCTGGCGCGCCTTCGGAACCGCCTCGAAGTCGACGTTGATGCCCTTGAACCCGTGCTGGCCCACGAACGCGGTGATCCCGGCAATCGTCTGCGCACGCGCCGCCGGGTTGGCCAGCATCGCGCCGATGCGCGCCGACTGCCAGTCGAGCGTGTCGGGGTTGAAGTTGTTGATGAGCGGCACGACCCGGAGATCCGGCCGCCGATCCTTGACGAAATCGAGCACGACCTGCCGGCGCGGCGGGTTGTTCTCGATGAGCCGGCCGGTCTCGTCGGCCAGGTGCAGCCACTCGGGCACCAGGACGTCGATGCGCCCGATGTTCTGCTTGAGCGAGGTGAAGCTCGTGTCGTCCCAGTTGACGAAGAACGCGTAGAGCTCTGTGGCGCGTGGCGCGGGCGGCGCGACCCGGCCCGGCACCTTCGCCTTCGCGCGCTCGATGTGCAGTGCGCGCTTCGAGGCTTCCAGTTTTCGCTCGCCCAGTCGCGGCGGCGGCTCGGGACGCGGCGGCAGGAGCCGGTGCTGAGGCAGCGGCGCCACTGGCGGCAGCCCGAGGCCGGGCAGCACCGGGTTGATCAGGATCGTAATGACGACGACGATCGCCCCGAGGGAGGCGAAGATGCCAACGGCCCGCCAGAGGCGCGTGAACCAGCGCCAGCGTCGCTGGTGGGGGTCGTAAAAGACTGGCGCCGACATTCCCGGCTGTCGCACCTACTCGGCAAAAGGCAGGCGGCGGTCACCCCGTCGCGGCGTGCCGAGCTGACGCCGGCGACGGAGCTTCAAGTCGGCTATCACCGCCGCCGACACGGAGTCGGAGAGCTCGCGCAGGACGGCGGCCACCATCCGGTCCCGCCGAACACCGAGATCGAGCGGCGCGGTGAACAGCTCCGCGACGTCCACGTCCAGAGCCTTGGCAATGCGCTCCAGCGTCCCGGTGCTGCAGTGCCCGCCCTTCAGGACGTGCAGCACGGTGCTGCGACTGAGGCCGGAGAGCCGCGCCAGTTCCTGCCGCGTCATGCCGCGCTCGGCCAGCAGCGCGCGCGTCGAATCCCGCCAGACGGCCATTCAGTGCTCCTGCCAGAGTCTACAACGTCGCTCCGCGCGCGCGGGGCCAAAGCCCCCACAGGGGCACCTGTGGCGCAGGACTTCAGTCCTGCGCTATTGAGCAGAACCAAAGTTCTGCTCCACAAGGAGCCTGCCTCAGAACAGGAACCGTGCGGCGAGTTGAGCCAGGCGGCCGCGATCGGCGGAGAGGCTCTGGCCGAACGTCGGCCGGTCCACGAAGCTGTCCGGCAGATCCAGGTTGGTCCGATTGAGCAGGTTGTAGATCTCCGCGCGAAGTTCCAGTCGCCGGGGCCCCCCGAGGCCGATGGTCCGGACGACGGCCGTGTCGATGCTCACGAACGACGGGCCGACGAGGATGTTGCGGCCCGCGTCGCCGAAGGTGTAGAGCGGAGCAATCACGAACGCGCGCCCCTCGTAGCTGACGGCGCCCGCGGTGCCAGGGGGAACCTCGCTCGGACGATCGTACCCGAACTGTCCGCCCAGGTTCCCCGTGTTGCTGTTGTCGGTACTGACGCGCGGAGTGAACGGCCGTCCGCTCTGGGCCGTCGCCAGCGCGCTCAACTGCCACCCCTTCGCCCACGCGCCGTGATCGCCGCGGGGAACCTGCCAGATCGCGGCGACGACAAGCCGGTGGCGGACGTCGAAGTCGGATGACCCGCGCTCGAGATCAGGGCGGCTGCTGTTCTGCGGCGTGTTGTCGTTGCCGTCGCTCGCGAGAAAGGCCGACTGATCGTCGATGGCGTGGCCCCACGTCCAGGCGGCACGCAGCCAGAGCCCGCGGGCGTCGGGATGCTCGGCGCGCAGTTCCAGCGCGTTGTAGACGGAAGACGCCGCCGGCTCAATCCACAGGACGTCACCGTAGCCGGGAATCGGCCGCCGCTCGTCGACAGGACCGGGCGCGGGTGGTGGCTGATTCAGATTGCGCTTGCGCACCATGTGAATGCCGCGCGAGGCCACCCACCGTGCGGATAGCGTCGTCGTCCCGAGGCGCCCTTCGAGACCGAGGCTGCCCTGGTGCGCGTACGCGGTGGCGAACGACGGGTCCAGCGTGTTGACCGAGGCCGGAGGCTCGAATCCGCCGCCCGAGGGGAAGGGGTCCGATGCGGTGGGACCCGAGGGCCCGGGCACGAAGACCTGCAGCGTGAAGTATGGCGGATTGAAGTAGAGCGCCGAGTTCTCGATGAGCGTGCCGCTGTCGTAGAAAATGCCGTAGCCGCCGCGCAGCAGCAGGCGGCCGTCGCGCCGCATGCTCCAACTCACGCCGACACGCGGCGCGAAGTTCAGCCGGTCGGTGGTGATGCCGGCACGCGGCACACCCTGCTGCCCCACTGGCACCAGCGATGCCGAGTCCACGTCGAACACGACCATACGATCGTGCGCGTCCACCGGCGCCGTGTTCAGCTCGTAGCGCAGGCCGGCGTTGATGGTGAGCCGATCGTGCAGCCGCCAGTCGTCCTGCGCGAACAGGTTGAACGAGGCCGTCCTGAGTGCCTGCGGGTTGTCGTTGTTGGCCAGCAGCGTGACCGTCGGCAGCCCGAGGAGCAGATCGGCAAGGGCGTTGCCGGTGTACGCGCCCTGGAAGTTCAACTGTCCGCGCGAGAACAGGTGGTTGAAGCCGTCGGATCGGTAGTGCCGGAACTCGCCGCCCGCCTTGATGTAATGCCGGCCGCGCTCGAGGCTCACCGTGTCAGTGAGGTGCAACGTGCCCGTGCTGCGCACGACCGGCAGCGATACGTCGTCGCCGACCTGGTCGTAGCCGGTCATCGTGATCGCGGGATAGCCAAGGTCGTCGGGCCCGAGCGCCGGCCCCGTCATGCCGAGCCGCGCGAAGCCGTCCACGCCCGTGTTGTCGGGAAACACGTCGTGGTGCAGCCGATTCCAGCCGAGGCGCAGGTCGTTGAACGTGCGCGACCCGAAGGTTCGCGTGAACCCGACCGCGAGGTTCTGCGTGTTGTCCACCGTGCGGGTGCCGAAACGGGGCAGGTTCTTGCCCGGTCCCGGAAACGCCGCGTCGTTGTCGTCGCGCGCGAAGCTGTACCGCACGAACACGGTCCGATCCTTCGGGAGATGGAAATCGGAGCGGCCGGTGACCTGCCAGACGTCGTGCGGCCCGATGGGCGACGAGACGAAGTTCCCCGTCGTCTCGGCGCGGTTTGGCAACGGGTACAGGGCGGCCATCGCCGTTCCGGTCGGGTCGAGGCGCGACTCGGGAATCCGGTTGCCGGGAAACGGTTCGCCTGTGAGCGGGTCGATGACGGCGGCGCCACGTGCGCTGAAGTCGCCAGTCCTTTCCACGGCGTCGGGCACGTGCGCGACGCGCGTGTCGGCGCTGCGATCGCGCGTGCCTTCCACGCTGAGAAAAAAGAAGCCTGGCAACTTCGCGATCGGGCCGCCCATGGTGCCGCCGGCCTGCCCACGCCGGCGGAACGGCTCCGGCTCGGACGGCGGATCGAAGGGGCCGCGAGCCTCGAGCGCACGGTCGCGGAAGTAGGCGTACGTCGAGCCGTGCGTGCGGTCGCCACCCGACTTCGAGACCACGTTCACCTGCGCGCCGGCGCTGCGTCCGTACTGGGCGTCGTAGGTGTTGGTGAGCAGCGTGAACTCCTGAACTGCGTCGATGCTCGGCGTCACGAGGACGCGATTCAGGTACAGGTCGTTGTTGTCCAGGCCGTCGAGCAGGAAGTTGTTCGAGGCCTCGCGCGCGCCGGCCACGTTCACGGGCGTGCCACCTTCGCCGGACAGCCTGGATCCCGGCGCTGGCGGCGCGGCGCCAGGCGCTTGCCAGGCGTACTCGCCCACGTCGCGGCTCGCGACGGGCGTCATCGTCAGCACCTGCGAGTCGAACACTTCCCCGACGGCGCCGGAACCAGCGCGAACTTGCACGCGGTCCGCCGTGACGCGCACGGTCTCGGTGATGGGTCCCGGCTCCAGGTTGAGGTTGAAGGTCTTCGCCGCCCCGGCTTCCAGGTGGAACACGTCGATCGAGAGCACGCGAAAACCGTCGAGCCGCGCCTCGAGCACGTAGTCGCCCGCCGGCAGGAGCGGCACGACCGCCGCGCCGCCGGCGGTCGTCGTGGCGGCCCGCTGCACCCCCGTGGCCTGGTTCACGACCGAGAGCGACACGCCGGGCAGCCGTCCGCCCGTCGCGTCGGACACCTGTACGAACAGCGTGGCTGTGGCAGGCTGCGCGGCGGCCGCGGGGGGAAAGAGCAACAGGGCCAGCAGCGCGGCGCGAAGTCGGATGTTCACGGCCGTCATGACGATTATAGGCCGCACTTCTCCTATCATTGGAGCAGGAGTCTCCGCGTGCTGTTCGAGCGTTTCGAGGACCACGGGCTCGCCCACTATTCCTATGTCGTCGGCTGCGAGAGCGCGGGGATCGTGGCCATCGTCGACCCCGGGCGCGACGTGGACGTGTATCAGGCGTTCGCCCATCAACGCGACCTGCGGATCACGCACGTGCTCGAAACCCACGTCCACGCGGACTTCGCGTCGGGCGCCAAGGAGCTGGCCGAGCGCAGTGGCGCCGAGCTCTGGCTCTCGGCCTACGACGCGGGCGAGTTGTACGAGGTGGCGTTTGCCCACCATCCCATGCACGACGGGCAGTCGCTGACGTTGGGGCGGGTGCGCCTCGAGGCGCGTCACACGCCGGGCCACACACCCGAGCACCTGTCGTTTCTCGGATTCGATCTGGCCCGCGCGCCGACGACCCCGCAGATCCTGCTGTCTGGTGACTTCCTGTTCGTGGGATCGCTGGGCCGCCCGGACCTCATCGGCGAGGACGCGAAGGTCGGCCTCGCCAATCAACTCCACGACAGCGTTCATCGCGTGCTGCCTCCGCTGCCCGACGGCGTAGAGGTGCATCCGGCGCACGGCGCGGGCTCGATGTGCGGCGCGGGCTTGAGCGCGCGGCCCATGTCGACGCTCGGCTTCGAGCGGATCGCGAACCCGTACCTGCGCGCAGGCCTCTCGCGCGAGGCCTTCGTTGGCGAGATCCTCGGACACGTCCCCCCATTTCCGCCGTACTACAAGCGGATGAAGCAGGTGAACTCGCGCGGCGCCGATCCGCTGCCGACACTGCCTGGAGCAACCACGGCCATCGGAGCTCGCGACTTCCACAACATGGTCGACAGCGGTCACGTCGTCATCGACCTGCGTGATCAGCTCTCCTTTGGCGCGGGCCACATCCCCGGCGCGTTCGGTATCGGCGCGCACGGCCACCTGTCGGCCTGGGCTGCATGGGTGGTGCCGTACGACACGCCCATCCTCCTGGTGGCGCCGCACGAGTCGGATATCAATCCCGCCGTGCGCTCGCTGGTTCGCGTGGGGCTGGACGATGTGCGCGGGTATCTGGAGGGCGGCATCGAACGGTGGATCGCCGAAGGCTTTGCCGTGACGCATACGCCACAGGCCGCGCCAGCGGAGCTGATGGCCGAACTGCCGCGGGGCCGCGTGAGAGTCATCGACGTGCGCTCCGACGAGGAGTGGAGCGACGGCCACATCGCGGGCGCCGAGCACGTGATGGGCGGCGTGATCGCTGAGCACGCGTTGTCGCTGCCGCGCGATGGCGTCACGCTGGCGCTGGTCTGCGGCAGCGGCTACCGCTCGACTGTCGCGGCGAGCGTACTCGAGCGGACCGGCTTCACCAACCTGCTGAACGTCACTGGCGGCATGGCCGCGTGGCAGCATGCGGGCCTGCCGGTCCGCCGCGGAGAGTGAATCGCCGCCACGAGGCCGCGGAGGATTTTCGCCGCGGAGCCGCGGAGACTCTCTGTGCACTCCCTGGCGAACAGTCCAGACTATAATCGCGCGCCGGAGGACCGACGATGTCGTTGACGATCGCGCGGCGAGTGTTCGCCTGCACCGCTCTTCTGCTGACCACTGTGGCCTACGCGCAGGAGCGCGTGCCGGGGCAGGTGCCCAATCCCACGAAAGAGCCGGCCGTGGTGACGCCCGGCACCACTCCGGGTGCGCCGCCATCGGACGCGACCGTGCTTTTCGACGGCAAGGACCTCTCGCAGTGGGTCAGCCAGTCCGCCGCCGGCGGGCCGGCGCCGTGGGTCGTCGCCGACGGCGTCGCGACCGTCAAGCCGGGCAGCGGCGGGATTCAGACGAAGCAGGCGTTCGGCAGCTGCCAGCTCCACATCGAGTTCGCCACGCCGTCAGTCGTCGAGGGCAGCAGCCAGGGTCGCGGTAACAGCGGCGTGTTCCTGATGAACAACTACGAGCTGCAGATCCTCGACTCGTATCAGAACCCGACGTACTTCCACGGGCAGGCGGGCGCCATATACAAGCAGCATGCGCCGCTCGTGAACGCGAGCCGGAAGCCCGGCGAGTGGCAGGCCTACGACGTCGTGTTCCACGCGCCGAAGTTCGACGCCGATGGCAAGCTGATTCAGCGCGCGACCTTCACGGTCTTCCACAACGGCGTCCTCATCCAGGATCACGTCATCGTGATGGGCGTGACATCGCACGACAAGCCGCCCTACTACGAAGCGCACGCCGCGAAGATGCCCCTGTCGCTGCAGGACCACCACAACCCGATGCGCTTCAGGAACATCTGGATCCGCGAGCTGGCCGACTAGGGCGGCGCGATACCAGGTACGCCGTGCTGGCGGTCTCCCACGTCTCCCGCAGCTTCTCGGGCGTCCGGGCGCTCGCCGACGCCTCGCTCGACGTCCGGGCCGGCGAGATCCACGCGCTCGTCGGAGAGAACGGCGCCGGCAAGTCCACGCTCGTCCGCATCCTGACCGGCGCGCTCGAGCCCGACGGCGGTACGGTCGAGTTCGACGGCCATCGCATTACGACGTACGCGCCGCTCGAGGCGCGACGGCTCGGCCTGGTCGCCATTCACCAGCACGCGGCGCTCTTTCCCGATCTCAGCGTCGCGGAGAACCTGGCGATCGGCGTCGAAACGCTGCGCCCGTGGTCGCGCGTCGACTGGCCCGCACGACGGCAACGGGCGCAGGCGCTGCTCGACCTGGTGGGCGCGCGGATCGACGTCGATCGGGAAGCAGCGTCGCTGAGCCTGCCCGAACAGCAACTGGTCGAGATCGCGCGGGCGCTCGGGGCCAATGCCCGCCTGCTGATCCTCGACGAGCCCACCGCGTCGCTGACACCGCAGGAAGTCGATCGCCTGTTCGCCCTGCTCGGGGACCTGCGACGCAAAGGCTCCGGTCTGATCTACATATCGCACCGGCTCGACGAGCTGCCGCGCCTGGCCGATCGGGTGACGGTGCTCCGCGACGGTTGCACGGTCGGCACCTACGAGATGGCCGATGTGCCCGAGGCGCACCTGATTCGACTGATGGTCGGCCGCGAGGTAGAGGCCGTCTTCCCCAAGCGCGAGGTAGTCGTCGGCGCGCCCGTGCTTGAACTGACTGGCCTCTCGTCAGAGACCGCGGGCATTCATGACGTCACGCTGACGGTGCGGCGGGGCGAGATCGTCGGCCTGGCGGGCCTCGTCGGCGCAGGCCGCACGGAGCTTGCGCGCGTGATCTTCGGTCTCGAGCCGGCGTCCGGCGGCGAGATGCGACTCAACGGCGAACCGGTCTCGCCAGGCTCACCGGAGCAGGCCATCGCGCTCGGCATCGCGTACTTGCCAGAGGACCGGCGTCGCCATGGCGTGATCCTCGATCTTCCCGTGGACGAAAATCTCACGCTGGCCGCGCTCGGCGTGGTCTCGCGCCACGGGCTGCTCGATCGCGCGAAGGAGGGTGCGATTGCCGATGGCCTTGTGAGGACGCTCGGCGTGAAGACCGCGTCGCTCGCCACGCTCGTGCGGCATCTTTCCGGCGGCAACCAGCAGAAGGTCGCGCTCGGGCGCTGGCTCGTGCGCACGCCGTCGCTGCTCATCCTCGACGAGCCGACGCAGGGCGTGGACGTCGGCGCGAAGGCCGAAATCCATCGGCTCATTGGCGAGCTCGCCGCCCGCGGCATGGGCGTCCTCATGATTTCATCCGAGCTGCCCGAGGTGCTCGGCATGAGCGACCGCATCGCCGTCATGCGCGGCGGACGGCTGGCCGCGACGTTCACGCGCGAATCCGCCAGCGCCGAGCGCGTGATGGCCGCGGCGTTCGGCACGGCGGCCTGATGCGCGCCAGCCGGGCCACGGCGGGGCGCGAGCGGCCGGCCGCGCTCGCCCTGCTCGGCCTGCTCGCCCTGCTGGCGCTCCTGGCGCCCGGGTTCTTCTCCCCCGCCAATCTGCGCGACGTCGTCATGCAGAACGTCGCAGTCCAGGTCATCGCCATTGGCATGCTGCTCGTGGTGCTCACGGGGCAGATCGACGTGTCGGTTGGCGCCTCGTTCGGCGTCTGTGCCGTCGCGCTCGGCGTGCTGGCGAGGGACGGCGTGCCCGTGCCCCTGGCAGCCTCGCTCGCCGTCCTGCTCGGCGCGACGATCGGACTGACGAACGGCGTCCTCGTCGGCGGCCTGGGCCTGCCGTCGATCGTCGTGTCACTTGCGATGCTCGTCGTGCTGCGCGACGGTCTTCGCTGGGCCACCGAGGGAGCGTGGGTGCGCGATCTGCCAGCCGCTTTCCAGTGGTTCGGCCTTGGACAATCCGCCGGCGAGGGCGTGATCATCGGCGCCGCGCTCATCTTGATTGCGCTGGCCGGGTGGGGACTTCGGCACCTCGCGGCGGGGCGCGCGTTGTACGCGTCCGGCAGCGACCCGGAATCCGCGCGTCTGGCCGGCTTGTCGCCATCGCTCGTGACCATGGGGGCGTTTGCCGTCTGTGGGGGTCTGACGGGGCTGGCTGCCGTGCTGAATGCCGTGCGCTTCGGCGAAGTGCCGGGCGCGTCTGGCGCGGGTCTCGAGCTGAAGGTCATCGCCGCCGTGATCGTGGGCGGCGCGGCAGTCACGGGCGGCCGGGGATCGACGCTCGGCACCGTCCTCGGCGTCGCGCTGCTCGGCGCCATCGGTACCGGCCTCACCTTCCTGGGTGTGAGTGCCTACTGGGAACACGCCGTCCAGGGCACGATCATCCTTGCTGCGATCCTCTCCGAGCGCGCCGCATCGCGCGCGGTCAGGGCACACGCGTGACAGGGACCAGGCGCGCGGAGCTCGTGCTGGCGGGCGTGCTCGTCGCGGAGTCGGCGATTTTCGCGCTGACCGCGCCCAACTTCGCGACCTCCGCCAACGCCGCCGAGATCGTGCGGCTTGGCGTGGAGGTCGGACTGCTGGCGCTCGCACTCACGCCCATCGTCGTCACGGGCGGCATCGACCTGTCGTGCGGCGCGCTGCTCGGCCTGAGCGCGGTCGTGTTCGGCGCGCTCTGGCGCGATGCAGGATGGTCGCCGTGGACGGCGTCGATCGGCGCGCTCGCGATCGGCGCCGTTGGAGGGGCCCTCAACGGCTGGCTCATCGCACGCTGGAGCCTGCCGCCGCTGATGGTGACGCTCGGGTCGCTGTCGCTGTTTCGCGGGCTTGCCGAAGGGCTCACCGGCGGCATCGAGAACTACACCGGGCTGCCACCCGGTTTCCTCGCCCTCGGACAAGGCTTCGTCGGCGCGGTTCCGGCCCAGGCGCCATGGCTGCTGCTGGCGGCGCTCGCGTACTGGGTCGTGGTCCATCGCACGACGCGCGGCCGCGCGTACTTCGCGATCGGCCACAACCAGGCGGCGTCACGACACGCGGGGCTCTCCGTCACCAGGCGCCTCTTCGAGCTGTATGTCGCCTCGGGAGCACTCGCCGGGCTGGCAGCTATCATCTACGTGGCGCACCTGGGACAGGCCAAGGCGGACGCGGGCACCGGCTACGAGCTCACCGCCATCACGGCCGTCGTCCTGGGCGGCACGGCCATCAGCGGCGGCAGCGGCACCATCGTCGGCACGCTGATCGGGCTGACCGCGATGGTGGTGCTGCAGAACGGCCTGCGGCTCGCCGCGCTGCCGGCCGAACTGGCGGGCGTGCTCACGGGCGTCCTGCTGGTCGGCGCAATCGGCGCGCCGCGAGTGGCCGCGCTGCGGGCGTCGCATCCGGCGCCGGAGGTCGAGGAGGAGATGCGGAACTCTCAGCTCGCCGTCCTGTGCGGCGTCATCGCGGCCAGCGCGTGTCTCGTCGCTGGCACCAACTGGTGGCTCGTGCGATCCGTTCAGCACGGGCAGCCTGGATCGACTGCCGCGACGAGCGGCCCTCCCGCCTCGTCGACCGCCGCCCGCATCGTCGTCGGCATGATGCCGAAGGCGAAAGGCGATCCGTACTTCGTCAGCTGCCGGCAGGGCGCCGACGAGGCGGCCAAGGAATCGGGCGTCGATCTCATCTGGGACGGCCCGACAGAGCTCGATCCGGCCAGGCAGAACGAGGTCGTCGAGGCGTGGATAACGCGTGGCGTGGACGTCGTGGCGGTGAGCGTCGAGAACCAGGCGGCGATCTCCACGGTGCTCCGCAAGGCACGCCAGCGCGGCATCAAAGTACTGACCTGGGATGCGGACTCGGAGCCCGACGCGCGTGACTTCCTGATCAACCAGGCGACGC
>Ga0207701_10000635_pt1 | contig 36645 bp, 37 predicted proteins | sample KBSSwiSSwithPhiX_FD_184294 | JGI IMG/M metagenome (GOLD analysis project Ga0207701, IMG submission 184294) | Switchgrass rhizosphere bulk soil microbial communities from Kellogg Biological Station, Michigan, USA, with PhiX - S5 (SPAdes) (version 2) | ecosystem: Environmental > Terrestrial >... | reverse complement strand
CGCCTCCGCAAGCCGGTCATCGCGCAGATCCAGGGCTTCGCGGTCGGCGGCGGCCTCGGCATCGCGGCCAGTGCCGACCTGCGCATCGCGACACCCGATGCACGCTTCGGCGCGCCGATCGCGCGCACGCTCGGCAACTGCCTGTCGATGCAGGCGTACGCGCGCTACCTCGACCTGTTCGGTCCGTCGCGGCTCAAGGATCTGATCTTCACGGCACGCTTGATGCCAGCCGACGAAGCGCTCGCTGCCGGCTTCGTGCACGAGATCGTCGCGCCCGACGCGCTCGATGCGCGCGTGCGCGAGCTCGCCGAGACCATCGCGTCGCATGCCCCGATCACGCTGTGGGTGACCAAGGAGGCGGTGCGGCGTCTTCAGGCGGCACGGGCCCTCCCCGATGGGGACGACTTGATTGCGACCACGTACGGCAGCGCCGATTTCCGCGAAGGCGTGCGCGCCTTCGTCGAGAAGCGCCCGCCGCGCTGGACCGGCAAGTAGCCGAACCAATCGGCCCGCCGGCACCGGCAGCCGAGGCGCTGCATCGGCGATTGATTGGGCGGCAAGTCGGTGCGCTGTCAGCCCGATCGCACGGCCTGAGCGGCAACCTCCGCCGACTTGGGACGTGACTTCCTGTGCTCACGCTGCGTCCGCTCCGTCTGCTCGGCATGGGCCTGGCAACGCGGTCCGGTGAACTCCGCCTCGAGCGTGTCGAGAAAGGCGCGGGTCCGCGCCGGCATCAGGCGTCGTCCCGGGAACACCGCCCACGCTGGCGCCGCGGGCAATGACCAATCCGCGAGCACCGGCTCGAGTTCGCCGCTGCGCAGATAGGGTTCGGCAAAGTGGTGCGCGACGCCCGTGATGCCAGCGCCCTGACGAGCCAGGCGCAGCAGCAGGTCTGGCGAGTTGGCGGTCGCGCGGCCCGGCGGAATGCCCTGCCATTGCGCATCGCCTCGGGTCAGGGTCCAGGCCACCGGCTCGCCGTTGCGGGCGAGCAGGCGCAAGGCCTGATGCTCCATCAGCGCTTCGGGTTCCTGTGGCTCGCCGTGCTGCCGCAGGTACGCCGGCGATGCATAGAGGCCGTTCTCGAACACCGCGAGGCGACGCGCCGCGAGTGAGGCATCGTCGGGCAGGTCGCCCATCCGCAGCGCGACGTCGAAGTTCTCGCCGATCAGATCGACACGGCGCGGCGAGAGGTCGAGCTCGAGCGAGATCGCCGGATGCCGCGCGATGAAATCAGCGAGGGTCTGACTGAGCACACCGTTCGCGAAGTCGGCCGGCATCGAGACCCGCAGGCGGCCGCTCGGCTGCACCTGGCGCTGCTGCGCCAACGCTGCCGCGGCATCGACCTCGGCCAGGACCTGGTGTGCATGCTCGAGCACGCTGCGGCCGAAGTCGGTGACAGTCAGCTTGCGCGTGGTCCGCAGCAGGAGGCGTTCGCCGAGCTGCGCTTCGAGGTGCGCGATGCGCCGCGACACGGTCGACTTGGGCTGCCCCGCACGCGCGGCCGCGCGGCTGAAGCTGCCCTCGTCGACCACGCGGGCGAACAGCAAGAGGTCATTGGGTTCAAGATCCATGGCGCTTCTTTGTGCCATCAGTGGAACGATGTTATCCATTTCAACGTCTTCCGCTTCGTTTTCGAGACAACTACATTGGATTCATCGCCACCCGATCAGAAAGCTCTCGATGAACATCCTCCAGATCAATTCCAGCGCCCGTGCCGACGGCTCTCACTCGACCCAGCTCGCCCGGACCGTCGTCGATCGGCTGCGTGCTGCCGCGACCGATGGACAAGCCATTGCCCTCACCGTTCGTGACCTCGGCCAGACGCCGCACCCCGAACTGAACGAAGCCACCTTGCAGGCGCTCTTCACGCACTCCGAGCAGCGCACGCCGGCGCAGGCCGCGCGCGTCGCCCTCGACGATGCGTTGATCGCCGAGTTGCAGGCCGCCGACGTGGTCGTGCTCGGCGTGCCGATGTACAACTTCGGCGTACCGGCGGCACTGAAGAACTGGATCGATGCGATCTCGCGCGCCAAGGTGACATTCCAGTACACCGCGAACGGCCCGGAAGGCCTGCTCAAAGGCAAGAAGATCTACGTCGTGCTGACGCGCGGCGGCCAGTACCGCAACACGCCGTCGGACACGCAGGTGCCCTACCTGCGGACGGTGCTGTCGTTCCTCGGCATGACGGACATCCAGTTCATCTACGCCGAAGGCCTGGCGCTCGGCGCCGACGCGGAACAGCAGTCGCTGGCGTCGGCTCGGCAGCAGATCGAAGCGGTGCTGGCCTGAGTCGCATCGCGCGGTCACTCGCAGCGTTCGATAAGAAGGTGCTGACCGAGTTTCCCGGCAGCACACCCTCACGCGAACCAGTCGATCAGTTCGTGATTGACAACCGCCGGGCGCTCGAACTGAACCCAGTGACCGGCTCCCGGCACGGTCACGCAGCGCGGGCGAGGGTTCAGCTGCTGCAGCGACGCGATCGCGTCGGCAGGCGTGGCGGTGACGTCGTGCTCGCCGAAGATCGCGAGCACCGGCCGATCCACGCCATGCAGCACATCGCGCAGCGACGCCTTCAGCGAGATCTCCTTGCTCCGATAGCGCGTGCCAAGGCAAGACGCTTCGTGCACCGCGAGCGCGAGGTCATCGACTTGCTGTGGGTCGGCAATCATGTGCGCCTCGAGGTTGTGGCGCAGCGCGCCCTCGCGGGCTGCGCGGTCGTCGATGCGCCAATCGACCAGCGCCGCGCGCGGTCGCCGGCGGCTGCCGTGACCGGCCGGACCGAGCAATGCGAGGCGCCGGATGCCCGATCGTCGTTGTGCCAGGTCCGCCGCGACAAGACCGCCAAACGAGAAGCCGGCCAGATCGACGGGCGCATCGGCACCGAGCAACGCATCGCAGCAGCGGTCGAGCGCATCGACGAGTCGGTCCAGGCGGTCCGCCGAATGCGGATCGCCGGCCAGCGCGTCGGAATCCCCGAAGCCCGGCATGTCGGGAACGAGCACCGCGTGGCCTGCTGCGGACAGAGCGTCGATGTTGCGAACCCAATGGAGCCAGCTGCCATGACCGCCATGCAGCAGCACCAATGGCATACCCGTGCCGAAGCGCCGCCAGGCGACGCGGCCGCCGCCCGCCTCGATCCAATCGAGCTGCGCTCGATGTGCCAGTGACGTGATGAGGGGTGGGGTCATGCGTGGTGCTGACAGTCGTTCGATGGGCCGCGAAGCGACCCAGGCTGCCGCTTGAGCAAGTCGGATGCCGGCTTTCGCTCATCGTACCGAGGCACTGGCTGTGGCCCATCGAACGCAGGTCTCGGGTCAGAGCCCGCGGGTCAGGGGATGCGGAATCCGGCCGTGGCGCATACGATCCGGGTGAAGGAGTCCCGCATGGACCAGCACGTGCCGCAAGTGCCCACCGCCGAGACGTTTGTGCCCGCCAAGCTGGTGCTCGATGACGACGCCGCGCCGCCGGAGCGCCCGCAGCGGCTCACGCTGAACCTGTGGGTCAAGCCGCCGGCCGGTCTCACCAAGGCGGCCGAAGAGGCCGTCGTGCGCAGTGCCGCCGTCGTGTTCCTCGAACGCGCACTCGACAGCCTGCGCAACGCGCCTTCTCAGAGCTAAGCGCGACCCGGAGGCTCTTCGACCACGCGAAGGGCATCCAGAAGACGGGGTGCCCCGAACAGCGACCGCGTCTGTCGCAAGCACTACAAGCATCAAAAGCAGGAACGAATCCTGCCTTCCGTGCAGGTCATCATTGCGCTGAGTTCCGATGCAGCCGATCTTTCCCCTCATCGACCAATGGACCCAGCCGGCCGGGATCGCGCTGGCCGCCGTTCTGATTGCGCTGGTCGCGCACCGCCTGCTCCGCCCGGTGATGCGCCGACTGAGCCGCTTTTCGACGGTCCTGTCCACCGTCGTGAGCGCCGGCGAACGGCCGATGCTCTTCGTGATGCCGCTGGCCGCGCTGCTCGTCGTCTGGGCGCTGACGCCGGACGACCTGCCCGGGATCGGCTCGGTCCAGCATGCGACCGGCGTGCTGGCGATCGCCGCGCTGACGTGGCTCGCCTCCAGCATCGTCCAGGGCGTGGCCGACGGCGTCATCGCGGCCCACCCGTGGGATACCGAGGACAACCTCGAGGCGCGCCGCGTGCAGACGCAGACCCGCGTGCTGGCCCGCATCGGCCACGCCGGAATCATCGTCGCCGGTTTCGCCTTCGTGCTGATGACGTTTCCGAAGGCACGCCAGCTCGGCGCGAGCCTGCTGGCCTCGGCCGGCGTGGCCGGCCTCATCCTCGGCATCGCTGCGCGCACGGTGTTCGGCAACTTGCTGGCCGGCCTGCAGATCGCGATGGCCCAACCGATCCGGATCGACGACGTGCTGATCGTCGAGAACGAATGGGGCCGCGTCGAGGAGATCACCTCGACCTATGTGGTGCTTCGAATTTGGGACGAGCGCCGCCTCGTTGTGCCGCTGCAATGGTTCATCGAGCATCCGTTCCAGAACTGGACTCGGCGCGGCGCCGAACTGCTCGGGACCGTCTTGCTGTGGGTCGACTTCACGTTGCCGCTGGAGCCGATCCGGCGCGAGGCGCAGCGCCTCTGCGAGGATTCGAAGGACTGGGACCGGCGCGTCTGCCTCGTGCAGGTCACCGACGCGAACGAGCGCGGGATGCAGTTGCGGGTCCTGGTCAGCTCGGCCTCGTCGGGACCGAACTTCGACCTGCGCTGTCGCGTGCGCGAGGGGCTGATCGACTTCATCCAGCGCGAGTACCCGACGGCGCTGCCGCGCGTCCGCAGCGACGACGACGGCGCCGCGAAGCACACACCGATCGCAGCGGGCCACATGGCTTAGGCGCTTCTCGTGGTGGAACTCGACGTCAGGGTCCTGCGCGAGCTCACGCTCGACCCTGCGACCCATCCCCGCGGCATCGGGCACATCAGCGCAGCCAGCGGTCTGGTACGCGTCGGGAACCGCTACTGCGTCGTCGCCGATGACGAGCAACACCTCGCCATGTTCGACATCGCCGGCGAACGTCCGGGCCGACTGATCCGGTTGTTCGACGGCGATCTGCCGCCGTCGCCGACGTCGAGAAAGGCCGCCAAGGCAGACCTGGAAGCCATTGCCGTGCTACCGCCGCACCCGGCGTGCGCTCGCGGGGCGGTGCTTGCCATCGGCTCCGGATCACGGCCGCAACGCGAACGCGCGGTTCTGATTCGCATCGACGAAAGCGGGACTCTGACTACCACCCCAAGCCCGATCGACCTCGCCCCGCTGTACGCCATCCTTCGGTCGCACCTCATTGTGCTGAACATTGAAGGCGCCTTCGCCTGCGGCGACGAATTCATCATCCTCCACCGCGGCAACCAGATGCTGGCCAACGCTTGCATCCGCTATGCGCTCGATGGCTTCGTCCGCTGGTGCATCGATCCGCTGCAGCCGGCGCCGAAGCCGGACTCGATCGACCTCATGGACCTCGGGGACGCGCAAGGTGTTCCGCTGACGTTCACCGATGGAGCTTCCGTCGGCGACGGCTCATGGGTGTTCAGCGCAGTTGCCGAGCGGACATCGGACAGCTACGTCGACGGGGCTTGCGTGGCCGCGGAGGTCGGCCTCGTCGGGCCGGATCGCGCTGTGCGTGCGATGCGGCCCATCCGGCCGCTGTGGAAAATCGAAGGCATCGAGGTGCAGCCGTTCGAAGGCGCCCTTCGCCTGACGATGACGACCGATGCGGACGATCCGTCAGAGCCGTCGAAGCTTCTGGGCGGCACCTTCGACTTGCCCTGAACATCATCACAGCGGAAACGCGTCCAAGCCGCTGCCCGCTCCTTCGCTCTGCACGGGCGTGTGCGCGACATTCATGATCCAGCACACCATCGCGAAGTAGCCGACCAGCGCTGCGAGCTCGACGACCCCCTCTCGGCCGAAGCGGGCTTCGGCTGCGACGTAGGTCGGCTCGCTGACGCCGTGATGCTGTAACACCTCAAGGGCGACATCGAGCGCAAGCTGTTCATCGTCGGCGAGCGGTGCCGCGCGGCGTCCGAGTCGCAAGGCCTCGATCGCCAACTCGGAGACGCCGGCCTTGACGGCCGCTGCCGCGTGAACGACCCATTCGAACTGGTTGCCGACATGGCGAGCCACCGCGCATGTCACGAGCTCTCGAATCCGCGCATCAAGCATGCCGCGGAAGCGCAGATGCTCACCGAGGCTCCCAACCCGTTCCAGCAGTGCCGGGCTTTGCATCAGCGGCACGAACGGGCCAAGCACCGCTTTCCGCGGTCCGTCAATCAATGTCTTGGCCGCCGCACGCTGCGCCTCGGTCATCGCCTCGGCGGCGGGCAACGGCAGGCGTTCAGCCCACGGTTGGCCATGTCCCTGTTGAATCATTGGTCCTCCTTCATCCGCAACGCATCGCCCAATCGGCCGGCGCTCAAGGTCTCGACCGCCACAACCAGCCGGCACTCGCCAGCAGGGCCAGCGCACCGGCGCACAGCGCCATCATCAGGCCACCGAAGCCTTCGGAACCGGTGCTCAGCAACGACGACATCATCGGTCCGGCGATCTGCCCGATCGCGAAGGCCGCCGTCAGCCGGCTCAGCGCCCGTGTCGGATCGCCCTCTGTCTCGGCACGGGCCGCCTGCATGCCGGCCATCGTCGCCACCATGAAGGTGCTGCCGACCAGCAAGGCTGCCGCCAGCACCGTCAAGGGCGAGAGATGGAGCACCGGCAACAGACAGCCGACCGCCATCAGCAAATGGCTGCCCGCCAGCACACGGCGGCGGAAGAACGGCGCGAGCGCGACACCCGCCAGCAACGTCGAGGCGGCCGCAGCCACACCGAACACCGGCCAAGCGAGACCGAAGAGAGCCGGGTCCGCGATGACCGCATGGGCCAGCACCGGCAGGAATGTCGCCGGCAGGATGTAGCCGAAGCCCAGGAGCCCATAACAGACGACAAGGCCGGTGTCGTCCCGCTTCGATGAAGTTCGGCTCTTGACGCTCGCAGTCTGCTTGCCGTTCGCAAGCTGGCGGGGCATTGCGGCGACGACGATCACGATGCCGCCGACAGCGAAGGTGCCGAGCTGCAGCCACAGGCTCTCGGGCGCAACAGCCACCGCACCGGCGTGCCAGCACCACATCCCGGCGACGGCGATGCCGGCACCGACTCCTGCATAGAGGACCCCTGCACCGGCTGCACGTCCGAGGCTGGCGAGCCAGCCGAGGCACCACACGCTGGTGCTGACAAGCACCCAGGCACTGGCCACGCCGGCTACGAAGCGCAACAGCGCCCAGATCCAAGGTGACGCGGTCCAGCCCATCGCCACGGTCGACAGCGCGACCGCGACGAGCGCGGCGATCGTGAGCCGTTGCGGATCGAGCCGCAGCCGAGCAGCGCTGAGCGCCCCGGCCAGGTAGCCTGCGTAGTTGGCCGCAGCCAGCCAGCCGCCGCTGGCGACGTCTGCGCTGCCCGCCTGGATCATCAGCGGCAGCACCGGCGTGAAGGCGAAACGGCCAATGCCCATCGCGACCGCCAGCGCGACGAAGCCGGCTGCGCACACCGCGGCGAACGACGGTTCACGCTCGGAGCTCATCGTTGATATGTGCGAGTGATCCGACATGCTTCGATTGGATGCAGAATCGAGGCGCTCGACAAATGAATTATCGAGAACCATCATTCTTTTTATGAGAACCATCGATCTGGACTCGCTGGAGATTTTCCGTGCTGTGGTGTCCGAGGGCGGCGTCATCCGCGCGGCCGGCAAGCTGAACCGTGTGCAGTCCAACGTTACGACGCGCATTCGGCAGCTCGAAGACCGGCTCGGCCACAAGCTGTTCGAGCGGCATGGGCGCAATATCAGGCTCGCTCCCGCCGGTCACCGCCTGCTGCCGTACGCGGACCGGCTTCTGCGCCTGGCCGATGAGGCCGAAAGCGAACTGCGCAGCGACCTGCCGCTCGGCACGTTCAGGCTCGGCTCGCTCGAGAGCACTGCCGGCAGCCGGCTGCCTCCGGTGCTGTCGCGCTTTCACAAGCTCTACCCGGGCGTCGTCGTCGAGCTCGTCAGCGGCACCACGGGGGCGTTGATTCGCCGCGTCGCTGCCTACGAGGTCGAGGCGGCCTTCGTCTCCGAGCCCTTCTCGGCGGAGGGACTCGAAACGCTGCCGGTGTTCGACGAAGAACTCGTCTTGATCACCGCACGCGGCTTGGCGCCGGTAACCCGCGCGGCCGACCTGCGTGGTGCCACGCTGATCGCGTTTGCCGAAGGCTGTTCATACCGCCGTCTGCTCGAGGGATGGCTCGGCAAAGGGGGCGTCGTCGCGGAGCGTTCGCTCGAGTTCTCGTCGTACCAGGCGATGATCGCGTGCGTCGCCGCCGGCACCGGCTTTGCAATCGTGCCCCTCTCCGTGCTGAAGGCGATGCGTGCCACCGCCGATGTGCAGCAGCATCCGCTGCCCGAACGCGTCAGAACTAGCCGCACGCACCTCGTCTGGCGCGGCACGCCTTCTGTCGCGCTGACCCGGCTCGTGGACATGCTGAAGGCTTAGCCGAGGGCGCCGAGAACACCTCGAGGCTTTAGGGGCCTGGCTTCCCTGCGTGACGTGCGGCGGCCAGCGAACCAAGGAACGTGGGGCTCAACGGCGTGCCGTTAAAAGCAAAACGGGTTAGCCCCTCATCGAAGCTAACCCGTTGCCTTCTTGGTCGGGACGGCGGGATTCGAACTCGCGACCCCTTGCACCCCATGCAAGTGCGCTACCAGGCTGCGCTACGCCCCGTTGAGCGAAGGATTATAGGCGTCGTGCCCTTCGGCTCAGACCGACAGCAGCACGCGGATCGAGATCAGTTCCTGGCGCATCTGCGCCGGCGACATCTCATCGCGCTCGCGAGGCGCTGAGCCCGCAGCCTCGACGCTTGCCGGAACCCCATCAGTACCATCGATGGTGGACTCGAGCCCATCGTGATCTTCGTGCAGATCCGAATCGGTGAACTCGTCGTGCGCCGGATCATGGCGTGCGTGATGGCCATCGACGAGCCGATTGCGCGCCCCGCTGATGGTGAATCCCTGCTCGTACAGAAGTTCGCGGATCCGACGGATAAGCAGCACCTCGTGGTGCTGGTAATAGCGCCGATTGCCGCGCCGCTTCATCGGCTTGAGCTGGGTGAATTCCTGCTCCCAGTAGCGCAGCACATACGGCTTGACGCCGCACAGCTCGCTTACCTCGCCGATCGTGAAGTAGCGCTTGGCGGGGATCGAAGGAAGCGATTTCTCCATGAAAATCAATGAGATCAGGGGAGAAACCTAGACTTTACTCGAACTCCTCGCCGACTTGCGTGTCGCCTTGCACGACTCCCTTGAGTTTAGGGCTTGCGTGAAAGGTCACGACATTGCGGGCCTTGATCGGAATCGATTCGCCGGTGCGTGGGTTGCGGCCCGGCCGCGGCGCCTTGCGCCGGATGTTGAAGTTGCCGAAGCCGGACAGCTTGACGTCATCGCCGGTCAGCAGCGTCTTCTGGATCAGGTCGAAGAAGCCTTCGACCATGTCCTTCGACTCGCGCTTGTTCAGCCCGAGCCGCTCGAACAGCAACTCGGACAGCTCGGCCTTGGTCAACGTCGGCGTCTCGAGCGTCTCGAGGAGCATGCGCTTGCGGACCGGATCGGGCGGATTCATCGACAGGCTTTCAGGTGCGCAGGCGGGCGCCGACGCGTTCCCGAAGCGCAAGCAGCACCTCGGTGACGACATTGTCGATGCGCTCGTCGGTCAGCGTGGTCTCGTCATCCCGGATCTCGAGCCGAATGGCCAAACTGCGCTCATCGGCCGCGAAGTCGGCGCTCGACTTCGCCGGCTTGTACAGGTCGAACAGATTCGCCGAGCGCACGAGGCCGCCCGGCACGCTGGCGATCGCAAACTTCAGTTCGGCGTGCGTCACCGAGTCCTTCGCGATCACGGCGAGGTCGCGCCAGACCGGCTGCTGGCGCGGCAGCGGCACGTAGCTTGGCAGCCACCTCGTCTGCAGGGCCGGCAGGTCCAGTTCGAAAAGCACCGGTGCGCCTGGCAGCTCGAACTGCTGGCGCCATTTCGGATGCAGCTCGCCGATGTGGCCGATTGCCTTGCCATCGATCTCGACACGCGCGCTGCGGCCCGGATGGAGCGCCGGATGAGAGGCGGGAGCGAAAGTCGCAACGGCCGGCGCGCACAGCGCCTCGACATCGCCCTTCACATCGAAGAAGTCGACGGGCCGTTCCTTTTCGCCCCACTGCAACGGGTCCGCTGGGCCGTAAGCGAGGCCCGCGATGCGCATCGGCTGGCGCACACCCGCCACGCCGTCCGGCCCATCGGTGGCCGATGCATCGCGGATGAAGACACGTCCGACTTCGAACACCCGCGCCCGAGTGGCCCGCCGAGAGACGTTCAGTTTCAGCACGCCGAGCAGGCTGCCGAGCAGGCTCGAGCGCATCACGGTCATCGAGCTGGAGATCGGGTTCAGCACGCGGATCGGGTTGGCGTTGCCCGCGAGGTCGCGCTCCCAGGCTTCCTCGACGAAGCTGAAGTTCACCGTTTCGCGGTAGGCGATGGCCGCGATCTGCTCACGCAACGCATCGGCCTCTCGATGGGTCTCGCTCGGAACACGCGGCGTCAGCGCGCCGAGCGGCGGCTGAGACGGCAGCGAGTCGTAGCCCAGCACGCGGATGACCTCTTCGATCAGGTCTTCCTCGATCTGCAGGTCGAAGCGCCAGCTCGGCGGCGTCACCACCAGCCGGTCGCCCTGGCGTGTGCACGGCAGTCCGAGCTTGTGCATCACCGCTTCGCATTGCGCGATGGTCAGCGCCATGCCGATGACCTTGGCGGCACGTTCGATCCGCAACGTGACCGGTTCGCGCTTCGGCAAATTGATGACCTGGTCGTCGATCGGGCCGCAGCGGGTCGCGCTGCCGCCGCAAATCTCGACGATCAGCTTTGTGATGTGTTCGATGTGCTCGACCGTGCCGGCCGGATCGACACCGCGCTCGAATCGATGACCGGCATCCGTCGAGAAGCCGTAGCGGCGAGCACGGCCGGCGACCGCGTCCGGCCACCAGAACGCGGCCTCGACGTAGACGTTGCGCGTGTCGTCGGAGACCGCCGTCGCCGCGCCGCCCATCACGCCCGCCAGCGACTCGACCGCCTGGTCGTCGGCGATCACGCCGACCGTCGGATCGAGATCGACGGTGCTGCCGTTCAACAGTTCGAGCTTCTCGCCGGCGCGCGCCCAGCGCACCGACAAACCGTTGTGGATCTTGTCGAGGTCGAAGATGTGGGAGGGCCGCCCATATTCGAACATCACGTAGTTCGAGATGTCGACCAATGCGGACACCGAACGCTGACCGCAGCGAGCCAGGCGGTCGACCACCCAAGGCGGCGTCGGCGCTTTCGGATCGACGCCTGACACGATGCGGCCCGAGAAGCGTCCGCACAGGTCGGGCGCTTCGATCGCCACCGCCAGCTTCGCCTCCTGCGTCACCGCGACCACTGGGAACGACGGCGAGACAAGCGGTGCGCCAGTCAGCGCCGAGACCTCGCGCGCGATGCCGTAGACGCTCAGGCAATGGCCGAGGTTCGGCGTCAACTTCAACGTCAACAGCGTGTCGTCGAGGTCGAGCTGCTCGCGGACGTCACGGCCGATGACCGCGTCGTCGCCAAGCACCAGCAGGCCGGCGTGGTCGTCGGAGAGTCCGAGCTCGCGCGCAGAACACAACATGCCCTGGCTTTCGACACCGCGCAGCTCGCCGAGGCGGATGCGGAACGGCGCTCGATCGGCACTCTCGCCGGAGGGAGGCAACGCCGCACCGACCAGAGCGCACGGCACCTTGATGCCGGGGCGCACGTTCGGCGCTCCGCAGACGATGTTGAGCGGCTTACCGAGGCCGGCATCGACCTGGCAGACGCTGAGCCGGTCGGCATTCGGATGGCGTGCGACCTCCACGACCTTGCCGACCACAACGCCGGTGAACGGCGGTGCAACGGGACGCGCTTCTTCGACTTCCATGCCGGACATCGTCAGCAGATCGGCCAGCGCATGGCTGCCGATCGGCGGATTGCAGAATTCGCGCAGCCAGGACTCGGGCAACTGCATCGCGATCTCGGCCTACTCGAACTGCGCGAGGAAGCGCAGGTCGTTCTCAAAGAATGGGCGCAGATCGCCCATGCCGTAGCGCAGCACCGCGAGCCGGTCAATGCCCGAGCCGAACGCGAAGCCGATGTAGCGCTCGGCATCGAGCCCCATGTTGCGAACCACTTGCGGATGCACCTGTCCGGAGCCGGAGACCTCGAGCCATCGGCCTTCGAGCGGACCGCTCTTGAACATGATGTCGATCTCGGCGCTCGGCTCGGTGAACGGGAAATAGCTCGGACGGAAGCGAAGTTGCAGGTCGTCGGTCTCGAAGAACGCCTGGACGAACTCGAGGTACATCGACTTCAGGTCGCGAAAGCTGACCTGCTCGCCGATCCACAGGCCTTCGACCTGGTGGAACATCGGCGAATGCGTCGCATCGCTGTCGACGCGGTAGGTCCTCCCGGGCGCGATGACGCGGATGTCGGGCATGTGCAGGGCCCCAGCATGCTTCTTCGCGTGGGCCTGTGCGTAGCGGATCTGCATCGGCGACGTGTGCGGGCGCAGATTGAGCCAGTGGCCCTCGGCATCCTTGACGTCGACATAGAACGTGTCCTGCATCGAGCGCGCAGGATGGTTCTCGGGGTTGTTGAGCGCGGCGAAGCTGTACCAGTCGGTCTCGATCTCCGGACCGTCGGCGACATCGAAGCCCATCGAGCGGAAGATTGCCTCGATGCGCATGCGCGCGCGTGTGATCGGGTGCAGGCTGCCGCTGCCGCGCGTGCGGCCGGGCAACGTGACGTCGAGCGCTTCGGCGGCGAGCTGGCGGTCCAGTTCCTCCTGTGCCAGCGCTTCGCGGCGCGCGGCGAGCGCGGCCTCGATGCGCTGCTTCGCCGCGTTGATCAGCGCGCCGCGCGCCTTTTTCTCTTCGGCGCCGAGCGAACCAAGCGCCTTCAGGAACTCGGTGACGCGGCCGGACTTGCCGATGTAACGCGCCTTGGCGTTTTCGAGCTCGGCCGGCGCACGCGCCTGCGCGAAGTCGGCCTCGGCCGCCGCCACCAGAGAGTCGAATTCGTTCATCGCCGCGGCGCCCTGCGGACGCCATCCAAGGCGCCCGAGTGACGGACGCCGGAAAAGGTCGACAGCAGACGAGGTGCAGCGCCTCGACGGTTCATCGCTGCACCCGGCAAGCTGCGGACGCTCAACCGAGCTGGGCCTTCACCTTGTCGACGATGCTGCCGAACGCGGCCGGATCGTTGACCGCCATGTCGGCGAGGACCTTGCGATCGATGTCGATCGAGGCCTTCTTCATGCCGGCCATGAAGCGGCTGTAGGTGATGCCCATGCTGCGGCTCGCCGCGTTGATGCGGGCGATCCAGAGCTGGCGGAAGACGCGCTTCTTGGTACGGCGATCGCGGTAGGCGTATTGCCCGGCGCGCATGACCGCCTGCTTGGCGATCCGGTAGACATTCTTGCGGCGGCCACGGAAGCCCTTGGCGAAGGCGAGTACTTTCTTGTGTCGGGCACGGGCCGTGACACCACGTTTGACGCGAGGCATGGGTTACTCCTGGAAGTTCGAAATCGAGGGACGGGTCACAGGCCGGCAAACGGCAGCATCTGCGCCATGTGGCCCATGTTCGTCTCGTGCACCGCGACGGCGCCGCGCAGATGGCGCTTCACCTTGGTGGACTTCTTGGTCAGGATGTGGCGCTTGAACGCCTGGCCCCGCTTGACGGTGCCGCCTGGTCGAACGCGGAAGCGCTTTGCAGCGCTCTTCTTGGTCTTCATCTTGGGCATGACTGCTCCTTGTTGATTGCTGCTGCAGGCGCCGGCAAGGTCTTGCCGTCTTGTAGGCCTGCAGCCGCTTCTGCACGGCGCCCGCGGTGACCAGACCGCAGTGCCGAATCCTGTTCTCTCTAACGCTTCTTTGGCCCGAGGACCATGATCATCTGGCGCCCCTCGAGCTTCGGCATGTTCTCGACCACCGCGACGTCGGCCAGCTCGTCGCGGATCCGCTCCAGCAGCCGCATGCCGATGTCCTGGTGGGTGATTTCGCGACCCCGGTAGCGCAACGTCACCTTGCCCTTGTCACCGTCTTCGGAGATGAATCGGCGCAGGTTGCGCATCTTGATTGCGTAGTCGCCCTCGTCGGTTCCGGGACGGAACTTGACTTCCTTGATCTCGATGACCTTCTGCTTGGCCTTCGCCTCGGCCGCCTTCTTCTGTTCCTGGTACTTGAACTTGCCGTAATCCATCAGGCGGCAGACCGGCGGGTCGGCCTGCGCGACGATCTCGACCAGATCGACGTCCTGCTCTCCCGCGAGGCGCAGTGCCTCGGTGATGCTGACGATGCCCAGCGGTTCGTTCTCGGGTCCGTTCAGTCGGACTTCGGGAGCCATGATCTCCCGGTTCAGGCGGTGCTTGCGTTCGGCGTTCGGTGTGCGACGGTCAGCGAAAGTAGCGATGGCTTATCCCTTTCAACGGAAACCAAGGCAGCGGATTCCGAAACGATAAAAGCACGCCGCCCAAAAGCGCTTTCGCGCAAGGTGTTTTCACACTTTTTGGGAGATGTCAGCCACGAGCCTCTGCGCGAAATCGGAAACCGACATCGCACCGAGGTCCTGGTTACCACGGGCGCGCACGGCAACGGCCCCGTTTGCCTTCTCCTTGTCGCCCACGACAAGGATGTACGGGACCTTTTGCAACGAGTGCTCGCGGATTTTATACGTAATCTTTTCGTTGCGCAAATCAGCGGCGACTCTAAGTCCTTGTTTTTGAAGCGTTTTGACAACCTCCTGGGCGTAATCAGCCTGCCCTTCGGTGATCGTCAGGACGCTCGCCTGGAACGGCGCCAGCCAGGCCGGCAGGGCGCCGGCATGGTGCTCGAGCAGGATGCCGATGAAGCGCTCGAAGCTGCCGACGATCGCCCGGTGCAGCATCACCGGAAATGCCCGGCCGCTCGTCTCGGTCACGTAGTCTCCGCCGAGGCGCTCGGCGGTGTTGTAGTCCACCTGCATCGTGCCGAGCTGCCACTGCCGGCCGATCGCGTCCTTCAACGTGTACTCGATCTTCGGGCCGTAGAACGCGCCGTCGCCGGGCGCAATCTCGAATTCGCAGCCGGAGCGGCGCAGGCTCTCCATCAGCGCGTGCTCGGCCTTGTCCCAGAACGCGTCCGAGCCGACCCGGTTTTCGGGTCGCGTCGCGACCTTGTAGATGATGTCGGTGAAGCCGAAATCGGCGTAGACCTTCTGCAACTGTTCGGTATAGGCCACGCATTCGTCGAAGATCTGATCCTCGGTGCAGAAGATGTGGCCGTCGTCCTGCGTGAAGCCGCGCACCCGCATGATCCCGTGCATCGCGCCGCTCGGCTCGTTGCGATGGCACTGGCCGAACTCGCCATAGCGCAGCGGCAGGTCGCGGTAGCTGCGCATGTGCGACTTGAAGATCAGCACGTGGCCGGGGCAATTCATCGGCTTCAGCGCGTATTCGCGCTTCTCCGACTCCGTCGTGAACATGTTCTCGCGGTAGTTCTGCCAGTGCCCGGTCTTCTCCCACAAGCTCTTGTCGAGGAGCTGCGGGCCTTTGACCTCCTGGTAGCCGGTGTCGCGATAGACGGCGCGCATGTACTGCTCGATCTGCTGCCATAGCGCCCAGCCTTTCGGATGCCAGAACACGACACCGGGCGCGACGTCGTCGATGTGGAACAGGTCGAGCTCGCGGCCGAGCCGGCGATGGTCGCGCTTTTCGGCTTCCTCGAGCATGCGCAGGTACTGCTGCAGCTCGTCCTTGGTCGCCCACGCGGTGCCGTAGATGCGCTGGAGCATCTCGTTGCGATGGTCGCCGCGCCAATACGCGCCGGCCACCTTCATCAGCTTGAAGTGCTTGAGCCGGCCCGTCGACGGCACGTGCGGCCCGCGGCAGAGATCCTCGAAGGCACCCTCGCGATAGAGCGAGACTTCCTCGCCGGCCGGAATGCTGCCGATGATCTCGGCCTTGTAGGACTCGCCGATGCTCTTGAAATGCGCGACCGCTTCATCGCGCAGCAGGACACGACGCCCGACCTTCTCGTCCTTCTTGGCGAGCTCGGTCATCTTCGCTTCGATCGCGACCAGATCCTCCGGCGTGAACGGACGCTTGTACGAGAAGTCGTAGAAGAAGCCGTTCTCGATGACCGGGCCGATCGTGACCTGTGCATCGGGAAACAGCTCCTTCACCGCATAGGCGAGCAGGTGTGCCGTCGAATGGCGGATCACGTCTAGGCCGGCCGGATCCTTCTCGGTCAGGATCGCGAGCCGGGTGTCGTGATCGATCCGGAAGTCGGTGTCGACCGTGCGCGCATCCGCCCCTTCGCCGACTCGTCCGGCAAGCGCCGCCTTCGCCAGGCCCGGCCCGATCGAGGCGGCGACTTCGGCGACCGTGACCGGCGCGTCAAACTCGCGCCGGGAACCGTCGGGCAATTGAATCGAGATCATCGTGAAACTCCAGGAATGCAAAAAGCGCGGACCGGGCCGCGCTTTCTGAGGGGGAACAGGACTCTGCCTGTGAGGTCGATGCGCGCAGCCGACTAGACCTTCCGAAGGAAGGACGTAGTTCGCGGTGTCATAACCGGCATGCCTTTCTCGTCCTTGAGTTGAACCTCGATTGTACGAGAGCTCCTGCTCGATCGCAGCATCCATCGCCAATGCCGCTCGGTCGGTCGCGGAGAACGCCCGGCTTATTGCCACATCGGCTTGAAGCGAACGGTTCGTCAAAAACCGAGCACGGACCCGTTGGCCGTCCGCTCGATCAGCCACACGACGCCAACCAACATTGCGGCCAACGACCCCCCGCGGATGACCAGGGCCGGGTAGCCGGCGCCGCGCCGCAGCAGGAAGAGCAGCGCCGTCACGATCACGACGATCAGCAGTTGCCCGGCCTCGAGCCCCAGGTTGAACTGCAGCAGTGCCCAGGCGAAACGATCGGTCGGCAGCTCGAGCTCAGCCAGCACGCCCGCGAATCCGAAGCCGTGGATAAGACCGAAGACGAACGTCACGATCACCCGACGGACCGGAAAGACTGACCAGACGTTGTCGAGCGCGGCAAGGATGATCGTCACGGCAATCGCCGGCTCGATGAAGGCCGACGGCAACGAAACGATCTTCAACGCCGCGAGGCCGAGCGTGATCGAATGGGCGACCGTGAACGCCGAGACGATGCCGACCACCGGCCACACCGCCTGCGAAAGGCGCTCGACCGGGCGCCACCCGGCCGGCGTGCGCCGCATCACCGATGGCAACAGCAGGCAGAGCAGGAAGAGGACATGGTCGTATCCGGTCAGGATGTGGCGGACGCCTTCCTTGAGGAAGCCCGCGCTGCCGGTCGGCTCGATGTGGGTCGCCGTGCTGCCTGCGGATTGCAGGGTGGTGGCCGATGACATCGACGCGACACCCTGAGTCGGATCGAGCAGCGCCAAGGCGGGCGACTGGCCGGTGCGCTGGATCTTCGCGATGCCGCGGTGGGTCGGATCGACTTCGCGCAGCAGCGAATAGGTGATCGCCGGCGTCGGCGCCAGCACGCAGTCGGAGGCCAGCAGCAGCACCGCATAGGCCCCGTCATTCCGGCGCTCAAGCGCCTGACCTGTGGGTCGCAAGGGACAGCCGCCGACCGCCAGCCGGGGCAGCGCATAAGCCTCGATGCGCGGCCACGCTGCCTTGACCTCGCCCCAGGTCAGCTTGCCGTCTTCGTCGGCATCGAGGTCGATCGCGGCGTCGAGATCGCGCAGTGCGATGTCCCAGCGCAACGTGATGCCGGCGGCCTCGCCTGCATCGATCTGCAGGTACGAATCGCTTGCCTTGTGCGCCTGGGCCACGCCGGCGAATGCCAACCCAGCGAGCAGCCAGAGGCCGCGCACGATACCGAGCGATCGCACCGGCGGCCTCACAGCAGCGCCTGGATGCGCGCGTCGACCAGACCCATTTCGCTGGCGAGCCGCTTGGCTTCCTGCAGTGCGTCGGAGCGACCACTCGCCCGAGCCGCCTGCGCCAGCACGAGCACATCGAGCGGCTCGCGCTGCTGTGCGATGTTGCCGTGCGCGAGATCGAGCGCTCGCGCCGCGTCGTTCTCGACCGCCAGCGCGAACATCGACTGTTCGCGGCCGTGGAACACCTTCGCTTCGGGACGCTGATTGGCGAGCGCGATCCGCTCGCGCATCTCGGCGACATCCGCAGCCGCGCTTGCCGAACGCGCCTGCGTGCCCGCGATCGCCAGGCGCAGCAGCACGGTGTCGCTGCGCGTTTCGCTGGCCAGCAGCGCGAGCGCCTCGGCCGGCCGCCGGCGCTCGATCAACAGATCGGCATAGGCCAGGCGGGTGTACGTGTCGGGCGCGAGCGAAAGCGCTCGCTTGAAGGCCGCTTCGGCGGCCGCCGCGTCGCCGGCGCGTTGCTCGAGTTCGGCCAGGCTGGTGCTGAGCCAGGCCTGCGTCGCCGCCACTTCGCGCGGATTCGAGAGCAGCAGCGTGAACGCCGCGCGTGCCCGATCCACGTCGCCGCGCAGCGCGGCGTTCTCGGCCGTGCAGGCGCGTGCATGCAAGGCGGCACCGGTCTGCGCCAGTTGCGTGCAGGCCGCATCGGAATCAGCGTAGCGGCCCTGCACGCGGCGCACCGTGGCCAAGGTGAGCCAGGCCTGCGACTGGCCCTTGCCGCTCGGCCGCGCGAGCAGCCGCTCGAGGCTCCGCACTGAGTCGTCGAACTGGTGCAGGTACTGCAGGACCGTGGCCCGCATCATCAGCAGGTCGTCGGGCATCGTCGCTTCGTCCGACCACGGCTCGATCGCCGCCATCGCCATGCCGGCAAAGCGCGGATCGCCGGATTCATGCGCCTGCTCGAGGTAGCGGCGCGCGACGGTCAGCGCCAACGCGACATCGCGCGGCTGCTCGGCCAGTGCCTTGCGCAGGCGCTTCTGCTCGGAGCGGCCACCGGGTAATGCGGGCAGCACCTCGACGACCTCGTCGTCGGAGGCGGGCTTGATCGGCACGGCCTGCACCGGCCACGCGAGCGGACCGAACGCGGCGCAGATCAGCAGTCGACCGATGAAGGATTGAACGGACACGTGAGGTTTTAGAACGGATTCAGGCGGCAAGCATCGCGACTTGCCGCCTGAATTGGATCACGACGCCATCGGCCGTCGAACGGTCAATTGACCGGTGTCGGCGGCGACGTGTCGTCAGCCGGCGGTGCCACCGCACTGACGCCGACCGGCGGCAGCGTCTCGGCATCAGAGGCGACCAGCGCCTTCAGGTAGCTGACGAAACCGTCCGTCGTTTCGCTGGCGCTGGCCGGGACCTGCGACGTGGCAGGCGGCGCATCGTCGCCGCCGCCGCACGCCGCCAGGGCGCCGGCGACACACAAGGATGCGAGCAAAGTCTTCTTCATGGAATGCTCCTTGGGTGCCACGGGTTACTTCGCGCCCGGCAGCGGCGTGCCGGCGTATGGGAAGCCGGGCAGCAGCGGTCCGGCGGCCTTCACCTTCGCACCGGCCTGGTCGACCCCGTCATGCAGCGCGAACGCGGCGGCGCCGAGCGGTACCGCGCCCGGATTGCAGGCCGCACCGAACTTGTAGGTGTCGGCATTGCCGTTCGCGACGCACAGCCCACCCATCACCGCGACCAGTGAGATGTCGACCACGTCGTCGTTCGGACGGCGTCCGTTCGGATAACCGGCGAGATCCGGATTCGATCCGCCCGCCAGCAGGCCGCCGAGCAGACCCAGCCGGTTCTGCATCGCATACGGCTTGGCCGGGATTGCGGTGTTGAGGCGCAGCATCTCGGAGCCGGTCACCGTCGACAACTGGTTCACGCCGGCGATGCCGGTCAGGAAGGTCGTGACCAGGTCGTTGCGCGGGTAGTTGGTCGGCGAGATGTTCGGCGTGGCGAGCGCGATCTCGAGCAGCTTCGGCAGGGTCGGGTTCGTCACGTAGGTCGCGAACTGCCCATCGCCGGACGGCGACGAGGCGTTGAACACGTCCTTGTCGTTCAGCCCGATCACGACTTCGTTGACGAGCGGCATGCCGAGGCGCGAGACCTGGGTCCATGCGCCGCCGTTGACCGAAGCGTTGTCGTAGCCGCTCTTCGGCGCGCCGTTGCGCAGCACGCCCTGGCGCACGCTGGCCGTGGTCCAGCCGCCGATCACCTTGTTGCCGCTGCCGACCAGGCAGGCGGCCGGCACTTCGAGAGCCAGCGAGGTGACGTTCTTGTCGGCCAGCGTATCTGCACCCGCGTCCTTGTTGTTGGCGTCGAGCAGGAAGGCGGCGCTCGGCACGTTGACCAGGTCGAAGATCGTGCCGAGGTTGACCGCGAACGGGTCCTTGCGCTGGCCGACGAACACCTTGCCCGGTGACGAGCAGCCCGGGATGGTGATCGTGTAGATGAACTTGCCGGCGTAGCCCGCGTAGTCGGGAATCGTCTTCGTGCCGATGTTGTCGGACGGCTTGACGAACGTCGTCGTCGCCGCGCCGCCGCCTGCCGCCGTGCCGCTGATCTGCGTCCCGGACTTGCCGTTCGCGCGACGATCGCCGGTGATCATTGTCAGCGTGTAGGCCTCCGTCACGTTCAGGGTCGCGCCGGTGCTGTCGGTGACCTGCCCGAACTGGGTCAGCGGGATCCCGACCTCTTTGCCGTCGATCGACAAGGTCTTGCCTTTCGACGTGTTGGTGAAGCGAAACTGGAACGTGATGTGTTCCTTGGCGTCGCCGACGTTGTCGACGTGGATCTCGTAGACCGCGTTCGGGTCCATTTTGAAGTAGTTCGGTCCGCCGTACGGATCCTGCAGCGGCACGTAGTTGGCGATCATCGTCACGTAGCCCGAGCGGCCGCCGGTGCCGTCTGCCGCAACGCCTTCATAGCTGTTGAACATGTAGAAGTCGGTGGCATCGACCTTCGGCATGCCGGTGATGGCGGGCGCTTCGCGGTGGCTCGATGCCTGCACCGGCATGCTGCCGGCGGCGCACAAGGTGCCGATCGCGGCGAGGATCGGCAGCAGGCGCATGCGCGGGTTGGAATGTGCTTTCATGGTCTTCCTTGCTCCAGGGTTGGAAAATTCCGCGCCGGAATCGATCCGGTCCGGGTCGACGGGGCTCGTCAGGCCACCCGTCTCGCGAGTCCTACGCAAGGGTTGGGCGTTTGGATGCGGACAAGGGAGCAATCCTTCTTTTTCGATGGCGGCCCCGGAATGCCTTGCCTCGCAACCGGTGCGCGTTGTAAGAAGTAGCGCTGCAGTTCGACATCGGGAAGGATTTACCGGAGACACCATGACCCATCCACCGCGCGATCCCTTTCTCGAAGCGCACACCGCAAACCTCGGCTCGACCGTTCGGCTCGACCTCCGGGCGGCGTGCGGTCGCGGTCGACACGCCTGCGCGCTGGCGACCCTCGGTGTCCTGCTCGGTGCTGCCATGACCGCCCACGCCGCTGACGCATGCAGCGCGAAGAGCACGCGCCACGCGACGTCGGTCGTCGAGCTGTACACCTCCGAGGGCTGCAACTCCTGCCCGCCTGCGGATCGCTGGCTGTCAAAGCTGAAGACCGATCCGCAGACCATCGCCCTCGCCTTCCACGTCGACTACTGGGACCGGCTCGGCTGGAAGGACCGCTTCGCGAGCCCGGCCTATACCCAGCGCCAAGCCGAGCAGCAGACCGTGAACGGCGCGCGCTTCAGCTACACGCCGCAGGTCGTCGTCGACGGCGCCGATCGCAAGGACTGGTCATCGATTGCAACGCCGTTGCCGGCACGCAGCGCGACGGCGCCGGTCGATCTCGAGCTGATCCGCGATGGCCGACGGGTCACTGCGACCATCGCTCCCGCGCCGAATGCACCGAAGCGCCTGGCCGCCTACTGGGCGGTGACCGAGCAGGACCATGTGACCGCGGTCAAGGCTGGCGAGAACGAAGGCGTCACCCTGAAGCACGACAACGTGGTTCGCGACTACCGCACCGTCGCGGCCTGGGCCACACGCGGCGACACGCCGCAGACGCTGACCTACGAACTGCCGCCGGCCACCGATGCAAGCCACCGCCGCGATCTGAACCTCGTGGTTGTCGACGCCGGCACCGGACGTCCGCTGCAGGCGGTGCGTCTCGGCTGCTGATCGAAACCGAGGCGCTTGTCAGTCCGGAGTCGACAGCTCCGGCGACGACTCCGTAACCGGCGGCCAGACGACCTCGAAGTATTCGAGCACCAGCTCCAGGCGCTCGTGCGCCTCGAAGCCCTCGGCCTCTGCGCGCTCCGCATAGTCCTGCCGGTGCGCGGTCAGCCACCAGCGCAACGTGAGGTCGCCTTCGCCGGCCTCGAACGCGAACGCATCGTCGATCTCGTTGAAGCGGCGCTTCTCGACGTGCGTGGTGCGCACGATCGCGCGCGGCATGCCGTCGCCGTCGAGAACGACGAGGTGCTCGCCCGGCTGCGGCAGCGGCTCGAGGTCCTTCTCGAAATCGCGCAGCAAGGTCGCGTGCGCGCGCTTCACGCCGGCCGCTACCAGCTCCGCCAGCGCATCTGCGAGGTGACGCGTGTGACCGAGCGCCGAAGCCGAGAAGCCTTCGACCTTGACATCGCACGCGCGCTGGTAGGCGAGCCAGAACGGCTGGATGTCGGCCGCGCGGCCGGCTTCGGGGGTGTCGCTCACCGCGACGTCAATCGGCGGCGCGCAGCGCCTTCTTCAGCGCGGCGCCGATCTCCGGCCTGGCAGCGAACGGATCGGTCGGGTTGCGCGACTGCACGACGTCCTCGAGCCGCGTCTGCACGCTCGACAGCGACTTCGGGTGGCTGTAGACGTAGAAGCGGTCCTCTGCGATCGCATCGAACACGAAGCCGGCGACATCGGCGGCGCTGACCTTGCCGCTGCCGACCGCCTTCTCGGTCATCGCCTTGCCGACCAGCTGGCTCTTGGTCGGCCCGCCGGCGTCGCGCAGCGTGTCGGGCCGATTGCGGTCGCTCGCCAGAATGCCGGTCGGCACGAAGAACGGGCACAGCACCGAAGCACCGATCTGGTCGGTGACGAGCCGCAGGTCCTGGTACAGCGTCTCGGTCAGCGACACGACGGCGTGCTTGCTGACGTTGTAGACGCCCATGTTCGGCATGTTGACCATGCCGGCCATCGACGCGGTGTTGGTGATGTGGCCTTCGTAATCGGGATCCTTGCGCGCGGCCTCCAGCATCATCGGCGTGAACACGCGCACGCCGTGCACCACACCCATCAGGTTGACGCCGAGGACCCAGTCCCAGTCCTTCAGCGTGCTTTCCCAGATCAGCCCGCCGGTGCCGATGCCGGCGTTGTTGAAGACGAAATGCGGCGCCCCGAAGCGCGCGGCGACGTGCGCACCGAGCGCCTCGACCTCGGCCGCCTTCGAGACGTCGAGGCGCCGCGCCAGCACCTGCGCGCCCTTGCCGCGCAGCTCTTCCGCCGCGCGGTCGAGCGCATCCTGCTGGACGTCGGCTAGGACCAAGTTCATGCCCCTGCCGGCACCGATCCGTGCCACCTCGAGCCCGAAGCCGGAGCCGGCTCCGGTGATGACGGCGGTGCGACCTTCGAAACGTTTCATCGGACTCTCGCTTTCAATTCAGGACATCGATCCATCAACTCCGCACGACCGCCTTGACCTGGTAGCCGATGCGCGGAAAGTGCACTTGTACGTGGCCGGCGCGCGCATCTTCGCGCGCGATCACGACCTCGTCGTCATCGAGCCCGACGAGCCGGCCTTCGACCGGATCGTGGGCGTAGTCGGTCGGCGTGACGCTGACATCGGCGCCGGCGCCGAACGCCTCGCTCGGTGCGACCAGCACGTGAACCGGGGGGCCGGCGGCGCGCGCCACCTCGATCGCCTCTTCGCTCGACATCGGCGTCGGTTCGCCATGGCCGAGCGACTGCACGTGCTCGTACCAGGCCAGCACGCGCCGATACGGGGCCAGTACGGTCGCGACCGGCGGCGCGCGGCGCACGAACCAGATCGACTGCGCGGCGGAGAAGTCGGCGATGCTCGGCTCGGCACCCATCAGCCAGCTGCGGCCGTCGGCCAACAGCGTGTCGAGCCAGCCGATGTAGCGCTTCAGCTGCACGCCGGCATCGGCCAACGTCGGGCGTCGCATGCCGGCGGTCATCGCGGCGCGATCGTCGCGAAACGCTTTCAGGTACTCGACCGGCGCATCGCCGAAGATGTGCGGAGCGCCGGCCGGCTGCATCGTGTACGGCACCGCGGTCCAGAACAAGGTCGAGTCGGCCCATTGCGCGACCAACTCCGACATGCCGGCACTGCCCGTCGGGTAGAGCGACGGATTCGGCGTCAGGCGATCGATCACGCGGCACATCAGCGCCGAGTCGCAGTAGACGTCGGCGCCGATCTGCATGAACGGCGTGCGTCGGTAGCCGCCGGTCAGCGCGATGACGTCGGGCTTCGGCAGCATCGTCGGCACCGTGACCGAGCGCCATACCATCTTCTTCAGGCCGAGGACGAGGCGAACCTTCTCCGAGAACGGCGAGGTCGCGTAGTGGTGCAGGATCAGGTCGGACATGAGAGTCGGCATTGTGGGAAGCAGGTCGCCATCGACGCAACGAGACGCACGGCGTCCGGCTCAGACCAGCTTGACGAGCTGCTTGCCGAAGTTGCGGCCCTTCAGCAGGCCCATGAACGCTTCGGGTGCCGACTCGAGCCCTTCGGCGATCGTCTCGCGGTACTTCAGTTTGCCCATCGCGACCATCGTGCCGAGCTCCTTCAGTGCTTCGGGCCAGACCTCCATGTGCTCGCTGACGATGAAGCCCTCGATCCGCAAACGCGACTGCAGCAGCTGCTGCGGGTGCTGCAGCGGGATCGGCTCGCCGTTGTAGCCGCTGATCATCCCGCAGAGGGCAATGCGGCCGAACGCATTCATGCGCGCGAGTGTCGCGTCGAGCACCGCACCACCGACGTTCTCGAAGCAGCCGTCGACGCCGTCAGGCGTGGCCTCCTTCAGCGCGCCGTACAGCGACTTCGGATCGCGGTGCGCCTTGTAGTCGATGCAGGCGTCGAAGCCGAGCTCCTCGACGACGTAGCGGCACTTGTCGGCGCCGCCGGCGGTGCCGACCGCTCGGCAACCTCTCGCCTTCGCAAGCTGGCCGACCGCGCTGCCGACCGCTCCACTCGCCGCGCTGACGACGATCGTCTGGCCGGGTTTCGGCTCGCAGATCTTCATCAGCCCGTACCACGCCGTGACGCCGGGCATGCCGACCGCGCCGAGGTAGGCGGAGAGCGGGACGCGCGTGGTGTCGACCTTGCGCAGCATCCCGGGCGTCGATCCATCGACCAGCGCGTACTGCTGCCAGCCGCCCATGCCGACGACCTTGTCACCGGGCTTGTAGTTCGCATGCTTCGACTCGACCACCTCGCCGACCGTGCCGCCGCCCATCACCCTGTCGAGTTCCTGCGGCACCGCGTAGCTCTTGGCGTCGTTCATGCGGCCGCGCATGTACGGGTCGAGGCTGAGGTAATGGTTCCGCACGAGCACCTGGTTCTCGCGCAAGGTCGGAAGAGGCGCCTGGACCAGTCGGAAGTTCGCAACCGTCGGCTCACCGTCGGGGCGCGAAGCGAGGTGGATCTGCTTGTTGATCGTCGTCATCGTGGGTCTCCTTGGACCTGTGTTGTCGCTGTGCGAACTCGGGCACTGGTCGCCAAAGCCCTAGTCTGAGGCGTCGTCGCGCTGAATCTTGCGGCCACCGACCGGCAGCCCCTTCAGGTACTTGAATGTGCCGGTCGCGTGGGCCACCAGCTTCTCGTCGGCATCAACCACAGAGGCCTCGCAGAAGGCCAGCGAGATGGTCCGGTGCAGCAGCTTGCCGCGACCGAGCAGCCGGCCGACGCCGGGCCGCATGAAGGTCGTCTTCATCTCGACCGTGACGACGCCGACCGCCGCATCGCCCGGCGGGATGCCGCTGCGCCGAGCGACGTGGGCCATCACGACGTCGAGCAGGGTCATCGTCACGCCGCCGTGGGCGACGCTCCACGAGTTGCACATGTCGTCGCGCACGTCGACCGCGATCTCGCTGCCGCTCGCATCGAACCGGACCAGCTCGAAGCCGAGCGTCTCGATGAACGGGATGCGGACCGGAAACTTCATCGCCGCCGACTGCATCAAGCCGTGTGGATCGCCGACACGCCGCCGTCGACCGGCAGGGTCTGGCCGGTGATGTGCTTGCCGGCCGCGGAAGCGAACAGCAGCGCGACGCCCTTCAGGTCGTCGTCGTCGCCTAGGCGTTGCAGCGGCGCGCGCTTCGCCATGTTCTCGGCCCCCACCTGCTGCAGCAGACCCTTCGTCATCTTGCTCGGGAAGAAGCCCGGCGCGATCGCGTTGACGGTGATACCGAACTGGCCCCACTCGCCGGCGAGGGTGCGCGTGAAGTTGACGACTGCGCCCTTGCTCGTGTTGTAGGCGACCATCTTCATGTCGGCCGTGTTGCCCGCCAGGCCGGCGATCGATGCGATGTTGATGATGCGACCCGCGCGGCGTGGCAGCATGCTGGCCTTGCCGATCGCCTGGCTCATCAGGAAGATGCTCCGGATGTTCAGATTCATCACCTTGTCCCAGGCGTCGATCGGATAGTCCTCGGCCGGCGCACCCCAGGTCGCGCCAGCGTTGTTGACGAGGATATCGACCTGGCCGAGGCGCTGCATCGCGTCGGCGGCGACCCGCTCGATCTCGGCCGGCTGGCTTGCGTCGGCGGCAATCCAGCGCGTGTCGATGCCCTTGCTCTGCAACTGCGCGGCCGACTCCTCGAGATCGGACGCCTTGCGCGAGGTCAGCAGCACGCGCGCGCCGGCCTCGCCGAGCGCCTCGGCGATCTGCAGGCCGAGCCCGCGCGAGCCGCCGGTGACGAGCGCGGTCTTGCCGGTGAGATCGAACAGCTTCAGGACAGGTGTGCTCATCGGAGTGCCTTCAAGGGTGGTGGGCGGAAGCGTCGACGGCCGGCGGCGCCGCGACGCGCAGCAGCCGGCTGCGGTACCAGATCAGCACGATGCCGATGGCCAGAGCCACGAGGCCGCCGATCGACACCGAGCCGGCGAGAAGACCATGGACTTCGCGCAGCGCGAGGCCGATGGCGAGAACGAACAGGCCGCCGTAGATCAGGACCCAGATCAGCACGCCGACCCGGGCCGCCGACAGCTTCAAAACCACTCCTCGGCCATCGTGCGACAGGTGTCGTCGCGCGTCTCGACGACCTTCAGCCAGGCGCCGATGCGCGGCAGCTCATAGCGGAAGAAGTAGGTGCTAGCGGCGAGCAGGCCGCGCGCGAGCGGATCATCGGCGTTCGTCTGCGTCCGGGCTTCGGCACGGATCGCGACGTCGAGCCACATCCACGCCAGCACCATGTGGCCGAACGCCTGCAGGTAAGGCGTCGCGTTGGCAAGCGCGGCCTCGGGGTCGCCCGTGGCCCAGGCGGCCTGGGTCGCTTCGGTGACGTGGCGGAGCGCATCGGTCAGCGCATCGGCGTGCTCGGACAGCGCCGCAATCGGGCGAACGATGGCGATCGTGGCCTCGATCCGTCGTGCCAGCGCCGCGAGCCCCGCGCCTTCCTGCATCACGACCTTGCGGCCCAGCAAGTCGAGCGCCTGGATCCCGTGCGTGCCCTCGTGGATCATGTTCAGGCGGTTGTCGCGCCAGTACTGCTCGACCGGAAAGTCGCGCGTGTAGCCATAGCCGCCGTGGATCTGGATCGCGAGGCTGTTCGCCTCGAGGCACCACTCGCTCGGCCAGCTCTTCGCGATCGGCGTCAGCATCTCGAGCAGCAGCGCTGCTTCACCTGACGTTGCGGCATCACCGGTGCGCTGTTCGTCGACCAGGCGCGCGCAGTACAGCTCGAGCGCAAGCGCGCCCTCGCAATAGCTCTTTTGCGCGAGCAGCATCCGCTTGATGTCGGCGTGGCGAATGATCGGCACCTGCGGCCGCGTCGGGTCCTTGCCGCCGACGCCTGTCGGCCGCCCTTGCGTGCGGCTCTTCGCATAGTCGAGCGAGGCCTCGTAGCCGGCATAGCCGAGCATCGCCGCACCAAGGCCCACTGCGATGCGCGCCTCGTTCATCATGTGGAACATGCAGCGCAACCCCTCGTGCGGCTTGCCCACGAGGTAGCCGATAGCCCCGGCGCCTTTCCCGTCGAGTCCGCCCCCACCCTCGCCACGCACCGGGTGCTTGCCCTCGCCGAAATTGAGCAGCGTGTTCGGGATGCCGCGGTAGCCGAGCTTGTGATTGAGGCCGGCCAGTGCGACGTCGTTGCGCTCGCCGGTCAGCGCGCCCTTCGCATCGACCAGCTTCTTGGGCACGATGAACAGCGAGATGCCTTTCGTGCCCGAGATCGGCTTGCCGTCGGGACCCGGAATCTTCGCGAGGACCAGATGGATGATGTTCTCGGCCAGCCCGTGCTCGCCGTTCGAGATCCACATCTTGTTGCCGCGTAGCCGGTATCGTGGGCCGAGCGAATCGCTTTCGAAGTCGGGGCCGTCCGGCACCGCGCGCGTCACGATGTCCGACAGGCTCGAGCCGGCTTGCGGTTCCGACAGGCACATCGTGCCGTTGAAGCGGCCTGAGAACTCGTGGGTCGCGAACACGGCCTTCTGCGCCTCGGTGCCGTGCACGATCAACAGATTGGCGTTGCCGCTGGTCAGCATGCCGCCGCCGCCGACGCCGAGCCCGCCTTTCGAGAAGAAGCTATTGGCCGCCATCTGCACGACACACGGCAGCTGCATCCCGCCGATTTCATAGTCCTGGGCGGCCGCGAGCATCCCCGACTCGGCGTAGGCGCGGTTCGCAGCGAGGCTGGCTTCGGGCAGGTGGACGCGCTCGCCGTCGAACCACGGCTCTTCGGTATCGGAGAGCCGGTTGAACGGATAGAACTTCTCTCGCGCCATCTTCTCGCAGGTGTCCATCACCGACGCGAAGGTCTCGCGCGAGTGATCGGCAAAGCGCGGCCTTGCCGTCAGCGACTCGACGTCGAGCCAGTCATAGAGCAGGAAGTCGGCCGTCTGGCGATACGTCATGAGAGATGCCGCGGAATGAAGACTGCCGCGGCCGAGAGGCCGCCGGCGATGGGACGCTGTCGAGAGCCCGCGCGCCTCAGAGCACTTCGAACACGCCGGCCGCGCCCATGCCGCCGCCGATGCACATCGTCACGACGACCTTCTTCGCACCGCGCCGCTTGCCTTCGATCAGCGCGTGGCCGGTCAGACGCTGACCGCTGACACCGTACGGGTGCCCGACCGCGATCGCGCCGCCGTTGACGTTGAGCTTGTCCATCGGGATGCCGAGCGTGTCGGCGCAGTACAGCACCTGCACCGCGAACGCCTCGTTGAGCTCCCAGAGGTCGATGTCGTCGACCGTCAGGCCGAGGCGCTTCAGCACCTTCGGCACCGCGAACACCGGGCCGATCCCCATCTCGTCGGGCTCGCAGCCGGCGACCGCGAAACCGAGGAAGCGGCCGAGCGGCTTCAGGCCGCGCTGCTCGGCGAGCTTCTCGTTCATCACGATGACGGCGCCCGCGCCGTCGCTGAACTGGCTCGCGTTGCCGGCCGAGATCACGCCGCCGGGCATCGCCGGACGGATGTCCTTGATGCCTTCGTACGTGGTCCCCGGGCGGATGCCTTCGTCGTTGGCGACCGTGACTTCCTTCGAGCGCAGGCCCATCACCGCGTCGGCGACGCCGGCGGTCACCGTGATCGGAGCGATCTCGTCCTTGAACTTGCCGGCCTCGAGCGCCGCGGTCGCCTTCTGCTGGCTCGCTGCGCCGTAGCGGTCCATGCGCTCGCGCTCGATCTTGTAGCGCTTCGCGACCTGCTCGGCCGTCTGCAGCATGTTCCAGTAGATCGTCGGTTTGTTCTCGGCCAGCCACGGGTCGGCGAGCATGTGCTTGTTGGCCTCGTTCTGCACGCACGAGATGCTCTCGACCCCGCCGGCCGCGAGGATGTCGGCCTCGCCGGCGATCACACGCTGCGCCGCCATCGCGATCGTCTGCAATCCGCTCGAGCAGAAGCGGTTGACCGTCATGCCGCTGGTCGTGATCGGCAGGCCGGCGCGCAACGCGATCTGGCGCGCGATGTTGCTGCCGGTCGCGCCTTCGGGCGTCGCGCAGCCCATGATGACGTCGTCGACCTCGGCGGCGTCGATGCCGGCGCGCTCGACCGCGGCCTTCAGCGCGTGGCCGCCGAGGGTCGCGCCATGGGTCATGTTGAAGGCGCCCTTCCAGCTCTTCGCGAGGGGGGTGCGGGCGGTCGAGACGATTACGGCTGCGGTCATCGGTTTCTCCAGTGTCAGGCGGTAGCCAGCGGGGCTTCGGCGGCGATCGCGGATTTGTAGATGCTGTTCTTCGGCTGCGCGAACACGCGCCGCACCATCGGCTCGAACTCGCCGATCGGCAGTGTCTCTGCCTTCGCGTCGAACGCCGGGTTGTCGTAGAGATCGCAGAACTCGGCGGTGCGCTCGAAGTGCGGATGGCCGCGGAACTGCTCGCGCAGATGGCGGTCGAGGCCGATGTGGTGAAAGAAGTAGTAGCCCTGGAAGATGCCGTGGTTCTGCACCATCCAGAGGTTCTCGTCGCTGACGAACGGCTTCAGGATCGCGGCGGCGATGTCGAAGTGGTTGAACGTGCCGAGCGTGTCGCCGATGTCGTGGAACAGCGCGCAGACCACGTACTCCTCGTCGCGGCCGGCACGCAGCGCGCGCGTCGCGGTCTGCAGGGAATGGGTGTAGCGATCGACCGGAAAGCCGCCGTAGTCGCCTTCGAGCACCTTCAGGTGCGCCATCAGGCGATCCGGCAGGGTGCGCGCGTAGCCGGCGAACTCGCCGCCGATCTTGCGCCAGTCGTCCTGCGTGCTCTCCTCCATCCGGGTGAAGGTCGCGCGGTCGTTCATCGTGTCACCCTTGTCTGATCAGCTGAACGACTTGCTTTCGGCCGCGAGCTTCGCGAGCAGCGGCGCCGGCTGCCAGAAGGTCGCGTCGTCGTGCGGATTCGCGGCGAAGCGCTTCATCGCCGACACCACGTTGTAGAGCCCATAGGTGTCGGCGTAGTTCATCGGCCCGCCGCGGTGCAGCGGGAAGCCGTAGCCGGTCAGGTAGACCATGTCGATGTCGGAGGCGCGCAGTGCGATGCCTTCGTCGACGATCTTCGCGCCTTCGTTGACGAGCGCGAACACCAGGCGGTGCACGATCTCGTCGTCGCTGATCTTGCGCGGCTTGATGCCGAGCTCGGCGCGGTGCTTCTCGATCATGTCGGTGACGACCTTCGACGGGATCGCGTCGCGCTTGCCCGGCTTGTAGTCGTACCAGCCGGCGCCGGTCTTCTGGCCGAAGCGGCCCATCTCGCACAGCAGGTCGGCAGTCTTCGAATAGCGCAGATTCGGCTTCTCGATGTAGCGGCGCTTCCGGATGTACCAGCCGACGTCGTTGCCGGCGAGGTCGCCCATCCGGAACGGACCCATCGCCATCCCGAACTTCTCCATCGCCTTGTCGACCTGCTCCGGCGTCGCGCCCTCCTCCAGCAGGAAGCCGGCCTGGCGCGAGTACTGCTCGATCATCCGATTGCCGATGAAGCCGTCGCAGACGCCCGAGACGACGGTCGTCTTCTTGATCTTCTTGCCGAGCTGCATCACGGTCGCGAGCACGTCCTTCGCGGTCTTCGCGCCGCGGATGACCTCGAGCAGCTTCATCACGTTGGCCGGGCTGAAGAAGTGCATCCCGATCACGTCCTGCGGCCGCTTCGTGAACGATGCAATCCTGTTGACGTCCAGGGTCGAGGTGTTCGACGCGAGGATCGCACCCGGCTTCATGACCTCGTCGAGCGTCTTGAAGACCTGCTCCTTGACGCCCATGTCCTCGAACACGGCCTCGATCACGAGATCGGCGTCCTTCAGGTCGTCGTACTTCAGGGTCGTGCTCAGCATGCCGAGACGCTGGTTGAGCTTGTCCTGCTTCAGCTTGCCCTTCTTGACCTGCGCCTCGTAGTTCTTGCGCATCGTGCCGACGCCCTTGTCGAGCGCTTCCTGCTTCATCTCGAGCATCACGACCGGGATGCCGGCGTTCAGGAAGTTCATCGCGATGCCGCCGCCCATCGTGCCGGCGCCGATCACCGCGACCTTGTTGATCGCGCGGGTCGGCGTGGTTTCCGGCACGTCGGGAATCTTCGAGGTCGCACGCTCGGCCATGAACGCATGGCGCAGCGCCTTGCTCTCGGGCGTGACCAGCATGCCGAGGAAGAGCTCGCGCTCATAGCGGATGCCGTCATCGAACTTCATCGTCGTCGACGCCGCGACCGCATCGACGTTCTTCAGCGGCGCCGGGAAGTTCTTGCTCATCGCGCCGACCGTGTTGCGCGCGAACTGCAGGTAGGCCTGCGCGTTCGGATGCACGACCTTCAGGTTGCGAATCAGCGGCAGCGGCCGCACGTCGGCCTTCTCCTGCGCGAACGCGACCGCGGCTGCGACAATGTCGCCGTCGACCAGCTTGTCGATCAGCTTCTGGCCCGGCATCTTGGCCAGCACTTCGCTCGATACCGTCTCGCCGCTGACGATCAGGTTGAGCGCGGTCTCGAGGCCGAGCACGCGCGGAAAGCGCTGGGTGCCGCCAGCGCCGGGCAGCAAGCCGATCTTGACCTCCGGGAAGGCGATCTTGCAGCCCGCCGCGGCGACCCGATAGTGGCAGCCGAGCGCCAGCTCGAGGCCGCCGCCCATCGCGACGCTGTGCAGTGCGGCGACGACCGGCTTCGCGCTGCCTTCGATCGCCAGGATCAGGTTCGGCAGGCTCGGCTCGGCGACCGCCTTCGGCGAGCCGAACTCGCGGATGTCGGCGCCGCCCGAGAACGCCTTGCCGGCGCCGGTGATCACGATCGCCTTGACGCCGCTCTCGCTCGCGGCGCGCTCGAGGCCTTCGGCGATGCCGCGCCGGGTTTCGTAGCCGAGGCCGTTGACCGGCGGGTTGTTCAACGAGATGACGGCGACATCTCCGCGGACTTCATAGGTGGCGCTCATGCGTGCGGTCCTCGTGGCATTGACAACGGTCGGCGATTTTAGGCGGCGGCCATTGCGGCGCCTTGTCCCTGCGGCGACAGCGCATGGGGGTTATGCAGCGTATGCCTTTTCGAGCAGAGGGATCGGTCTGTGGCCGCAAACCCGACCCCGGGAAAACACCCGTCGCCCTCGTATCGCGCCGCTCAGCCGGGCTTCAGCCAGTCGGTACGGCGGGCGGCGAAACCGGTCACGTAGCGCGTCAGCCAGCGCGGCGTGACCTGCGCCCAGGCCGCAGTGATCTGGTTCGGCAGGCCCGGCACCAGGATGACCTGGCCGGACATCAGCGCGCGATAAGCCTGGGCCGCGACATCGGTCGGATCCGAGACCAGCTGCTTCGGCAGCTTGGCCGCGGCGGCCGATCCGGACTTGATCTCGGTGACCATGTCGGTGTCGGTCATCCCGGGGCAGAGCGCGCTGACCTTGACGCCGCTGACCTTCAGCTCCTCGGCCAGCGCCTCGCTGAACGACAGCACGTAGGCTTTGCTCGCCGCATACGCCGCCATCGACGGCACCGGCTGGAAGGCGGCCAGCGAGGCGACGTTGAGAATCCGGCCGAAGCCACGCTCGACCATCGCCGGGAGCAAGAGGCCGGTCAGCTCGGTCAACGCCCGCACATTGAGGTTGACCAGGCCTACGATCTTGTCGGTCGCGCTTTCGGCAAACGGACCGACGTCGATCACGCCCGCGTTGTTGACGAGGATGCCGATCGCTTCGCCGTCGGCCTGTGCAGCCTTCACGACGGCGGCCGGCCCGGTCGGCTTGGCGAGATCCTGGACGATCAGCCTGACGTCGACGTGATGTTCTTTCTCGAGCTCCGCCGCAAGCTGCTGCAGCATCTCGCGCCGTCGCGCGACCAGCGTCAGGCGATGCCCATGCTTCGCGAACTCTCGCGCCAGCTCGGCACCGATGCCGGCCGACGCGCCCGTGATCAGCACGCGGCCGATTTCATGGCCGCCGATGCGAAGCGGGTCGAGCTTGATCTTCGTGCGCGTGACCATCGGTCTCTCCCCGCTTCAGTGGAACTACCATCGCGAAGCTAGCGGCGCGGTCCCAGACTGTCAACACGAGTCGGGAAGAGGTGCCGCGGTTCGGGCCGATTAGGTCGGATGGCCTAACTATCGACGGTTCCTAGCTTCACACGCCCATGCCTTCTCGCCGACGATCACTCCGTTCCAAACCACCGCACGGAGAAACACAATGTCCACCCTGACCCTCAGCACTGTCGCGATCGATATCGTCGGCCAATACCACCTCGCCGGCCAGCACCTGGCCCGCGCCTACCAGACCGGCGTGCAACGCGCTGCCGGTGCCCTGACCGAGCGCTTCGCCACTGCGCTGCAATCGCGCGAGCTGCCGCTCATCAACGACTCGGTCAAGACCAGCCTGATCGTGGCCCAGAAGCACGTCACCGAGCTCGTCGCCGAAGGCCTGCGCAACAGCAGCGCCACTGTCGCGACGCTCAACGACCGCATCGCCGATGGCGTCAAGGTCGGCATCGAGCGCATGGCCGGTACCGCCGCGCGCGTCGACGCCGCGCTCGAGCGCGACGACGCCCGCACGCTGAACGTGCTGGCCCTGCCGTCCGCCCAGCTGTCGCTGTCGGTTGCCAGCGCTGTTGCCGATGGCGCCAAGCGCCTCGGCGAGGGCCTGCTCTCCGCCGAAGCCGACGTGATCAACGCGCCGGTGGCCCCGAAGGCCACGAAGCGCACGACCCGTCGCGCCTGATCGCCACGACGAGCGAGCACCCGAGCACGCAATGACGACCGCACCGGCCCCCGAACGGCGCCGGCGCGGTGCGTCTGGCGCGTCGAAGGCGAGCGCGAAGCCCGCGGTGCGCGCGGCATCGAAGAAGTCGATGCCGGACGCACCGGCAGAGGATGAGACGCCGGCGGTTAAGACGCCGCTCGGCGGCGACCTGCTGAAGGCCGGCCTGAAGGCCCTCGAAGATGCGCGCGGCGAGGTCGTCACGCGACACAGCCGTTTCTTCGAGGCACTGCTCGGCGTCAATGCCGAAACCGGCACGCGGAAGGCGAAGGAGCTGTTCACGCTGCCGACCTTCGAGAACCTGTTCGACGAACGCGTCGCGCGGTCGCTCGAACGGCTCGGCATCGCCCAGGCGCTGACCGACCTGCGGACCCAGATCGCAGCGCTCGACGAGCGGCTGCAGCGTCTCGAAGGGCGCCAGGAACCGCGCGCGCCGCGCACGAAGCGCTGAGCGGCAGGCCGCCTGCCGTGGCCGCCCCGAAGACCCGCGACCGCATCCTCGAAGCGGCGCTGCGTCTGTTCAACGACGAAGGCCTGCCGGCGGTCTCGACCCATCGCGTCGCCGCCGAGCTCGGCATCAGCCCGGGCAACCTGCATTACCACTTCAAGACCAAGCGGCTGATCGTCGCCTGGCTGTTCCGCCGCTACGAGGATCGCCTCGAGCCGTGCCTCGCGGCGGCCGCTTCGGCCACCGCGCTCGACGATCTGTGGCTGTCGCTGCACCTAACGTTCGAGGCGATCAGCGAGTACCGCTTCATCGGCCGCGACATGGACCACCTCTTGAACGAGAGCCCCGAGCTCGAAGCGCGCGCACAGGCGCTGACCGCGCGCCAGTTGCTGGCCGCGCAGTCGCTCTGTGCCGGCCTCGCCCATGCGGGCGTGATCGACGCGTCGGATGAGGACGTCGAGATGCTGGCGCTGCAGATCGTCTTCGCAACAACCTGCTGGTTCTCGTTCACCCGGCTGATGCCTGGGCGACGGCCGGCATCGCACGGCGACGCGGCGCTCGCGGCGTACTACACGCTGACTCTGCTGTCACCGTTCGTGGTCGGCGAATCGCGCGACTACCTGAACTTCCTGCGCGCCAAGTACCTCAAGTAAATACCGACGGAGACCCTGAGATGAATGCCAGCACCGACACGATCGAACCGCCCTCGCGCCTGCTCCAGTTCCTCGAGGTCCGCGCCGCCGGCGAGCTCGCCGGCACGCTCGCGGCCTGGCCGCTGCTGCGGATGGCCCCGCGCGGCGACGGCCACGCGGTCCTCGTGCTGCCCGGCTTCAGTGCGAGCGACACATCGACCCGCGTGCTGCGCCGCCACCTCGCCGGCCTCGGCTATGACGTGCACGGCTGGGGCCTCGGCCGCAACCTCGGTCCACGCGCCGGCGTGCGCGAGGCGATGCTCGACCGCATCGACCAGCTGCACGAATCGAGCGGGCGCCCCGTCAGCCTCGTCGGCTGGAGCCTGGGCGGCGCCTATGCGCGCGCGCTGGCGCTGCGCCGTCCCCACGCGGTGCGGAACGTCGTCACGCTCGGCAGCCCGATCGCCAGCGATGCGAGTGCCGCCAGCGTGCGCCGCCTCTACGACTGGGTGAGCGGGCAGCGCCGCAGCAGCGCGACGCCGGGACCGCGCATCTACCGCGCCGTGCCCGACGAGGTGCCGTCGACCTCGATCTACAGCCGCAGCGACGGCGTCGTCGCCTGGCGCGCCAGCCTGCAGCCCGAAGGGCCGCTGGCCGAGAACGTCGAGGTCATCGGCAGC
>Ga0207701_10000634_pt1 | contig 36666 bp, 32 predicted proteins | sample KBSSwiSSwithPhiX_FD_184294 | JGI IMG/M metagenome (GOLD analysis project Ga0207701, IMG submission 184294) | Switchgrass rhizosphere bulk soil microbial communities from Kellogg Biological Station, Michigan, USA, with PhiX - S5 (SPAdes) (version 2) | ecosystem: Environmental > Terrestrial >... | reverse complement strand
GCGCCATCGATCTCGTCGCCGTCGCGAAGCCACTGGTAGCTGATCGTTCCGAGGCCATCGATGTCCGCGAGCGTGTTGGACGCGGACAGGACTTCGCCTACGACGGCGGTTCCACTGATGGACACGTCGCCGCTCGGTGAATCGTTGATGTTGGCGACGGCGTCAGTGCCGTCGCTTGTCTCGGATTCTGCGGTTCCGTGATCGTCGGTATAGCTTGCACTGACCGTAATCACCGTGCCGACGTCTGCTTCCGTCAGAATGTAATTGGAGCCAGTGGCGCCATCGATCTCGGTACCGTCGCGCAGCCACTGATAGCTGACGGTGTCGATTCCATCGTCATCGGCCAGCGTGTTCGAAGCCGTTAGCGTCTCGCCCTGGGTCGCCGTACCGCTGATGGACACGGTACCGGTCGGGTCATCATTGACGTTTTGCACCGAATCCGTCGGATCGCTCGAAACGGATTCCGATGTGCCGTGGCCGTCCGTGTAGCTCGCGGCAACGGTGATCGCAGCGCCGACGTCGGCGTCGACCAGCGTATATTGGGAGCCGGTCGCGCCGTCGATTTCGACGCCATCCCGGTACCATTGATAGTCGATGGTCCCGAGTCCGTCCTGGTCGGCCAGCGTGTTCGACGCGGTAAGGATTTCGTTTTCGGTCGCGGTGCCGCTGATCGACACCTCGCCAGTCGGTGACTCGTTCACGTTAAGGACCGGATCCGTGCCCGCACTGGAGACCGATTCCTCGGTGCCGTGGCCGTCGGTGTAGCTGGCGACCACGGTGATGACCGCGTCGACGTCGTCTTCGGTCAGCGTGTACTGGGTGTCAGTGGCGCCATCGATCGGGGTTCCGTCCCGAACCCACTGGTAACCGATGGTGCCGAGGCCGTCGTCGTCCGCAAGTGTGTTGGACGCGCTAAGGACCTCGCCTTCCGTCGCGGTTCCGCTGATCGACACGCTGCCCGCCGGATCATCGTTCGTATTCGCAACCGCGTCCGTCGGATCGCTCGACACGGACTCGGGGGTCCCATGGCCGTCGGTATAAGATGCTGTAACGGTGATTGCCGCACCGACATCGGACTCCGTCAGCGTGTATTGCGAACCGGTAGCCCCATCGATTGGGGTTCCGTCTCGGACCCACTGATAAGTGATCGTGCCTAGCCCGTCCTCGTCAGCCAACGTATTCGACGCGGTAAGGATCTCGCCTTGGGTAGACGTACCGCTGATCGATACCGCGCCCGTCGGGTCGTCATTGATGTTCTCGACTGCATCCGTGGCATCGCTTGAAACGGATTCGGAATTACCGCGGCCGTCCGTGTAGCTGGCGACGACCGTGATCTCGGCGCCGACATCGGCATCAGTGAGCGTATATTGGGAGGCGGTTGCTCCATCGATCGGAGTTCCGTCGCGAACCCACTGATAGCTGATCGTCCCAAGCCCATCCGGATCGGCAAGCGTGTTGGAACCGGTGAGAACCTGGTCCTCGACCGCACTGCCGGTAATGGTCACGTCACCGGTAGGGCTGTGATTCACCGCTTCGACGGTGATCGAGACCGTATCGGTATCCGACTGTGCACCGCCTGCGCCGGTGTTGCCGCCGTCATTCGTGACGACCGTCAGCGTGTCGCTGCCAAAGTAGAGCGTGTCGCCTGTGTAGGTGACGTTGTTCAGCGCGGCGAGGGTCGCGTTGATCTCGGCGACCGTACCGGTGAGCGTCACAGTGTCGGTACCGCTGCCGCTCACCCCTGCTCCACCCAAAACGGTGCCGACGGTGACCGTGCCGTGGTCGACGGAAAGCGTGGTCGTGATGCTTGCCGATCCCGCATCCACATCGCTGATCGAAAGACCGCTGATCGTGTGGCTCGTTTCCTCGGTCGCAGTCTGCGATCCCGGGACCGTGTTCACGGGCGCGTCATTGACCGCTGAGACTGTGATCGAGACCGTATCGGTATCGGACTGGGCCGAGCCGCCGGTGTTGCCTCCGTCATTGGTGGTGACGGTCAGCGTGTCGCTGCCGTTGAAGTTTGAATCGCCCTGATAGGTGACGTTGTTAAGCGCTGAGAGGGTGGCGTTGATCTGTGCGACGGTGCCGGTGAGCGTAACCGTGCCCGTGCCATTTCCGCTGATTCCGGCGCCGCCGCCCACAGTGCCGACGGTTATGGTTCCGTGATTCACCGACAAGGTCGTCGTGACCGTTCCGGAAGCGGCGTCGACGTCAGTGATGGACAGCCCGCTTATGACCTTCGCCGTGTCCTCGGTCGCGCTTTGAGCTCCGGGCACCGTGTTCACCGGCGCATCGTTGACCGCCGAGACCGTGATCGAGACGGTGTCGCTATCGCTCTTCGCGCCGCCCGCGCCGGCATTGCCGCCGTCATTGGTGAGAACCGTCAGCGTGTCGCTGCCGTTGAAGTTCGAGGCGGGCTGGTAGGTGACGTTGTTCAGCGCCGCCAGGGTCGCGTTGATCTGAGCGACGGTGCCGGTCAGAGTGACGCTTCCCGTTCCATTGTTGGTGATCGACGCCCCGCCGCCGACAGTGCCCACAGTGACGGTTCCGTGAGTGACCGACAACGTCGTGGTGACCGTTCCCGAACCGGCGTCGACATCGGCGATCGACAGTCCGCTGATGACCTTCGCCGTATCCTCGGTGGCGGTCTGCGCGCCCGGCACGGTGTTGACCGGCGCATCGTTGACGGCCGTGACATTGATTGTCGCAGTCGCAGTTGAGGAGGTCGGCCCGCTGGCGTCCGTCGCGACGACGGTGATCGTGCGCGTTGCAGAGGATGGCGTATCGCTGGTGTCGTTATAGGTGACCGCCTTGAGCGCGGTCACCCAGTCGGCATCGGTGCCGCCCGTCTTGGTGATGGTCAGAACGCCAGTCGCCGAATTGTACGACGCAGTCATGCCGAGGCTGGTCAGCGTTGCAGCGGCGATCGAAAGGCTTTCGGTCGCGGTGGCTCCCGAGAGCGTCAGCGTGATCTGGTCCGCGCGCCCGCCGCTACCGCCGGACGTCGTCAGCGCGGGGTTCGCGAAGAGCGTGACCGCGGTTTGCTCGGTAAATGCGGTAGTAGAGCCAGTACCGGCAGCGTTTGTGTCGAGATCAAATGCACTGATAGCCATTGCAAACCCCCTCCAGAAATGGGGGTGCACGCGTCTTTGGCTACCACTGATGGAGGCCAAACTCACCTGTGCGGCGCCCCTTCCCGGGGGACACGAACACCCGCCGCCGTCGGATTTTTGGATATGGATCCGCGGCGAAAGCGGGTTGAAACTTACGGTTGGCCGTTAATTTAAAATAGTGCTCGAAAGGTAATTGCGGAAAGTTAACTGCCGAAAGTTAGGGGATTATTCGGCGCCAAGTGTTCGGACTGCCAACCGCACCTCGAGGCGCATCGATTCCCCCGGCTCGAGAATTTGAACTCCGAGCGCCGCCCAATCCTCCTCCGGCTCGTTCAAGGCGGCATTGGCGTGAGTCACGGGCTCGGCGACGAACAGGCTGCCCTGCGCAGGCGAATAAAGTTGGAAGTAGCGGGCGCCAGGCGAACTCAAGTCCAACTGATAGGGCCAGCTGCGGTCGGAAAGGATCGCACTGCCGCTCCAGCCGCAATAGCCGTTGTCGAGGCCGCGGCCGCACACCGGATCGTCGCCGATCGCGTAGCGCCCCGCCGCCGGCATGCGCGCTGTCGGAAGGACCTTTTCATCGACCGCCCAGACCTCTTCGACCTCGGTTTGGATGCGCGTCGCGGGACCGCATGGGAAATAGGGATGGAAGCCGAGCCCGCAGGGCATCGGCTCGTCGGAGACATTCCGGCACTCCAGCCGAAGATGGAGCGCATCGGGAGCGAGCCTGAACTCCTGCCGCGCCTGATAGGCCCAGGGCCATTCGTCCGCCTCATGCTCGAAAACGAGCAGCGCTTCGCAATCCGTCGAGGATTCGACGTTCCACGCGCTCGTCCACCCTTGGCCGTGCAATGGACTCGGGTCCCCGGCCATGTTCGCTGTGAGTCGGACCTGCCGACCGCGAAAGACAAAGCATCCGCCGCGAATCCGGTTCACGAAGGGAACAAGCGGGAAGCACGCCGCGTCGAGAACGTTTTCGAGCGGACTGTGGCTCTGACGCAATATTGGCGCGGGCCCGCGCTCGCCAATCCAGGTGAAATTGGAAATTGCCCCGCCGATTGAAGGACTAAGCTCAAGCCTGAGAGGCCCCGAACAGAGAGTCAGCAAAGGATGCGCCATGCCTGCCTAAACCTCAGCCAACGAACTTGTTCACAGCCCCTAAACTTCCTTGGGGATAAATCGGAATCAGGCGTTGCGCCGCGATTCAGGCCAACGGTAATTGGAGCCCCGCGGGACGGGGAGAGTGTGATGGGTCGACGCGTCAGGGACTTTATCGAGATCAGCGATTACACGTCGCTGGACAGCCTCATCAATACGCTGGTGGCAATCCGGGATAATCTTCCCGAAGAGGCAGAGCCCGAGCTGAAGCTTCGCGGCGACGACGTATTCGGCCGCCGGATCACAATCGCCTATCTGCGCGAGCTGACGGTGGAGGAAGCGGAGTGCGACGCCCGCTATACCGGCGGCGTGATCGAGCCCGACCCAAGCCTCGACGACCTACGCGAGAAGCTCGAGAAGATTCCGTACCGTAACGCGGACGATCAAAAGCGCAGGATTCGCCGGGTCGCCTGATCGCCGGATCGCCGGATCGCCGGATCGCCGGATCGCCGGATCATAAGCCAGATTTATAGGTGCCGCCCGTGCTTTTGTTAGCGCGTCCTGGCCGTCTGCCGATAGAGGCCCCGCCGGTCGATAACGGAGACCGCAATGGAAAATGCGAAAGACAAGCAAGCCGAGATCGGCGTGCTCGGGACGGGAAGGATGGGCCAGCGCCTCGCGGCAATGTTTGCCAGTGCCGGGCGCAACGTCATCCTGGGCTCGCGGGATTCGGCCAAGGCAGTGGAGATAGCCGAAGCGCTTGCGATTCCCACGCTTCGCGGAGGAAGCAATGCAGAGGCTGCCCGCGCCCCGGCAGTCCTTCCAGCAATTTTCATCCGCGACGGGCTGCTCGACCTGCTCGACCGCCATGGCGCCGATCTGACGGGCAAGCTGCTGATCGACATCAGCAATCCGTTCAACAGCGACTACAGCGACTTCATCACGCCATGGGATACGAGCGGCGCGGAGGAAATCCAGCGTCGAATTCCGCAGGCGCAAGTGGTCGGCGCCTATAAGAACGTTTTTTGGGGCGTCTTCGACAGTCCGCGCTTCGGCGAAACTCTGAGCGATGTTCTGGTGACGGGCGACGATGCGGCGGCGAAGGAACATTTCCTTCGCCTCGCCGAAGGAACGCCGTTCCGATACATCGATGCCGGGCCGCTGGTGAACAGCCGTACGGTCGAGCGGCTTACGCTGATCACGAGCCGTGCCGGTCGCCAGCTCAATTCCTATCCTCAGATGAACTGGCGGCTTCTGACACAGCCTCAATCAGCCGAAGTGCATCCGGCCTAGGGCATCACCATTCGGCAAAGCTGCCGTCGGCCAGCGTCCACACCGGGTTCCGCCAGCGGTGGCGGTCCTTGTGCGCTTCCCTGACCACCGCTTCGTCGACCTCGACCCCCAGACCCGGACCATCGGGGATCGCCAGGAAGCCGTCCTTGGGGGAGAGGCATGCCTTGTCGCTGCAATAGCTCAGCAGGTCCGCGCCGACATTGTAGTGGATGCCGAGGCTCATCTCCTGGATTGCAACGTTCGGAGCGACGGCCGCGACCTGAAGGCAGGATGCGAGCGCCAGCGGCCCGAGCGGGCAATGCGGCGCGACTGCAATGTCATAGGCCTCCGCCATCGCAGCGATCTTCCGGACCTCCAGGATTCCGCCGGCATGGCTCAAATCCGGCTGGATGATGTCGACTGCGCCGCTTTCAAAGAACGGCTTGAAGTCCCAGCGCGAATAGAGTCGTTCGCCAAGCGCGATCGGCGTCGAAGTCAGCTGCGCGATCTGCGCCAGTCCTTCGGGATTCTCCGAAAGGATCGGCTCCTCGATGAACATTAGGCCGAGCGGCTCGAGCGCTTTCGCCAGCTGCTTCGCGAGCGGCCGGTGCACCCGCCCGTGGAAGTCCAGGCCGACGTCCATTCCTGCGTCCTGCGCCGCCTTCACGCGCTCGATCACTTCGTCGAATAGCTTCGGCGTACCGATCCAGTCGAGCTCGGCGGTCGCATTCATCTTCACCGCTGAAAAGCCCTGGCCGTGGCGCGCCTTGGCCGCATCGGCGATCTCGTTCGGACGGTCCCCGCCGATCCACGCATAGGCGCGGACCTTGTCGCGGACGCGCCCTCCAAGCATTTCCCAGACCGGCAATCCAAGAGCTCGGCCCTTGAGGTCCCACAGCGCCTGCTCCAATCCGGCGAGTGCGGACATCAAGACAGCACCGCCGCGGTAGAAGCCGCCGCGATAGCCGACCTGCCAGATATGCTCGATCCGGAACGGGTCTTCGCCCACGAAACGATCGCGGAGAGCCTCGAACGCGCCGTCGACCGCCTCGGCGTGGCCCTCGAGGCTCGCCTCGCCCCAGCCGACGGCGCCATCATCGCTTTCGACCCGGACGAACAGCCAGCGCGGCGGGACATAGAAAGTCTCGATCCGCCCGATCTTCATCTGCCATCTCCGCTCTGGAAATCGATTTCCTCGTGACCCAGCCGTTCCTTGGCTTCCTGTTCCTGTTCCCGCGCATGCTGAAGCTCGTAGTGCGCGGGCGAGACGATCGGCACGGTGAGGCATAGGCTCGATGCCGGAAGCACCTCGCGCCAGTCGCGGATCAGCCTTTTGTACGCGCGGCCGACGTTTCGGATATTCCGATTGAGATCGTAGAGCCCGAGGGGATTCACATGACCGTTCTGCTCGCGCAGGGCGGTGTCCCAATCGACCTGGTCCGTCAGCGAATACCAGGTGAAGCCCACGGTCGGGATACCGACGTTCCGAAGCCTAAGGACGTTCGCCCATTCCTTCCACAGCCACTGGACCGCCTCATCACCGACCGGGCCTTCGGACAGATTGGTCTCAGTGTGCATCACCGGAAGGCGGTAGCGGTTGTAATATTGGCGCGTGATCTCCGTATAGCCGAACACCTCCCCGGACGCGGTCGTGCGCCCGTCCTCGAATACGCGATGCTCGTTGGTCCGGTAATAATCGTTGCCGAGGATGCAGTGCTGCTTCAGCCGGTTGTGCAGGAAGAAATGATATTCGTCGGGCGTCATGCCGTTATCCATCAGATATTCGAACATGTCGCTGTCGACCCGCCGGCCGTAGTTGAGGTCGAGGCTCAGGAATCGGCGTGAGTTGAGCTGCTCGGCGATGTGGATCGCCTTGGGGCTGTCGGCATGGAAATATTCCGATGATTCCGACTGGATGAAGATGGCGTCCGCGCGTCTCTTGAGAATGCACAGCATTGCCAGCACGTTCGCCTTCACGATGTGCTTCAATGCGGTGACGAAGCCCTGGTCCGAGCGCAGCTGCTCGTTCCACCAGCCGTATTTCGCGGAGAAGACCGCGCAGATGAACATCTCGTTGACCGGCGTGTAGAGCTGCACCCAGGGATAGCGGTCGGCAAAGGCCGCGGCGTAATCCGCGAACAGCCGCGGAAAATCCGGATTCTGGAAATTGCCAATCCAGTCGGGGACTCCGAAGTGGCAGAGATCGACGATCGGAGTGATGTCCCTGCGCCTGATCTCTTCCAGGGTCAGGTCGGCGAATTCCCAGTTGTAATTGTCGGGGCCAAGATAGGTGCGATGAAGGGGCGGCCCGAAGCGCAGGAACTGGATCCCCAGCTCCTGAACCGCGTCGAAATCCTCGCGCCAGTGCTTGTAGAATCCGCAGACGTCCATCTGGTCGATGCGTGTCTGTCCATTGTTGATCGTCGGGATGCTGTTTTCGATCCCGGTCGCGAACATGAAGTTAGCGATTGCTTGTCTCCCGACGAATGTCGCTTCTCCTGTCAGCCCGCAAACGGGACTTGCCCGATTCCACGCGCGCCCGTTTCCACTAAAAACAGTCCGCCTGCGCAAGGTTGCATGGCAAGCGCATCCGCGTCGATTCCGCGGCTCGCCGAAGTCACGTACAAACGGTCGAGATCCGGCCCGCCGAAGCAGCAGCTCGTCGGGCGCTGAACGAGCATTTCAATTTTCCCGATTATCTCACCTTCCGGCGAGACCCGGCGGATGCACCAGCCGTCCCAGAAGCAGATCCAAAGATTGCCTTCGCTGTCGACGGTCATCCCGTCGGGATGTCCATCGTTCTCGCCGAACTGCACGAAAACCCGGCGGTTGGACGCGCTTCCCTCGTCCGAAAGATCGAAGGAATAGATCGTCCGAGGCGCCGAATCTGTGTGGTACATCCGCTTCCGCAGAGGATCGAACGCCGGCCCATTGGTCACATGATAGCCGCCGTCCATCCTGATCCAGCTAAGATCGGGATCGAGGCGGTAGAGCGAACCGCTTGTCTGCCTTTCCGCATTGTCCATCGTTCCCGACCAGAAGCGGCCCTTGTGGTCGGTCTTGCCGTCGTTGAAGCGGTTGCCGGGGATGGCGTCTTCCGGATTGACGATCGTCTCGTACACTCCTGCATCAACGTCGACCGCCGCAAAGCCTCTGTCCGTGCCGCCGATAAAGCCGCCGCTTTCACGCGGTGCGATGCAGCAGACCTGGAAGGGCGTTTCGAAGGTCTCAACCTCGCCTTCCTCGCGAAGCCGGAAGATCCTGTTCCCCTTGTTGTCGACCCAATAGAGCGCCTGCTCCCGCTCAACCCAGACGGGGCCTTCTCCGACGTTGGCGCGCACGTCCGCTATGCAGCGAACCGCATCGTGCACGTCGGTTGACGGAGCCATGTCGCTCTCCCGCAGTTATGTGGGCAAATGAAGCGCTGGGCAGATGGTTTCATCGCAGTCGACTGGGGCACAACGAACAGGCGTGCCTATCTGATCGAAAATGGCGGTCGGAATGCCGCTGAATTCGAGGACGGCAAGGGTATCCTGTCCGTTCGTCGGGGTGAGTTCGAAGGCGCGATTGCCGAAATCCGCGAGAAGCTGGGCGAGCGGCCGATGCTTCTTGCGGGAATGGTCGGCTCGAACCGCGGCTGGGTGGAAGCGCCCTACGTGCCCTGCCCTGCCGGCAGCCAGGATCTCGCTCGCGGATTGGTGCGGATCGGCGACGACGTCGCGATCGTACCGGGCGTATCGATGAGTGACGGTCGTTCAGACGTGATGCGCGGAGAGGAAGTGCAGCTCATCGGGGCGGTCGCATCCGGCGAGATCCCGAATGATTGCCTCGTCTGCCATCCTGGAACCCACAACAAATGGGTGCGCGTAATCGACGGCCGGATCGCGAGCTTCCGGACGGTCATGACGGGTGAACTTTTCAGCATGTTGAAGGCGCGCAGCATCTTGTCCGACCTCCTCGCGCGCCGAGTAACAAGCGGCAACGCGTTTCGCGAGGGCGTCAGCCGCGGCCTCGCCGGAGCCGGCATCACTTCGGAACTGTTCGAGGTCCGCGCGCGCTTCCTCCTCGGCAAGCTCGACGCGTCGGACGGCGCGTCCATGGTGAGCGGCCTGCTGATCGGAGAGGACGTGCGCGTCGGACTTGGCGAAAGCAAACTATCGCCTGTGGTAGTCATGGGACGGCCGGAACTGACCGCACTATACGCTGCTGCGCTCGACGTCGCAGGCGTCGAAAGCGAGCTTCGGGACGGGGAAGGCGCGTTCATCGCCGGCGCATGCACGATCGTGGAGCAGATACAGTGAGCGGGAACGATCTTTTCGAGCGCTACTTCCAAGAGTGTCCGTTGATCGCGATTATCCGCGGCGTGAAGCCAGACGAAGCCGAAGCGATAGCCCGCGCCCTCTACGAAGGCGGGATCCGTATCATCGAAGTGCCGCTCAACTCGCTCGATCCGCTGACCAGCATTCGTTCGATAGCCGACGTGCTAGGCGACCGCGCGCTGATCGGCGCGGGCACGGTCGTCGATCTGCAGGATGTCGAGCGCGTGAAAGGCGCTGGCGGGCAGCTTGTCGTCGCGCCGAACACAAATCCGCAGATCGTGAGCGCGGCGGTCGCTGCTGGGCTTGCGTCCCTGCCCGGATTCTTCACGCCCAGCGAAGCCTTTACGGCGCTAGCCTGCGGTGCGACCGCCATCAAGCTGTTCCCGGCGGAGGCGGCCTCGCCGACCGTATTGAAGGCGATGCGCGCGGTCCTTCCAAAGGAGGCGACCATAGTCGTAGTCGGTGGAGTAACGCCCGAATCCATTCGCGGCTGGACGGACGCTGGAGCTGGCGGCTTCGGTCTCGGCGGCGGGCTCTATAAGCCCGGCCAGTCGCCTGAGGAAACGCTGGCCAAGGCCCGCACCTATGTCGCGGCATTGGGCAAATGAGGCCCATCCGCATCGGCATCGTCGGTTTCGGAAAGATCGCCGGCGACCAGCATCTTCCATCGATCAAGGGCAACCCACGCTTTGAGCTGGCGGCGAGCTCAAGCCGTTCCGGCCAGGGCCCGGCCCCAACCTTCACCGATTGGCGCGAGTTGCTCCATTCCGTGGATGGCCTCGAAGCCGTCGCCATCACGACGCCGCCAAAGCCGCGCTATGAGATTGCCCGCCAATGCCTTCAGGCCGGGCTCCACGTCCTGCTTGAAAAGCCGCCTTGCGCGACGTTGTCGGAGATCGAGGACCTCGCCTGCCTCGCCGAAGCACAGCAGCGCACCCTATTCGCGACCTGGCACGCGCGACACAACGATGCCGTGCCGGCAGCAGCGAAAGCTCTCGCCGGCCAGCGCATCGCCGCGATGAGCATCAAATGGCATGAGGATGTGCGCAAGTGGCATCCCGGGCAGCAGTGGGTTTGGGAACCCGGCGGCTTCGGCGTCTTCGATCCGGGCATCAACGCCTTCTCGATCGCCACCGCCATCTTTCCCGGCAGCCTCTTCATCAACGAAGCGAAACTGAGCGTTCCGAAGGGTGCACAGACGCCGGTAGCCGCCGACATCAAGCTCGAAAGCCCTGAAAGCGAGGGCATACTTCACTGCAGTCTCGACTGGCGGAGAAGCGAGGGGGAGGAATGGATGATAAGCGCCCGCACGGAAAGCGGCGTTGAAATCCTGTTGACCGACGGCGGCGCGAAGCTCTCCATCGGCGGCGCCGAGCAGGAGGTCTCCGGAATTGGCGAATATCCCGGCATCTATCGGCGCTTCGCCGAACTGATCGACGAGAGAAGGAGCGATGTCGACGTGCGACCGTTGCGGCTCGTCGCCGATTGCCTGCTGGTCGGAAGCACGGAACGCGTGGAGGCGATCCAGCTCTAAACTTGCCTTACGGCAAGGGAACAAATCGCTCGTCTTGAGACTCTGTCATTCGGATGGATGGCCAATGACTGAAACGACGACTGACGAGCTTGACCGGCTCGACGAGGCCTTCGCGGGAAACCGACTGCTTTCAACCTTTTCCGCGGAGGCGCGGGCGCTGATCGAGCCGTTCGGCGAGATCACGCAACTTCAGCTCGGCGGCACCGTTCACGCTCGCGGCGCGGACGTGGAGTCGACTTATTTCCTGTTCGGCCAGTCAATGGTTTCGCTGGTCGTCGACCTTTCGGACGGCCGCTCGGTCGAGACCGCGTCGATCGGCCATGAAGGCGCCGTGGGTGGAATCGTGAGCTGCGGTCACGCTCCGGCTTTCGCGCGCGCCCAGGTCCTCGTTGCAGGACCGGCGCTTCGAGTTCCGATGAGTGCGCTCGAAGATGCGAAGATGCGGTCGGGACATATCCGGAACCTCTTTTGCCGCTATTCCGATTATCTTTTGGCGCAAGTCATGCAGTCGGCCGCCTGCAACGCCTTCCACAGCATCGAACAACGGGCCGCGCGCTGGCTGCTTACGGCGCAGGATCGCGCCGGCAGCAGGATCGAGCTGACCCAGGAAGCTCTCGCCGGCCTGCTGGGTGTGCAGCGGACCACGGTGAACGCAGTTGCCCGGACGCTCCAGGACGAGGAACTTGTCACTCTGCGGCGCGGTGCGATCCAGGTGAACGATCGTGCCGGACTCAAGCGCCGGTCGTGCGAATGCTATGCCGCGATCGAGCGGCACTTCGCGGACGTTATCGGTGCGTCGGCCGCCGATAACTGCAACTGATCAGCCTGCGAAATTCCAGCCAATTTCGCGACCGGCAAGGAACGGGACCAGCTCGATGTCGCGGGCACCGAGCGCGTCGGGCACCTCGTTCGCAATTCGCTCCAAGGTGATTGTGCCTTCATTGAGCGGCAGCCGGTAGAAGTTCGGACCGTTCTCCGAGGCGAAAGCCTCGAGCAGGTCGAGCGCGCCCTCTTCCTCGAACACCGTCGCATAGGCCTCGAGTGCGTAGGGCGCGTTGAAGATTCCGGCGCAGCCGCAGGACGATTCCTTGGCGCCGCGCGTATGTGGCGCGCTGTCCGTCCCAAGGAAGAATTTCGGCGAGCCGGATGTGGCAGCGCGGCGGACCGCGCGGCGATGCTTCTCGCGCTTTGCGACCGGGAGGCAATACGCATGCGGCCTCAGCCCCCGCTCGAACATCGCATTGCGGTTGATCATCAGATGCTGCGGCGTGATGGTCGCAGCGAGGCTAGGTCCCGCAGTCTCGACGAAGTTTGCGGCCTCTTCGGTCGTTATATGCTCGAGCACGATCCGAAGCTCCGGGAAATCGCGCATGAGCGGGCCAAGGATACGATCGATGAACACCGCTTCTCGATCGAAGACGTCAACGTCCGGATCGGTGACTTCGCCGTGGATGCAAAGCACCATTCCGATCTGCTGCATCCGGTTCAGCACGGGATAGATGTTCCGGACGTCCGTCACTCCGAACGCGGAATTGGTCGTCGCGTTCGCAGGATATAGCTTGGCCGCGATCCAGACATCGTCGTTGAAGCCGTGCTCGATTATGTCGGGGTCGCTCTCGTCCGTCAGATAGCAGGTCATGATTGGCGTGAACCCGGGGCCGGTCGCTTCGACGATCCGCTCGCGATAGGCGGCAGCGGCGCCGATCGCGGTCACCGGCGGCACCAGATTGGGCATGACGATCGCCCGGGCAAACTGGCGCGACGTGAATGGCGCGACCAGCCTCAGCATGTCGCCGTCGCGCAAATGGACATGCCAATCGTCAGGCCGGCGGATGGTCAGCGTTTGCAAAGCCACGGCGGCTCCCTAACTGAACCACATGGCCGCTACCACCCTAACGGACCGGGCAATCCTCCGCCTCTCGGGCGACGACGTTCGCGGATTTTTGCAGGGGCTGGTGACGAATGACGTGACCAGCGAACTTCCCGTCTGGGCGGGGCTGCTGACTCCGCAAGGCAAATGCCTGTTCGATTTCTTTGTATGGGAAGATGGCGACGACCTGCTGCTCGACTGCGAAGCCGAGGCGGTCGACGATCTCATCAAGCGCCTCTCGATCTACCGCCTCCGCCGGAAGATCGACATCGCCCGCGAGGAAGCGTTGGCTGTGCATTGGTCGATCGCCGGTGACGAAGGTTTGCGCGATCCGCGTCTGCACGATCTCGGTTGCCGTTGGCTCGCAACGCCAGCCGACCCGGCCTCAGGCTGGCTGGAGCATCGCCTCCGCCTCGGCATCTGCGAAGGCCGCGCCGAGCTCGGCGACATTCTCTGGTTGGAGTGCAACGCTGCCGAGCTCAACGGGGTCAGCTTCACCAAGGGCTGCTACGTCGGCCAGGAAAACACCGCTCGGATGAACTGGCGCGCTAAGATCAACCGCAGACTGGTCGTGCTTGAAGGGGAGGGCGAGCGAACCCGAATTGCCTATCCGAAGATTGGTCTGTCCGTCGCTCACGTGCGGGTCGATGCTATCCCCGACAAAGCAATCGTGCCCGAATGGCTGGAAGCGGCCCTCGATCAGCCGACGAGCGCGTAGGCGCGAACCGGGAATGTCCCCATTCCCTTCACCTTCGGCGGCGCCGCTGTGAAAAGAAACCCGGCGTCGGGAAGCCGGTCGAGACCGGTCATGTGCTCGCAGATGGGGATTCCGGCGCCGAGCAGGCGCGTGTGAACCGGCCGTGCCCGCACATGCATATTGTCGATATTGCAGCTGTCGATGCCGACAACGATCGCGCCATTTCTCGCTAGCCAATCGGCGGCTTCCGCAGTGAGATAGGGGTGCTCCCCAAAATAGGCATCCGTCCGCCAGTGCCGGTCCCAGCCCGTGTGAAAGAGGACCGCCTTTCCCTCGACGTCGACCCCGTCGAGATGACCCGCGTCAATCGCCAGGGCATTCTCCCAGGGACGCCGGACCACCAATCCCGGGACGCTCGCAATCGATTCGAGCTTCAGCTCGGACAGATCCGCGCCGTCGGCGTAGCGATGAAAGGGACTGTCCAGATAGGTGCCCGTATTGGCGACCATGTCGATCCGGCCGATCTGGAACGTGGAGCCATCGTCATAGTTCGGCGCCGAGCCTTCGCGGGTCCAGAAATCGCAAATCTGCGGACCGGGCAGACCCTTGTACGTGGTCATGCCTTCTTCGATGATGTGACTCAGGTCGACCGTTTTCGCCGTTTCTGGATTCGCCATAGTGCGATGCCCCCGATCATGACCCAGATGACGTTCAGGACTGCGGACGGGAAAGCGCCGTGCCACCAGCCGTTGACGACGAATCCGGCGCCTCCGAACACGTTCATCCATTGATAGGCCGCCGATTGGCCGGTCAGCCGTCCCATCGACAGGAAAAGATAGGCAAGGAGGATGAGCGACGCGCCGCCCCACCCGGCTGCTTCAACCGCGAGTTCCAGGGGCGTCAGATGACCGATCATCAGCGGTGTTGCTACTTCAAATAAGGCTTCAGCTCGCCATAGATTTCGTCCGCCGCCGCCGCCACTTGGTTGATGTTCACCTTCAGCTCGGAGGCGTCCAGGACTCGGATCGTCGCGTCATCGCGGACGAAGGCATCGCCATCGTCGTCCAGGCCCACCTTCACCCGATCGTAGTTGTGATTGGCGAACAGCATCTTCTGCGCAAGCTCCGGAGTCATGCTGATACGCGCCTTCTTCGCGATGATCACGAACATGACCTCGATGCCGTCCCCATTGGCGAGGACAACCTGGAAATCGCCGAGGTTCTTGCCTTCGTGCGGCAGGACGAAGACCTCTTCGGCCTTCCGCTCGTAGGTGAGGCCCGTCTGCTTCAGAAGTGCCTCGATCTTGACGGAGTCGGTCGCATTGTCGGCGCGCGCCGATGCCGGGAAGAGGAGCGCGGCCGCAACCGCAGCCAGGGCGCAAGCCATCAACTTCATGTCCGACACTCCCCCTGAACCCGCGGCGAGAATAGGCTCGTGCGGGCCGCAGTAAAGATGGGGTCGCGAACCTAGGCGGCGAGGCGCCGAAGCACGTAGTGGAGAATCCCGCCAGCCTTGAAATATTCCAGCTCGTTGTACGTATCGATCCGGCAGCGGGCGGTGAAGGTGAACTCCTCGCCCTCGTCCGGAATGACTTGCACTTCGACGTCCTGCCGCGGCTTGATCTGCGAAATGCCCGTGATCGTATATTTCTCGCGACCGGTGAGGCCGAGCGTGTCGGCGCCCTCGCCCTCCTTGAACTGCAGCGGAAGCACGCCCATTCCCACGAGGTTGGAGCGGTGAATGCGCTCGAAGCTCTCGGCAATGACCGCCCGGACGCCGAGCAGGATCGTTCCCTTGGCCGCCCAGTCGCGCGAGCTTCCCGTGCCATATTCCTTGCCGGCAACGACGACGAGCGGGCGATCGTCCTGCTTGTAGAGCATGGCCGCGTCGTAGATCGCGAGCACTTCTCCGGTGGGCGCATAGCGCGTGTACCCGCCCTCGACATTGTCCAGCATCTTGTTGCGGATGCGGATGTTGGCGAAGGTGCCCCGCATCATCACCTCATGATTGCCGCGCCTCGACCCGTAGCTGTTGAACTGGCCACGCGCGACCTTTCGGTTGAGGAGGTAATGGCCGGCGGGGCTGTCAGGCTTGATCGCGCCGGCCGGCGAAATGTGATCGGTCGTGATCGAATCGCCGAAGATCGCCAGCGGCCGCGCGCGATCGATATCCGCTGGCGGGACCGGCTGCATTGTCATGCCGGTGAAATAGGGCGGATTCTGGATGTAGGTCGATTCCGGCGGCCAGCTGTAGGTGTCGCCGCCGGTGATCTCGATCGCGCGCCACCGCTCGTCACCCTGGTAGACGTCGGCGTAGCGTTTGCTGAACATCTTCGAGTGGACATGCGCGTCGACGAGGGAGCGGATCTCCTCATTCGAAGGCCAGATGTCTTTAAGGAACACCGGCTCGCCCGATGAAGACGTGCCAAGCGGCTCGGCGATCATGTCCGAACGCACCGTTCCCTTCAGCGCGTAAGCGACGACCAGGGGAGGCGAGGCAAGGTAGTTCGCTCGGCAGTCCGGCGACACTCGGCCTTCGAAATTCCGGTTGCCGGACAGCACGCTGACGGCAACGAGGTCATTCTCATTCACCGCCTTGCTGATCGGCTCCGGAAGTGGGCCGGAATTGCCGATGCAGGTCGTGCAGCCATAGCCGACGAGATCGAAGCCGAGCGCATTCAAGTCCTCGCTGAGCCCGCTCTCATTGAGATAATCGGTCACGACCTGGCTTCCCGGCGCAAGGCTGGTCTTCACCCACGGCTTCACCTTCAGCCCCTTTTCCCGCGCCTTGCGGGCGACGAGGCCGGCTCCGATCAACACCGAAGGATTGGAGGTGTTCGTGCAGCTGGTAATCGCAGCGATGACGACGTCGCCATTGCCGAGGTCGTGGTCGAGGCCCTCGACCGGCACGCGCGGGTCGTTCTGCTTCTTGTAGGTCTTCTCGAGCTCGTCGTTGAACTGGTCGTCCAGATCGCTGAGCAGCACACGGTCCTGGGGACGCTTCGGTCCGGCAAGCGACGGCTCGATCGAGCTCATGTCGAGGTCAAGGGTGTCCGTGAACAGCGGCTCGGGAGCGCCCGCTTCACGCCACAGGCCCTGCGCCTGGCAATAGGCGCGGACGAGCTCGGTCTGCTCCTCGTCGCGCCCAGTCAGGCGCATGTAATCTATGGTGCGCTCGTCGATCGGGAAGAAACCGCAGGTCGCTCCATATTCGGGCGCCATGTTGGCGATGGTCGCGCGGTCGGCGAGCGGAAGATTGTCGAGGCCCGGCCCGTAGAATTCCACGAAACGGCCGACGACGCCCTTCTGCCGAAGCATCTGGGTGACGGTCAAAACCAGGTCGGTGGCGGTGATTCCTTCATTGAGCTGACCCGACAGCCGGAACCCGACGACTTCGGGGATCAGCATGCTCACGGGTTGGCCAAGCATCGCGGCCTCTGCCTCGATGCCGCCGACACCCCATCCGAGGACGCCGAGCCCGTTGACCATCGTCGTGTGGCTGTCGGTGCCGACCAGCGTGTCGGGATAAGCGAGCGTTTCACCATCGCCTTCGCTGGTCCAGACGCCGCGCGCGATATACTCGAGGTTCACCTGGTGGCAGATGCCCGTTCCCGGTGGCACGACCTGGAAATTGTCGAACGCTTGGCTTCCCCATTTGAGGAACTCGTAACGCTCGCCGTTGCGCTCATATTCGAACTCAACGTTCCGCTCGAAGGCGCGCGGAGTTCCGAATTCGTCGACCATGACACTGTGATCGATGACGAGGTGAACCGGTACCAGCGGATTGATCTTCTGCGGATCGCCACCAAGCTGAGTCATCGCGTCGCGCATCGCGGCCAAATCGACCACAGCGGGGACGCCAGTGAAATCCTGCATCAGCACGCGCGCCGGCCGGTACTGGATCTCGCGAGCGACGCTGCGCTCCTTCAGCCATTCGGCCATCGCTTCCAGGTCCTTGCCGGTGACGGTCTCCCCATCCTCGAAGCGAAGGAGGTTCTCGAGAAGCACCTTCATGGAGAAGGGCAGAAGCGAAACGTCGCCAAGGGTCTCGGCAGCTTTCGGAAGCGAATAATAAGCGTAAGTCTTCGATCCGACGGTCAGGGTCGAACGGGTGTTGAGGCTATCCTTGCCGGTCGGCTTCATTCACTTGTCCTTGGCGTTGCTTCTGGTGCTCGAGGTGGTGCTGCGCGCGCCCCTTAGCAACCAGCCAACGCACCGGCAAAGGCGCCGGTTCAGGAAACCAGGAACATGGCCCCAACGGCAACGGCCATAACGATCGTCGCCGCCCAGCCGAGATTCCGCTGCCAGGGGGTCGCGACAAAGACCCCCATCTGGCTGTGCTTTCGACCAACTAGCATCATTGCGGCCATGATGGGCACCGCGATGATTCCGTTGATGACGGCGCTCCAGAACAGCATCTTGATCGGGTCGAGCGGCGAGAACAGCACGCCGAGCGCGATAAGCATCCCGGCGACAATCACGCCATAGAACGCCTTTGCCTCGCCAGGCTTCTTTTCCAGCCCCTTCGGCCAGTTGGCGGTGTCTGCAGCTGCATAGGCCGTCGACGCCGCGAGAACCGGCACAGCAAGGAAGCCGGTGCCGATAATTCCGAGGCTGAACAGGAGGAACGCAAGGTCGCCGGCGACCGGGCGAAGAGCTTCGGCCGCCTGGGCCGATGTCTGGATGTCAGTGACCCCGTGCTGGTGAAGCGTGACCGCGGTCGTGAGCATGATGAAGAATGCGATGATGTTCGAAATCGCCATTCCCGTGAACGTATCGATCCCCATCCGCCTCAGCTGCAGGCGGGCCGCTGCCGGGTCCATTTCCTTGAGGTTCGGCTGGTCCTTCAGCTCCATTTCCTCGACCTCTTCGGCGGTCTGCCAGAAAAAGAGGTAGGGACTGATCGTCGTCCCGAAGACCGCGACAATCATGGTCAGGAATTCGGGCGAAAAATTCAGTTGCGGCTGGACGATGCGGGTCCCGACCTCGATCCAGTCGATCTTCGCGGCGAAGGCGACGCCGACGTAGGCGAACAGGACAAGCGTGAGCCATTTGAGAAACTTCACGTAGCGGCGGTAGGGCACGAACACCTGGAGAAGCAGCGAGACAAACGCGGCGGCCACCGTGAAGATTTCTGCTCCCCATCCCGTCAGAAGCTGTGCGGCGGCGCCCATCGCCGCGATATCCGCGCCTATGTTGATGGTGTTGGCGACAAACAACGCCGCGACCAGGCCGATGACGGTCGGGCGCGGGAATACGCCCAGCAGGCTTGCGGCGAGGCCCTTGCCCGTGACGCGCCCGATGCGGGCGCTGATCACCTGCACGGCCACCATCAGCGGATACGTGAAGATCAGCGTCCACTGCATGTTGAGGCCGAACTGAGCTCCGGCCTGCGAATAAGTGGCGATCCCGCTGGGATCGTCGTCGGCAGCGCCAGTGATCAGGCCGGGCCCGAGGCGGCCGAATCCGAGCTGGATCTTGCGCTTTGCGTGAGTGGCCGCCGCCTCAAGACTATGATGCTCGTTGGTGTGCGGCTGGTCGTCTGTCACGCGGGTCTCCGGCGGCTCAAGTGTGTCGAAACGGCTGTTGTCCGTTACGGTTGCGTTCGGCTGGTCCCGCGGCGGGACAGGTCGACCATGCCGGACTCCATTTACCTGGCGGTTCCGGCTAGATTGGTTTCCGTCGAATTAAGGACGGAGGGAAGGAGGCGACGATGGTCCACGACAGCGACTATTTCCGCAAGCGCGCAGCTGAAGCTCGGGCAGCCGCCTTCCGAAGGGACGAAGGCGAAGATGCCGACATCGCCGGCCAGCTCGCGCTCGCTTATTCGGCGCTCGCACGCCGGCAGGGCAAAGCCGTCGAAGAGGCCGAGCAGCCAATGCCGCCCGTCGCTGCGCCAGCCGAAGCCTAAAGCCAACCGCGTCTCTTCAAATACCAAAGCGGAAGCACCGCGCTGGCCAGCATCAGGGCCAGCGCGAATGGATAGCCGTACGTCCAGTGAAGCTCCGGAAGGATGTGGAAATTCATTCCGTAGATTCCGGCGATGAGAGTCGGAGGCATCAGGACGACCGCTACCCATGAGAACAATTTCATCGCCGCATTCTGCTCAATGCTGATGAGGCCGACCGAGGCGTCGAGCAGGAAATAAAGATGGTTGGCGAGGAAGACGCTGTGGTCGCCCAGCGAGGCGGTGTCGGCGCTTAAGCTCGCCACATGCTCGCGCGCGTCCGCGGACTTTCTTGAGCGAAGCCGTGGAGTCCCGCTCAGGAAGGCAAGAGCGCGATTGGTACTGGTCTCCGTCTCCCGAATCCTTGCGAGCAGCAGCTGCGTCTGGCCAATCCGCGTCAGCAAGGCTGTCAGGCGGTCCGCGGGAATTCGACGGGCATCGATCTTGGAAGAGAAAATGTGGTTCGAAATCCTCTCGATTTCCTCGCCGACCTTTTCGAGTTCGTCGGCCAGGCGGTCCACGATCGCGTCGAGCAGCCCGCACAAGGCGGTAAGCGCATCGGGGGCGAGTTGTGGATCGCGCCGCACATTCTCGGAGAATATCCGCACGGGCTTGGGAGTGACGTAGCGGACCGTGACGAGCCGCTGGTCGGTAAGCACGAACCCGATCGGGCAACTCGATGGCTTGCCTTCCTCGACCCCGTAGAGCGCGCTCACTGTCATGTAGAGGGTGTCACCGTGCGCGTAGAGCCGGCTCGAAGGCTCGATTTCCGCCATTTCTTCGGGAGTCGGTACCGCCATCCGCACGCACCGCTCGACCAGCAATTCCTCGTCCCGCGTCGGCTCCTCGAGGTCGATCCATGTTGCGCCGTCGGGAATCTTCTGGCGCGCGGGATCGATTAGCTCACCTTTGCAGCCCGGTCCGTACGCGCGAAGCATGGGCGGCTGTGTCCGCCGAATGGACCGTCTTTGCAAGCACGGCTACTCTGCTACGCATCGCCTCCATGAGCCGTTCTTCGCGCACCCTTGTTGCGGCGCTCGCCGTCATTGCGATTGCGGCTGCGACCCTCCTGGCGATGGACAGGCCGCCAATCTGCACCTGCGGGGAAATTGCGCTGTGGGGACCTCTCGGCCCGAAGCAGAGCCAGATGCTCGCCGACTGGTACAGCCCGAGCCATGTCGTTCACGGTCTCATCTTCTACGGGATCCTTTGGCTCGTCGCTCGACGGCAGCCCGTCGAACGGCGCTTCCTTGTTGCACTTGCAGTCGAAGCCGCGTGGGAGCTGATCGAGAACACGCCGATGGTGATCGACCGCTACCGAACCGCGACAGCCGCGCTTGGCTATAGCGGCGATTCCATGATCAACTCGCTCAGCGACAGCGCGATGATGGCGCTTGGTTTCCTGGCCGCTCGCAAGCTTCCGTTGTGGGCGAGCATTGCTTTTCTGCTCGCCCTCGAGCTCGTCCCGCTCTTCGTCATCCGCGACAATCTCTTCCTCAACGTCTGGATGCTCCTCGCGCCGAGCGACGCAGTCCGCGCCTGGCAATCGGCGGTTGGCGCAATCGGCTTGGCAATCGGCCCGGCGCTCGCCTAGACCCTCCGCCATGGCAGGCCGCTATTTCGACGAGTGGACAGTCGGCGACAGGATCGAGCATCCGATCACGCGCACGGTGACCGAAACCGACAATGTCCTCATCTCGACCCTCACCCACAACCCGCAACCCATGCATCTGGATCATGAGGCCGCGTCGCAGTCGGAGTTCGGGATGCCGCTCGTGAATTCAGTCTTCACGTTCGGGCTGATGATCGGCGTCAGCGTCGCCGACACGACCATGGGAACCCTCATAGCCAACCTTGGCTACGATGCGCTCAAATTCCCCAACCCGGTGTTCATCGGCGACACGCTTCGAAGCGAAACCGAGTGCATCGCGGCGCGGGAAAGCAAGTCGCGTCCCAATGCCGGAATCGTGACCTGGGCGCACCGCAGCTTCAACCAGCGCGGCGAAGTCGTATGCGAGTGCACGCGCACGGCGCTGCTCCTGAAAAAACCGCAGTGAGGCGCGAACCGAGAAGCTGGCTGTTTGTCCCCGCGGACAGTGAAAAGAAGGTCGCGAAGGCGATCGAATCCGATGCCGACGCCATCATCTTCGACCTCGAGGACAGTGTCGTCCCCGCCCGGAAGTCAGAGGCACGCCAGATCCTGAAAGGCCTGGCCGACCGCAGCGGCGGTCCCGACTGGTGGGTTCGGATCAACCCGATCGGAAGCGAGTTCCATAAGGACGATCTGGAGCTGATCTCGCGCGGAGACGTGGACGGAATCGTCCTCCCGAAAGCGGAAAGCGGCGCAGACATCGTCCAGCTGTCACACCGCACCGGCACGATCCCGATCCATGCGATCGTCACCGAGACCGCAGCGAGCCTGTTCAACCTGCTCAGTTATGGGGATCCCAAGTCGCCGCTGGTGGCGATGAGCTGGGGAGCGGAGGATTTGTCCGCGGCGCTCGGTGCATCGTCGAAGTATGACGAAAGCGGCGAGCTTTCTTTCACCTACAAGCTTGCGCGTTCCTTGTGCCTTGCCGGTGCAGTCGCTGCGCGCGTGCAGCCGGTCGACGGCGTCTTCGCCGATTTCCGCGACGACGATGGCCTCAGGAGCGAAGCCGAAGGTGCGAGACGCGAAGGCTTTACAGGCAAGCTCGCGATCCATCCCTCACAGGTCCCGATCATAAACGCGGCCTTCACTCCCTCGGCCGACGACATTGCCCACGCCGAATCGGTGGTCGCCGCTTTCGAGGCCCATCCAGAGGCGGGAACGGTCTCAGTCGACGGCAGGATGGTGGACAGGCCGCATCTCGAGCAGGCACGACGCGTTTTAATGCGCGCGCGAGGAGTAGCGAATGACGTCTGAAGTGGTGCACCCGGTACCGGAGCACTTCGACGCGAAGGTTGGCACGGATGAGCTGAATGCGATGCGCAGCCGGGCCGAGCGCGATCCCGACGCCTTCTGGCTGGAGCAGGCAAAGCGCCTGGCCTGGTATCGCTTTCCCAAAGAAGCCGGCGACTGGTCGTTTGACGAGGACCGTTTTCACATCAGATGGTTCGCGGACGGACAGCTGAACCTCTCCGTCAATTGCCTCGATCGGCACCTTGAGGCTAACGCCGACCGCACCGCACTGATCTTCGAGGCGGACGAACCCGGCCAGGGACATCGCGTCACCTATCGCGAGCTGTATGAAGAAACGTGCCGCTTCGCGAACCTCCTGAAATCGCGCGGAATCAGGCGCGGCGACCGCGTGATGATCTACATGCCGATGGTTCCCGAGGCGGCGGCGGCGATGCTCGCCTGCGCGCGGATCGGAGCGGTCCATTCGGTGGTCTTCGGCGGCTTTTCGCCCGAGAGCCTTCATGGGCGCATCGTGGACTGCGACGCCTGCGCGGTCATCACGGCCGACGAGGGCGTTCGCGGCGGCAAGCCCATTCCGCTCAAACGAAACGTCGACACCGCGCTCGAGCGCCGCGACCTTGCGACCGTCATCGTCATTACGCGCACCGGAGCCGACGTTCCGATGAAGGAAGGGCGCGACGTGCTTTACTCCGACGTCCGCGAAGGCCTTGCGACGGACTGCGAGCCGGAGGTGATGAACGCCGAGGACCCGCTTTTCATTCTCTACACGTCAGGATCGACCGGCAAGCCAAAGGGCGTCGTCCATGCCACGGGCGGCTATGCGGTCTGGGCGGCGACGACGTTCGAGTGGGTTTTCGACTATCGCCCCGAAGACATCTTCTGGTGCACCGCTGACATCGGCTGGATTACCGGCCACAGCTATGTCGTTTACGGTCCGCTCGCGATGGGCGCCACGAGTGTCATGTTCGACGGCGTCCCGAACTATCCCGATTACGGACGCTTCTGGGAGACGGTCGATCGCCTTGGCGTCACCATTTTTTACACCGCGCCAACGGCAATTCGAGCGTTGATGCGGGAAGGCGACGCGCCGGTAAAGCGCCACAGCCGCAAGTCCATCCGGCTGCTCGGGACGGTGGGCGAGCCGATCAATCCCGAGGCTTGGGAATGGTACTGGAGGGTCGTGGGCGACGAACGCTGCCCCGTGGTCGATACCTGGTGGCAGACCGAAACCGGCGGAATCCTCATCTCGCCCTTCCCGGGCGCAACGCCGATGAAACCCGGATCGGCGACGAGGCCCTTGCCGGGGATCAAGCCGCTCCTGCTCGATGCCGACCGCAAGGTTCTTGGCCCTGTCGCGAGCGGCAATCTCTGCCTTGCCTCGTCCTGGCCGGGGATGATGCGTACGCTCTGGGGCGATCACGAACGCTTCTTTCAGACCTATTTCACGACCTACCCCGGCTTCTATTTCACGGGCGACGGATGCCGCCGCGACGCCGATGGCTATTACTGGATCACGGGCCGCGTCGACGACGTGATCAACGTGTCCGGTCACAGGATCGGAACCGCCGAAGTGGAAAGCGCGCTGGTCGCCCATGCGAAGGTCGCGGAGGCCGCCGTGGTCGCCTTCCCGCACGAGATCAAGGGACAGGCGATCTACGCGTTCGTCACCCTCAACGCCGGTGAAGAAGGTAATGACGAGCTCCGTGCCGAGCTGAACCAGGAAGTCCGCAACGACATCGGCGCCCTCGCCGCGCCCGAGAAGATCCACTTCACTCCAGCGCTTCCAAAGACGCGGTCGGGCAAGATCATGCGCAGGATCCTGCGGAAGATCGCGGAAGGCGAGACTTCGGCGCTCGGCGACACGTCAACTCTCGCCGATCCGAGCGTGGTCGACGCGCTGGTGGCCGGACGACAGTAGGAATCGGTCTTTATTTGATGTTCTGAACGATCGAATTCTGGGTGTCGCTGATCTTCTTGAGAAGGTTCGATAGCGTCGACATCATCTTCGACATCCGGTCCATCGCCATCTGAAGCCGCAGCGATTCCATCTCGCCCATCTCCGACATGGAATCGATCTCGTCCTCCATCCGCTCAATCTTGCGGTCCAGCTCCGCCTTGCTCGGCTGGCCTGCCTTGGGGGCATAGCTGGACTGAACCTTGACTGCATCGGCAAGCAGCGCTCGCGCATCGGCCAGCTTCTGTTGCTTGGGCGAGACGGACATGACAGCCATGTTCGGGCGGACCGCCGTCGTCACATTCGGCCGAACAATCGGCTGCGCTTCCATGACCTGAAGCGCGATCAACAGACCAATCATGGGACTCCCCCGTCTCGAAACCCACGCAACGGCGTATTACCATGCCCCCGATAGGCGCCGCTAGCGTGCGTTCGGAAGCTCCGCGGCGACCGGCGCTGCGCGTGTGAAATCGTCGCCCCCCAGCGCCTGGTACAGGTCGACGAGATTGCGCGCCTGGTCCAGCTTCGTCGCGACCAGAACCCGCTGTGCCGAATAGGACGAGCGCTGCGCATCCAGGGTCGCGAGGAAATTCTCGATCCCGGCGCGATAGCGCGCTTCGCTCAGCCGCAGGTTGTCGGCGGCGGCGGCGGCCTGCATGGTCCGCGCCTGGAGCTCGGAGCCCATGGTCCCGCGCCGGGCCAGTGCGTCCGCGACCTCGCGGAAGGCTGTCTGGATCGCCTTCTGGTAATCGGCGATCGCGGCCTGGCGCTGCGCCTCCGTCATTCGAACGTTCGCCCGGCCGGCGCCTGCATTAAAGATCGAGTAGGTCGCGTCCGCACCTAAGCTCCAGCCGAATCCCCCGCCGGAAAAAAGGCTGCTGAGAGCGCCGGTCGCAAGGCCGAGAAGGCCTGTAAGGCTGATCCGCGGAAATAGTGCCGCGCGTGCGGCGCCGATCTCGGCATTGGCCGCGCGAAGCTGATATTCCGCCTGAAGCACGTCTGGCCGGCGGAGAAGAATCGAGGAATCCAGGCCCGCAGGGAGTGGCGCTACCGTCGGGGCGGCCTCGTCAATCGAATTGGCCAGGAGCGCAGGATCGATCGGTGAGCCGACGAGAAGCTGGAGCGCGTTCACATCCTGCGCGACGAGCGTCGTCTGCTGGGCGACGTCCGCCTGCGCCGCGGCGAGGATTCCTTCCGCCTGCCGAAGGTCGGTCCGCGGCGAAACGCCTCCTTCGAGCCGTGCGCGGGTGAGCTTGACGCTCGTGGCCGCACTCCTCGCCGTTTCCTCCGCGATCTTGCGAAGGCTGGAGTCGGAGGCGTGCAGCAGCCAGGCGTCGGCAATGCTCGCGACGAGCGCCAACCGCGTCGATCGCGCAGCCGCCTCGGTCGCGAAATAGCGCTCAAGCTGCGCATGGCTGAGCGAACGAATGCGGCCGAACAGGTCGATCTCGAAGTTCGGGACCTGGAGCCCGGCGCTATACTGATCGTCGTTGCCCGTGACCGTCGCGCCACCCGCCGCATTCAGGTGCGGAAGCTGGTCGGCCCGCTGGATATGGTACTGCTCGCGCGCCGCAGCGACATTGGACGCCGCCGCCATCAGGTCGCGATTGTTCGTGAGCGCCTGCGCGATGAGCGTCTGCAGGCGCGGATCGCGGAAAATGTCCCTGTAGGTGATCGCTGGAAGCGCCGCCTCGCTCTGCGCGAGATAGGAATCGCCTGCCGGCCACGACGCCGGAACCGAGACAGCCGGCTGGACATAGGCAGGCTCGAGCGATGTGCAGCTTGTCGTCACCAGCGCGATCAGGGCGATCCACTGCCTCACGCTCGCTCCTCGCGCCGGGTCCGCCAATAGTCGCGCAGGATGGTGAACCCGTCCCGGACTCCGCGCCGGACCAGAACGTAGAAGAGCGGAATGTAGAAGATCGCGAGGATTGTTGCCGTCAGCATTCCACCGATCACTGCCGTTCCGATCGCGATCCGGCCGTTGGCGCCCGGACCCGTCGAAACCGCCAGTGGGAAGACCCCGAAGATGAAGGCGAAGCTGGTCATCAGGATCGGCCGAAGCCTGATCTTCGCGGCCTCGATGGCGGCCTCGATGATCCTTTTGCCCTCCTTCTCCGCGCGCTCGGCGAATTCGTTCATCAGGATGGCGTTCTTGGACGTGAGGCCCATCGTGGTGAGTAGTCCGATCTGCAGGAAGACGTCGTTCTGCAGCCCGCGAAGCGTGACCGCGAGGATCGCTCCAACGAGGCCGAGCGGCACGACAAGCAGCACCGCAAGCGGGATCGACCAGCTTTCGTACAGGGCTGCGAGGCAGAGGAAGATGACGATGAGCGAGATTCCGTAGAGAATGGGCGCCTGGCCGGACGCCAGCCGCTCCTGATAAGACTGGCCGGACCAGGCGACGCTGACGCCGGGGATTTCGTCGGCCAGTTTCTCCATCTCGGCCATCGCGTCGCCGCTGCTGACGCCTTCCTTGCCCTGGCCGGAATATTCGAACGACGAATAGCCGTTGAAGCGGGACAGCGATGTCGGAGTGGTTGTCCACTGGCTATCCGAGAAGGACGAGAAGGGCACCATGTCGCCCTGGCCGTTGCGGACGAACCAGCGGTCGATGTCCGACGGAGCGGCGCGATATTGCGCGTCACCCTGCACATAGACGCGCTTCACGCGTCCACGATCGATGAAGTCGTTGACGTAGCGGCCGCCCCAGGCGGTCGAGATCGTATTGTTCACGTCGCTCGTAGTAAGGCCGAATGAGGCGAGCTTGTCCTGGTCGATGTTCACCTTGAGGCTGGCGACGTCCGGGAATTCGGAGAGGCGGACCTGCTCAAGGACCGGGTCGGCCATTGCGGCGGCCAGCAACTTGTCTCGCGCCGCCGCGAACTCCTCGCGCGAAAGCCCGCCGCTGTTCTGAAGCTCCATCGTGAAGCCCGCGGACTGGCCGAGACCGCGGATCGCGGGCGGGACGAGCGCGAACACCTGAGCATCGCGCACCTTGCTGAATTCCTTCGACGCGCGCTGCACGATGGCCTTGGCGCTGTTCTCGCCTCCGCCACGCTCATCGAACGGCGCCAAGTTCATATACATCCGCCCGGAATTCTGGCCGCTCGCGCCGCCTCCGCCTCCGACGACGCTGAAGAATGCGTGGACATTCTTCGCGTCAGGTCCGTGCAGGAAATAATCCTCGACCCGGCTCTGAACGACGCTTGTCCTGTCGACCGTCGCGCCGGCCGGCAGCTGATACTGGACCATCGCGCTTCCCTGGTCCTCCTGCGGGAGGAAGCCCGTCGGCAGGCGAAGGAACAGGATTGTGAGCAGGAGACAGGTGGCGAGGTAGATCCCGAGGAACAGCCACTTGCGCTCTACCACCTTCGCGACATGCGCGACGTACCAATCGATCAAGGCCTGGAAGCGCGTGTTGAAGCCGACGCGCGCGCGTTCGATTGCGTGGGCGGCCGCCGGAGCCCGGCGGCCAACCCACGTCTCCTCCACCGTCAAATGCTTCCGGCGGAGGAGATTCGCCGCGATTGACGGGCTGAGGGTCAACGCAACGAACACGGAGAGCGCCATCGCGGATACGATGGTCGCCGAAAACTGGCGGTAAATGACGCCTGTCGAGCCACCGAAGAAGATCATCGGCAGGAAGACGGCCGAGAGGACCAGTGCGATGGCGATCAGGGCCATCTGGATCTGCGCCATCGACTGGGCGGTGGCCTCCTTGACGGTGAGCTCCGGCCGCTCGTGGAGTAGCCGCTCCACGTTCTCGACCACGACGATCGCATCGTCGACGAGGAGGCCGACTGCGAGCACGAGGCCGAAAAGGGTCAGCGTATTGATCGAGAAGCCGAGCACATAAAGCACACCGAACGTGCCCATAAGCACCACCGGAATCGCGATTCCCGGAACCAAAGTCGCCCGCCAGCTCTGCAGGAACACGAACATCACCAGAATGACGAGGGCCATCGCTTCGGCCAGCGTCTTCACGACCTCGTAGATCGACAGCTTGATGAAGTCCGACGAATCGTTCGCGTAGGTGAAATCGTAGCCAGCGGGCATTCGAGGCGCTGCGGCTTCGACCTTCGCCTTCACAAGCTTGGCCGTTGTCAGCGCATTCGCGCCCGGCTCCAGGAAGATGCCGATGCCAGCGCCCGGATAGCCGTTTACGTGGATGATCGTGCCGTAGCTTTCCGCGCCGAGCTCGACCCGCGCGACTTGCGACAGCTGGACTCGGGCGCCGGTCGAGTCCGACTTGACGATGATCTTCGCGAATTCCTCCGGCGTCTGGAGCCGCGACTGAGCAGTCACGGTCGCGTTCAGCATCTGTCCCTCTGGCGAAGGGGCAGCGCCGATTTCGCCGGCTGCGACGTCGACATTCTGGTTCTGGATCGCCGACACGACGTCGCCGGGCATCAGCTGGAAGCTCGCGAGCTTGTCCGGGTCCAGCCAGATGCGCATCGCATATTTCGCGCCGAACACGTTGACGTCGCCGACTCCCGGCGTTCGCGAAAGGTCGTCCTGGAGGTTGTCGGCGAGCCAGTCGGACACGTCGACGTTGCTGCTCTTCCCGCTGCGGTCATAAACCGCGACGATCATCAGGAAGTCCGGCGAGCCCTTGGACACACGGACGCCCTGCTGCTGCACCTGCTGCGGCAAGCGCGAGATCGCCGCCTGGATCTTGTTCTGGACCTGGACCTGCGCGATGTCGGCGTTCACGCCCTTGTCGAAGACGGCGGTGACGCTGGCAGCACCCCGCGAGCTGGACGAGCTGTTGAAATAGAGAAGGCCCTCAAGCCCCGTCAGCTCCTGCTCGAGGACCTGGGTGACACTGCTTTCGAGGGTTTCAGCCGAAGCGCCCGGATAGTTCGTCCGGATCGAAATCTGCGTGGGAGCGACGTCGGGATATTGACCGATTGGTAGATTGACGATCGCGCCTATGCCCATCAGCACGATGATGATCGCGATGACCCACGCGAAGATCGGCCGTTCGATGAATATCCGCGACATGTCTCAGCCGGTCTTGCCGGTGGCCGCAGGCCGGGCCGGAGCAGCCGCCGCCTTGCCTTTGGCCGGAGACGGCTTGACCGGCGCGCCGTCGCGAAGGTTGCCGGTCCCTTCGACGATGACTTTCTCACCAGCAGCGAGGCCCTGTGTCACGACCCAATATTGGTCCTGAGTGCGGCTCGCCACGACCGTGCGCTGAACGGCGCGGTTGCCCGGCCCGAGAACGAATAGGGTTGCACTGCCCTTGGCGTCACGGGTGATGGCCTGTTGCGGCACGAGGAAGGCGGTCGTGTCGACGGCCTGCGAAAATTTGGCCGTGACGAACAAGCCGGGAAGAAGGATCGACATCGGATTGGCGAAGCGCGCACGAAGGGTGACCGTGCCGGTATTCTGGTCGACGATCACTTCGCTGAACTGCACGGTGCCGGTGAATCCGTAATCGCTTCCGTCCGGGAGTATCAGCCGCACCTGCGCGCTGGTCGGCGCAACTCCGCCGGCGCTTAGCGCGCGCCGAAGACCGATCAGGTCGGAGGCGGACTCCTGGATATCGACATTGACGGGGTCGAGCCTGGTTATCGTCGTCAGCGCGTCCGTCTGGTTGGCGGTGACGAGCGCGCCCTCGGTAACGTTGGAAATCCCGATCCGCCCGCTGATGGGCGCCGGGACCCGCGTGAAGCGAAGGTTGATCTGCGCAGCCCGAAGAGCCGCCTGGCTCTGCGCTATGGCTGCCTCGGCCTGGCGCGCCTGCGAAACCGCGTTCGTATAATCCTGCTTGGAGACGGCCTCCATTTCGACGAGCGGCTTGTAGCGGGCGGCAAGCGCGCGGGCGGCCTCGGCGCTGGCCTGTGCTGCGCGGACATTGGCGGAGGCCTGTGCGACCGAGGCCTGATATTGGCTGGGATCGATCTGGTAGAGAGTCTGCCCCTTTTCGACGAACGAGCCCTCGGTGAAGTAGCGCTTCTGTACGATGCCCGAGACCTGCGGTCGGACTTCCGACACTTCGTAGGCCGACACCCGCGCCGGCAAGCTTTGGACGAGTGGAACGCTGGTCGGCTGGACAACGACGTAGGTCACCGCCGCCGGACCGCGGTCGCGGCCCCTGCCCGAATCCTCAGCTCCCGAGCTGCAAGAGGCGAGCGCAACCATCGCTGCGGCGGCTGCAATCCACCCAGCGGCGCGCAATGGTTTCAGCTCTCGCTGTGAATTCACATGGGCCTCATTGTCTGGATGCAGGGCCAAAAGAAGGTTGCTTCCTGAAATGCAAGTGAGCCATCGACGAACGGCGGTGATTTGTCCGCAGCCGGCCCCTTAGCCGCATCTCGTCCTTCCGAGAACTTGCAAGGCGCCTTCGGGCCGCTATCCCTCACCAACCGTGGGGGAGAGTAGATGCCAGCCGAAGTAAGATTGCATCATGACAGGCCGTGGTCGATGACCCGAGTGGTCATCGCTTCATCGGCCGGCACCGCGTTCGAATGGTATGATTTCTTCATCTTCGGAAGCCTTGCGCCCGTTATCGGCAAGGCATTCTTTTCCGCCCTCGACCCCACCCCGGCGCTGATTGCGGCCCTCGGCCTGTTCGCCGCAGGTTTCGCCTTCCGGCCACTGGGCGCGCTCATCTTCGGCATCGTCGGCGACCGCGTCGGCCGCAAGGGCGCTTTCCTCGCCACCGTCAGCCTGATGGGTGGCGCCACCTTCCTGATCGGCCTTCTTCCAACCTACGCGCAGGCGGGCGCGCTGGCCCCCACGCTGCTTATCCTCCTGCGCATCCTGCAGGGCGTGGCTCTGGGCGGCGAATATGGCGGCGCTGCGATCTATGTCGCCGAGCATGCGCGCGTAGATAACCGCGGCAATGCGACGGGGTGGATTCAGTCGACCGCTTCCTTTGGCCTTCTGGCGGCAATGGTCATCATTTTCGCGTCAAGAAGCTGGCTCGGCGAGGACCAGTTCGGTGCATGGGGCTGGCGGATTCCATTCCTGGTTTCGGTCGTGCTGCTCGCAATCTCGCTGTGGATGCGGCTCAAGCTGTCGGAGAGCCCCGAGTTCGCGCGTCTCGTCGCCGAAGAGAATGTCAGCCAGCGACCGTTCCGCGAAGCGTTCGGGACGAAGGAGAATATCAAGCGGGTCCTGATCACCTTCTTCGGGATCATGTTTGCACAGGGCGCGGTCTGGTACTTCACCTTCTTCTACATGCAGGTCTTCCTGGAGAAATCGCTCGGGATGCCGGCGTCCCTGAAGGACCTGATGATCCTCATCATGACGATCGTCAGCGCACCGCTCTATCTCTTCTTCGGCTGGTGGTCGGACAGGATCGGGCGAAAGCCGATTATCGTCGGCGGGATGGCGCTCGCGCTGATCCTCTATTTCCCCGGCTCGCACTGGATCGCGCAGGCCGTTAACCCCGCGCTCGTCACGGCACAGCGTTCGACACCGGTCGTCGTGGAAACGAACGTGCCCGCCTGCTCGGCCCAGTTCGACCCTATCGGCACAGGCAAGTTCACCAGCGGCTGCGACATTGCGAAGAGCGCACTCATCAGTCGCGGAATCTCCTATTCCACGCTCGCATCGACTGACGGCCAGACCCGCGTCCTCGTCGGGGCGCATGCGGTTCCGGTGAGCGGGGGCGAAGGGCTCGCGGCGGCGGACCTGAAGGCACTGAAGGCAAGCGAAGGCGAGAAGATCGCGTCCGCACTCCAGGAGGCGGGCTATCCCAAGTCCGCGGATCCGGCGCAGATGAACTTCCCGCTCCTGCTCACCGTCCTGCTGCTCTTCGTGATCGGAGCGACCGCTCTCTACGGCCCCCAGGCAGCCGCACTGGTCGAGATGTTCCCGACGCGCGTGCGCTACACCGCCATGTCCTTCCCCTACCATTTCGGCATCGGATGGGTCGGCGGCTTCTTGCCCGCGGTAAGCGTCGCTATCGTCGCGGCCACGGGCAATATCTATTCGGGGCTTTGGTATTCGGTGGTCTTCACCGGGATTTCGGTGATCGTCTCCTTGCTGTTCCTGCCGGAGACGAAAGGCCGGAAGCTCGACGAGATCTAGCCGCCTAGGGGCACCAGTGGATGTCGATCGGCTGATCGAATTCCGCCAGCACCCGGCCGATCGGAAGCCGCGAGCTTTGCCCGTCCGCAATCGCCTGCTCGAGCATGTCGCGCTTGTCCTGCCCCTGGAGCGCAATCATCACCGTCCGCGCGGAGACGATCGACGCCCTGGTGAGCGTTACCCGCGCCTCGCCGTCATCCGGCTTCACGCCTAATGCGCGTCGCGCCTTGGGTGCATCGAGGGCATCCTGCAGGTCTGCGCCCGACGCAATTCCGGCGGCGCTGCCCGTCTTATCCATGCTCAGCCAAACCAGGTCGGGCGGCCAGGGCAGGTCCTGCAGCCGCGCATCGGCGGAATTTCCGGCAAGTCTGTAATCGTCGAGCGGCGTGACGATGGGGATCACCCGCGCGCCTTTGGGGAGGAACGCCTGCGCGAGGACGCGCGCCTGGCTCCGCTCATTGTCGACCGCCACGATGAAGTCGTCGGTCGGAATGATCATCGCCTGCTTCCACTGCAGCTTGGCTTCAGCGAGCTTCGGAAAGATGGCCCGCGCCGTCTCGTCGGCTGGAAGCGCGATCAGCGCAGCGCCCCGTGCGTCCAGCGCGCTTTCGACGATGAAGCCGACATCGCCGGCGACCGCCTCGGCCATTTCCTCAGGCGAGTCATAGTCCCACCATTCGGCTTCGATCATGCGAATCCTTCCCGATTATCGCAAAGCACAACTATCGCGGTGCTGGTTGCGCATATCCGAACCATCCCGCAACCGGCTGTCCGGTCCGGCTGAGCGCCGGCCGGAAGCGGAGCCGGTCATGGGCGACGTTGCAGATAGCCGAATCGATCGCGGCCACACCAGTACCGCGGTCGACGGTGCATTCGCTGACAAAGCCTCGGGAGTCGACCCGCAATCGAAGGAAGACGGTCGCCCTTCCGGGCCACTTGTCGATGACGTCGCGCGGGAAGTCGCGTCCTCGAAGGACCGGCGTTGCGAGCCGCGGCGGATAGGCTGCGCCGCCCGTCCCACCGCCGCCGCTTCCGCTGCTCGATCCACCGCTTCCGGTTCCAGTGCCTATTCCGCCGGCGCCCGTGCCCGGCCCGGGATTCGACGCGCCCTGCGTCGCCTCGGTCCCGCTGTTTGGAGTCCTGGACGTTTCCATAGGCACGGGGACCGGTAGCGAGATCGGCGGCCGCGGCGCCTGCACCTCCGTCGCCCTGCTCCGGACGTTCTGCGGGCTTGCGGCGCCCTCGGATTGCTTCGGCTTCTGCTTGGGTTGCGGTTGAGGTTGCGGCTGTTGGATGACTTCCGGCGGCGGTGGCGCGACGTCACTGAGGTCGAAGACCCGAAGGACGCTCTGCGGGTGCGCGAGGTCGATCTTCCCGGAGATATGCAGGAGCATGAAGAGCAGCGCCGCATGAACTGCGGCAACCGCCAGGATTGCACCGGTCTTGTCGGTGGAATTGAGATCGGAACGATACATGCCGCCCGTCAACGCGGTCGGCGGGCGGCAGTTTCGTTACGCGGCTTTACCGACCGCCCTGCGCGGTGGTGCGCGCGCTGTTCGGACGGCGTCCGCCGCCGTGGCTTGCTCGTCCGCCCTTGGCCGCGATCTCGCGCTGCTTTTCCGGGTTCATCGCGGCGAATCCGCGCTTCGAGCCTCCAGTCTTCACATTCGCCATGTCTCTCCTCCGGCTGTTGCCGGACCCGCAACGCCGCCGAGCTTACGGCAGTTCACACTGCTGATTCAGGTTATGACGATTGCTCAGAACCGGGTGAACCGCACCCCGATCCACAAGGTTCGCGGCGTCGCTCTCTCCGTTGTTCCGTCGCTCTCAACTCCCGCCGGGACAGTCGCGTCGAAGAGGTTTTCGGCCCTTGCGATGAGCTGAACCCGCTCGCCCAGCGGCCAGGCAAGGAAGGCGTCGAGAGTCGTCGCGCCATGAAGTCGAAGCTCATTGAGGTCGTCCTCATATTGCGGTCCTACATGGCGGGCCTGCAGCGATGCCGAGCGGCCTCGGTTGCTCCATCCAAGCTCGCCTGACAGGGCCAGATTTGGCGTTTGCGCCGGCCGCAATCCATCGAGACGGGATGCCGCTCCGCTGGCGTCGACGCGCGCATGCGTGAGGCTTGCTCCCAGCCCGAACGACCATGGTCCGCGATGCGCCTTCGCGGACGCCTCGACGCCACGCACCTTCACCGCGTCCAGATTCTGTCGCTGGCTGAAATTCCCGGCGACGAAGCCGACGCCCGGGAATTGTCCGGGCCCCTGCCCAAGCGTGACGTTCGCAATCGCGTCCGAAAGCCGATTCACGAATCCGGTGAGCTCGATCTCGATCGCCCCTCGATGGTAGCGAAGTCCTGCCTCTGCGCCTGCCAGCCGCTCGGGATCGAGCTCGGGATTGGCTGCAGTGGCGTCGGGACCTGCACGAAACGGGCGGAAAAGCTCGTTCAGTGTCGGCATTCGCCAGCCGAGGTAAGCGGCGGAGCGAAAGCTAAGCCCTCCTCCGACATCGACCACGGCTCCAAGGCGTGCGGTCGGCCGCAGCCCGCTGCGATTATCGAAATGATCGTCTCGCAGCAGATTGCCGGTCGCGATTTCCCGCTCGACCAGGCTTCCGTTCGAGATGCTCCAATGGTCAAGCCTTGCGCCGCCGCTGAGCGTCAGTGGTCCGCGCGTCCACGCGCCTTCCGCGAATATGCCTTCGGTAGCGCTGTCCCCGCCTGCAACCCGCCGCTTCGTCGGCTCGCCGGCGACATAGCTGAACAACTCGCGCGTTTCGCCACTCATGACGCGCAGGTCGCCGCCAAGGCGGAGCTCGAATCCTGTGCCCAGCGGCGGGCGAATTTCGACGCTCCCGCCGAATGCGCTCGACGGAACCGAATCCTGGAGGGCCACCCGGTTGGCTTCCGTGCGGTCGTCATTGACGCTTGCGAAGCTGCTGCGGAAGTTTCGCCACTGGCCGTAAGCGGTCGCCGACCACTGCCAGCGTCCCTTGCCGACCAGCCGGATCGAGCCATCGACGCCGCCAGTGTGGTTCCCGGTGAAGGGGATGCCGCGCTGGCGCTCATCGACGAAGCCGAGGCCACTCGCCTGAAGTTCGACGTCGCGGCCAATCGGCGCCACCCAGCGCGTGCGAAGGCTACCCTCCCGATAGGGGGCGCGCCGGTCGACCGGGCCGCGCGTGGCGCTTGTCACGGGTATGAACCCATCGCTTCGCGCGCCCTGCGCGTTGACGGTGAGCAAGCCGCCGCCCACGCGTTGCCCAAGATAAAGATGGCTGTCCACGGAATCGCGGCTTCCGCCTTCGATCGACGCGTCGACACCGGCTGAAGTGAGGCTGTCCATCTCGATCACACCGGCGAGCGCTCCAGGACCGGAGGCGACACTCCCCCCGCCGCGGATGACCCGCACCTGCTCGAGACCTGCCGGGTCATAGGCCGGCCAGTTCACCCATCCGCCGAATGGATCGGACTGCGGCACTCCATCGAGGATCAACAGCGCCCGGCTCGAGGCATTCCCACCCAGAGCCCGAAGCGTGACCCCTTGGCTCGTGGGATGGCCGCTGGTCGAAGCGGACCGACGGTACAGCTGCAGCCCTGGAACCTGCTTCAGGATTTCGTCAATCCGGTGGCTTGGGGCGTCAGTGAGCTCCTTATGGTCGATGCTCTCCACGTCATAAGCGCGCGCTGCGGCTGGGTTCGGCAGCGACTTGCCGGTGACAACGATGACTTGTGCAGGCGGGGACGGCGGAAGCGCTTGCGGCATTACGCCGTGGAAACGATCATCCTGTCGATTGGTCGCAGGTGGCGGAGAGGGTGGGATTCGAACCCACGGTACGGTTGCCCGTACGCCGCATTTCGAGTGCGGTGCTTTCGACCACTCAGCCACCTCTCCGCATGTCGTGAAGGCATGTGCCGGG
>Ga0207701_10000633_pt1 | contig 36685 bp, 28 predicted proteins | sample KBSSwiSSwithPhiX_FD_184294 | JGI IMG/M metagenome (GOLD analysis project Ga0207701, IMG submission 184294) | Switchgrass rhizosphere bulk soil microbial communities from Kellogg Biological Station, Michigan, USA, with PhiX - S5 (SPAdes) (version 2) | ecosystem: Environmental > Terrestrial >... | reverse complement strand
CTCCAGGTACGGTTCGCATCGACCGGGACGCATGAACAAGAGCGGCCAAACCGATCCATGCGGCCGGGGGAAAGGCCACGCGCGTGGCCACACCGAAAAGCGCAGCGCCAACGAGGAGCGACAGGAGCGAACTGGCTTGTACCATGTGTCACCTCCACTATCCCGTCCAGGGATGGCACAATCGTGCAGGAACAGTGGGCCGTAGGCGATGACCACACACGCCAATTCACTGACAGCGCGCGTCACAGGCGCCAAGGCGCCCGCCGCATCAACGATGACGCTGCCCGCGCACGATCTCCGTGTCTTCCTCGATGGCCTCGGTCGGCTGGGGCACAACGTGGACGCGCTGCGGGCGGCAGCCCGGCTACGGCACACGGATCTCGAGAATCCTGATGCGCGAGTCCCCTGTGACGCGTACGGCGCCGTTCTGACACGGGCGCAGCACGAGCGATTCACGCCCAATCTCGCGCTCGAACTCGCCAGGGTCACGCCGTTGGGCGCGTGGCCTCTGATCGATTACCTCGTGGTGACGGCGGATACCGTTGAGGCAGGAGTACGGCAGCTCGCGCGCTATGTTCGGATCACCGGCGCGCCCTTCTCGATCGAGGTCCGCGACGAGGTCGAGCCGATCCGCATTGAACTGACGACGCTCGCCGCCCCGTTCGCGATTGAGTTCGACGCTGCCCTTATCGTTCTACGCTTCCGCGAAGAGACACAGGGCTTCTTCGCGGCCTCGCTGAGCTTCACACACACGCTCGACGATGCGGCCGCGTTCGCACGAGTTCTCGGCTGCCCGGTCACGTCGAATGCGCCGTGGAGCGGCCTCAGCGTCCCACTCCAGACTTGGCGCCTGCCTCTGCGCAGGCGGGACCCCATCTTGCGGCAGGTCCTCGAGGGGCACGCCAACGAGATCCTGGCGCGACTGCCCGCGCGCACCGGTCTCGCCCTGGAGGTTCAGCGCGCGCTGACGTCTCGGGTTGCGGGGGGCGACACGCGCATTGAATCGCTCGGCCGCCAATTCGGCATGTCGGCGCGCACGCTTCAACGAAGGCTGGCAGACGAAGGCATCTCCTATCAAAAGATGCTCGACGATGCGCGCAAGGCGGCGGCGGGCCGGTACCTTGCCGAGTCGACGCTGGCGATCGGAGAGATTGCCTACCTTCTCGGGTACTCCGAGTCGGCTCCGTTCCATCGTGCCTTCAAGCGATGGTACGGTGCGACACCCGAAGCGTTTCGGGTAACGGCTGCATCAAGGTGACATCGCGCGCGTGTTTGCCGATGTGCAGCGGATCCACCCGGAAGAGAACAGACCGCGAGGCGACGCGGTGTCGATGGCGCGTGGCGTCCAGACGCTTCGCGAGCGGTTCGAGCGCCCTCTCTTGGTGCTGCTCGGCGTCGTCGGCGTGCTGCTCTTGATCGCGTGCTGCAACAACGGCGGTGCCGTGGTCGGCATTCCGGCGGCGCTCGCTGCCTCGAGTCTCGTCCGCCGCGGCGCCGGCGCGTCGGGCGGCCAAGGTCGATCCCATGGTCGCCCTGCGCAGCGAGTGAAGAGATCGACCGCGTGACACGTTATGGCGTCATGGGTCTAACGCTGATCGTTCTCGCACGCTGCGCGCAGTCAGAGCGTGGCTACGGGTTCAGCGCCACACGCCACGCCGAACGGCCATGCGTGAACGCATACAGGCGGATCGTCCCCGTGGCATTCAAGCCGAGCGCTTCCGTAACCACGTTGGCGTAGCCGGTCACTTCCTTGTACCAACTCGCGCCGCCGTCGATCGACGTGAACACGCCGGCATCGGTGCCGACGTACAGCCGTTGAGAGTTGGTGGGATCCGCAATGAGCGCGTGCACCGGCAGGTCGGGTATTGCGGTATCGCCGCTCCCGTCGAGACCGCTCCACGTCCGGCCGCCATCGGTGCTTTTATAAATGTGGCGCTCGCTGGTGGCGGCGTTGAACGTCGCGTACGTGACGTAGACCACGTCGGCATTGAACGGATCCCAGTGAACCGACGACACGTACCCCGCGCGCGGCCGCGAAAACGCCCACCTCGTCGTCTGGTTCGCCGAGCCGAGCGAGTGGTGGTAGAGCACGTAGCCGTCGCTCATGCCGACGACCGCTCGGTTCTGGTTGACCGGCGAGACGCCGATCGCCGACACGCTGCCGTTGCCCGCGGTGATCGCGCTCGCCCGCTGCCACGAGTCAGCCTGGTTGGTAGTGCGCCAGATGTACCAGCCGCCCGTGACGAGCTGCTGCGAGTTCGCCGCGTTCATGTGGAATGGCGCGATGAACGCGAATCCTGGATCGTTCTGAATGCCGCTCGTCGCACTCTGGAACGTCGCGCCGCCGTCACGCGACCGCGAAATCGACAGCCCTGTGAACTCCGCAAACAGCGTATTCGTGTTGTTCGGGTCGACCGCGACGTAGCCGCCGTCGCCGCCCTGGATTTCACGCCAGATGGTGTTCTGCGCCGAACCGAGCACGGTGCCGTTGTCCTGAGTGCCGCCAAGAAAGCTCGTGCCGTCGGGGTAGACCGCGCCATGGTAGAACTGCGTCACTGAGTAGCTGTTGTTCAGCGACTGCCAGGTCACCGCCCCAGCAACCGCCGATCCGCAGACATTGGCCAACTGCGTCCCCACGTTCGCGCGCGCGTCATCGGTGCGGAAGACGCCGCCGTCGCTCGCCACGTAAAGTGTCTTGTTCGAGGCGCCGTTGTAGCCTGGGTGGAACGCAATCACGTGGTTGTCGGCGTGTGCGTAGTTCGGATCGGCCGGCGTCCCATCCACGCCGCCGGAGAACCACCAGTAGGATGCCACGCCCCAGTTTCTCCCGCCATCATCGGAGCGGAACAGGTCCACACCGCCGGCCCAGACGACGTTCTCATCTGCCGGGTCGACCGCGATCACGTTGTCGTACCACCCCTGGTTGTAGAACACGCTCGAGGAGCCGAAGTGGCACTCGTGGAGGAACGCGTACACCGGGTTCGAGAGCAGGACCGTGTTCAGCTTGTTCGGATCGGTGTTGCGCACCTGCGTGGTCCAGGTCCCTGTCGCGCCGCCCTGCGTGGAGCGGAACACGCCGCGCAGGCCGTCCTGGTAAATCCCGGCTCCGGCCTCCGCCGCGAGCGCGTAGATGGTGTTCGGATTCGAAGGCGCGATCGCCAGGGTGGTGCGCCCGATGTTTGTCTCGGTGAACACCTGTTCCCACGCCGCCTTGCCGCCAGCGTCCTCGGCGCGATAAATCCCCGACTTGGGGCCGTACTGAAAAGTGCCGCAGGCGGCGAAGATGAATCCATCGTCGCCGGGCTGAACGGCGAGATCGAAGCAACCGAAGACCGCCGACGTGTCGAGCACGCGGTTCCATGTGTTCCCGCCATTGGTGGTGCGCCACACGCCGGTGCGCGTCGCGGCGTAGATGCGGTTGGAGTTGCGCGGGCTGACGACGATGTCGATGACGTAGTAGAAGTCGGGTGTGGCAGTTGACGAGAGGCGCGCCCACGTCGCGCCGCCGGTCGTGCTCTTGAAGATCCCGGCGCCGCGCACGCGATCGCCGTTGAAGTAGCCCTCGCCGGTGCCGGCGTAAAGCGTCTGCGGCGACGCCGGATCGATCGCGAGCGAATTGACGGCGATGTTCGGGATGCTCAGGTCAGTCAGCTGTGACCATGTCTGCCCGCCATTCGTGGTTTTCCACACACCGCCGGCGACGGCGGCCGTGTACATGACCGACGGGTTGCCCGGATCGAACACGATCTGGCGCGTGCGGCCGCCGATATTGCTCGGGCCGATTTCACTCCACGTGTCCAGCGCGTCGCCAGCCGCCGCCGACGAGACGACCCCGCTTGCCGTCGAGTACTGCGGCATAGTGCGGATACGAGCGAGGGCGGCTTGGTAGCGCTCCACCGGAATCGCCGGCGCGGCGCTTTGCCGGCCGGACCGCGTCTCGATGCCCGTGGTGCGCTTGCGGACGTTGAACTCCGACGCCTCATCCGGCCGGTCGTACGCCTTGCGCTCGTCCGGCAACGGCGGCACGCGATGCGGCTTGGCCGGCGGTGCGGAGTTTTGGACGAACGCACCGAAACCGCTGAGTACGCCCGCAACACAAACGGTCAGCAGGCCGAGGAGTAGTGATCGGCGCACGGGGTTGCCTCCTGGGTAGGCAGATTGGACGGATTCTTCGGCTGATGGCGGGGGCGATGGATCCCCTGATCGGAGGTCTTCTCCACGAGGACACGCCGCGGGCGACCACAGGCCTCGCCGAACAGCGCCAGATGATGAGCGCTTGCCTTTGTGCCTGTCAAGTCTCGCGCGCGAGGGCTCGTCAGCATGAACCTACTTGTCGAGTTCGTGGAGCGCAGCTCTGACCATCGCCACGGCCGAATGATCCATGGTGGCCACACCTGATTGACTCGCTCGGCCAGCCTGTGGTCTTCTTGATTTGCTGTGATGCTCACCCGTACATGGCGGTCGTCGATTGCGCCGGCTTATGGCCGCCACGCGCACCGTCGTGTTTCCCGGTGATGTAGCCAGCGTTACTCCAACCGACTTCGCAGGGGCCATCACCGACTGAAGGTGATGGCCCTTTTCTTTTGAGGACCCCGCGATGACGACAGCCCCCGACCGCGATTCCGGACGCCTGAACGAGGCGCTCTCGCTGGTGCTGCGTCGTTACGGTCGCCAGATCACAGCGCGCCCCATGATCGCGCTGCCGGCGCTTGTCCTGCCCGGGATCGGCGACGTGCTGGTCTTTTACGCGCCGCCGCTCGTTGTCGCGCGGCTCCTCGGCGCGGTCGCGCGTGGAGAAGCGCTCACGCTCGGCATGTTCACGCCGTATGTGCTGACGTTCGCCGCGTTGTGGTTCGCTGGCGAGGTCGTGTGGCGAGGGGCCGAGGCGCTCATCGCTCGCGCGGAGATCCGCGGCATCGAAGCGCTCTATGTCGAGGCGATGGACGAACTGCTGGCAAAAGACCTGGCGTTCTTCCACGACAACTTCGCCGGTTCGCTCACCAAGCGCACGCTCGGCTACGCGCGCCGGTTCGAGGACGTGTTCGATGTCGTCGCGTTTCAGGTGATCGCGAAGATCGTGCCGCTGGGATTCGTCACGGTAGTGCTCTGGCGCTACTCCCCGTTGCTGATTCTCGTGCTGCTCGGGATGATGTCCATCACAGTGGCCCTCGTGATTCCGCGTATCCGGCGTCGGCGCCAGCTCGTGGATGCACGCGAGGCCGCGTCGAACCTGCTGGCCGGACACGTGGCCGATTCCATCAGCAACGCGGAAGCCGTTCGAGCCTTCGCGCGTGAGCGTGAGGAGGCGGCGATTCACGCCGCCAACGTGCGCGACTTCGGCGCGAAGACGCTGCGGTCGTGGGACTACCAGAACTTCCGCGTGAACACGATCACGGCGCCGATGTACGTCCTGACCAATACGCTGGGCCTGATCGTCGCGCTGCACATCAGTCTCGGACGCGCGGCGAGCCTGGAGACCGTCTTTCTCACGTTCAGCTACTTCGCGACCGCGACGCGGGTGATGTGGGAATTCAACCGCATCTACCGCAACCTCGAGGGCGCGCTGACCGACGCCGCGCAGTTCGCCGATTTGCTGCTGGACCCGCCGTCGGTTCAGGATGTCGCCAGGCCCGTTCCGTTCGCGCCGCGCGACCACAGCGTCGAGATGCGCGACATCAGCTTCAGGCATTCGCCGGCACAACCGCTCCTCTTCGATCGCTTCTCGCTGGTGGTCGCGGCCGGGACGAAGCTCGGGCTGGTCGGACGGTCAGGCGGCGGGAAGACCACCATCACCCGCCTTCTGCTCCGGTTCAAGGACGTCGAGCGCGGCCAGATCCTCGTGGGCGAGCAGTCGATCGCCGACATCTCACAATCGTCACTCCGCGAGGCGATCGCATATGTGCCGCAGGATCCCGCGATGTTCCACCGCACGATCGCCGACAACATCCGCTTCGCGCGGCCGGACGCCACCGACGATGAAGTCCGCCGTGCCGCGATGCTGGCGCACGCCGCAGAGTTCATCGAGTCGCTGCCCGACGGCTACGCCACGCTTGTCGGTGAGCGGGGCATCAAGCTCTCCGGCGGCCAGCGTCAGCGCATCGCGATCGCGCGCGCAATCCTGAAGGACGCGCCGATCCTGATCCTGGACGAAGCGACGAGCTCGCTCGACTCCGAGAGCGAGGCGATGATTCAGGATGCGCTGTGGACGCTGATGGCGGGGCGCACAGCGATCGTCATCGCGCACCGTTTGTCCACAGTCCGCCGCATGGACTCGCTCGTCGTCCTCGACCGGGGCTGTATTGTCGAGCAGGGAACGCACGAGAACCTGCTCGCGTGCGACGGCATCTATGCATCGCTCTGGTCGCACCAGTCGGGCGGCTTTCTGCCAGCGACCGACGTCGAGAACGTCGCGGTGTATGAGAACTGATGCTTACGTGATTTCACTGTCGAACGCGCACCTCTGTCCGTTGTCCTGTAGATTCTGGGAGCGAAAGGGCACGACGTCATGAGTACTCCATCCACCAGGATCATCCCGATCGAGAGCGTGCGCGGCGCGTGCGGCCACGATTGTCCGGACACGTGCGCGTGGATTGTGGAAGTGCGGGAGGGGACGGCGGAACGGCTGTCCGGCGATCCGGGACATCCCTTCACTCGCGGCACCCTGTGCGCCAAGGTCAATCACTATCTCGAGCGTGTCTACCATCCGGAGCGCGTGCTGCACCCGTTGAAGCGGGCAGGACGCAAGGGTGAGGGACGGTTCGTTCGGGTGAGCTGGGACGAGGCGCTGGCCGATATCGCGTCTCGCTGGCGCGCGATTGTCGCCGAGTCGGGAGCCGAGGCAATCCTGCCTTACAGCTCCGCCGGTGTTCAGGGAGTGATTCAGCAGGCGTCGCTCGACATGCGGCTGTTCGGATCGATGGGTTGCAGCGGTCTCGATCGCAACATCTGCGGCGCGGTCGCGAGCGCCGGGCTCTCAGCGACGATCGGTTGTGGCACGGGAATCGATCCGGAACAGATCGTCCATAGCCGGTACATCGTGCTGTGGGGCACGAACACGATCGTCACGAACCTGCACTTCTGGCCGCTCGTACGCGAAGCGCAGCGCCGCGGCGCCAGGGTCGTGGCGGTGGATCCGATCCGCACGCGCACGGCGGAAGCGGCCGACTGGCACGTGCAGCTGAGGCCCGCCAGCGACGCCGCGTTGGCGTTGGCGATGATGCACGTGATGATTCGCGACGGCCTCGTCGATCACGAGTACGTCTCGCGCCACACGGTCGGGTACGACGCGCTCGCGGAGCGTGTGAAGCAATACTCGCCCGCTCAGGTGTCTTCGACGGTCGGACTGCCAGTAGAAGACATCGAGCGCTTCGCGCGCGAGTACGCGACGACGCAGCCGTCACTGCTGCGGCCGCTCATCGGGCTCGAGCACCATCGTAACGGGGCCATGCAGTTCCGCACGCTGGCGTGCCTGGCGGTGCTGAGCGGTGCATGGAGACATCGCGGCGGAGGCCTGGCGCGCTCGACCCATAAGCTCCACTTCGCCGCACTCGACACTGACCGCGTGGAGAGACCCGAGGTGCACAAGCCCGGTGTCCGCGTCCTGAACATGCGAGACCTCGGCAAGGATCTCTGCGACCGCGACTTGCATCCATCGATCCGGGCGCTGATGGTCTACGGCGCCAACCCGATGGTGTCGATGCCGAACCAGAGCCGGATTCGCGAAGGTCTCCTGCGCGACGACCTGTTCACCGTCGTCCACGAGCTATTCGTGACCGACACCGCGCTCTACGCTGATTACGTGCTGCCGGCGACCAGCCAGATCGAGCACCTGGATTTGTCGCCCGCGTGGGGCCATCTGTATCTCGCGCTGAACCGTCCGGCCATCGCGCCGCGCGGCGAGTCGGTGTCGAACACCGAACTGTTCCGCCGGCTGGCGCGTGCGCTCGGCCGAACCGAACCATGGCTCTTCGAGAGTGACGAGTCGATGCTGCGTGCCGCGCTGGCGAGCGGCCATCCGTGGCTCGAAGGGATCACCTACGAGCGGCTGTGGGAGGAAGGCTATGCGCGACTGAACTGCCCCGACGACTGGCGGCCCTTTGCGACCGGCGGCTTCGCGACGCGATCGGGCAAGGCCGAACTGTACTCAGAGGCACTCCTCGAGCAGGGGCACGATCCGTTGCCCGGGGCGGGCGAAATCCGAGTCGGCGACGGGCTTCAGCTGATCACCGGGAAGGCACTGCACTTCCTGAACTCGGGCTACAGCAATATGGATCGTCACCGGCGCCGCGCAGGTGAGCTCTTCATCGAGATCCACCCGGCCGACGCGGGGGTGCGGGGACTGACGGCCGGGGAGGTGGTGCGTGTATGGAACGATCGCGGCGAGGTGCAGGCCGTGTGCTCGATCTCCGACCGCGTACGTCCCGGCGTGGTCTGGATGCCGTTCGGCGGGTTCACCGACGCCGGTGGCACGCGGCGTGCCGTGAACGTCCTCACCGCCGAGGAGCCGACCGATTGGGGCGGCGGCAGCGGCTTCTACGACGCGTTCGTGGAGGTGGCGCCAGCGCGGCGATAGCTTGCCGTCGGGCAAAGCCAGGCGTAAAGTGACCGTCACGAACCCGATCGCGGAGCCTCAAGAACAAATCCCTAAGCCATGACCAAACTGCAATGAGTCTCGAATCCGACGTTGCCCAGGTTCTTCGCGTCCATCCTGTCGACCGGATCAACTTCAAGGTTGAGCACGTCGCCATCGACAGGACACAGATGGATCTCGTAGCCAAAGCGATCGAAAAGCAGGACATCAGCGTGGTGACCGGCAGTACTGGTCCTCAGCTGGGAGCCGCGTATTCGTCGTTCGTCGGCCGGAGATTCAGCGCCGGAGAGAAAAAACTGATCGGACGGATCACGCTGGGCAGCGAGAGCGTGGTCCGGACCGCGCTGGGAAAAGCATCGATTTTTCACGAAAGTGTCCATGCCCTGAAGGATGTGAAGGGATGGATAGTCCCGTCGATGCAGGACGAGGAGGTCGTGGCCTATCTGGCTGATGCGCTGTATCTGAGAGCGAACCACACGAGTGTTTCGGGGGGCACACTCGAGATGGCCATATACAAGGCGGCGTTCGCGATCGTCGATGCCCGCAACATGCTTACTCGGCTCGGCGTCATGCTCAAATGGGCCGATTGCGACGCGCTGCGTGCGGCGATCAAGGCGCATCCAGCGTATCGATAACTGTCCTCCGGCCACTGAGACGATTGTGGTTGCCACCCGCCGTGGCGTTCGCGTATCTTGTCAGTAACTGACATGTCAGTTACTGAGGCCTGACGCTGTGAGCAAACCGACCGATCTCGTGCAGGGCACGCTCGACCTGCTCATCCTGAAGATTCTGGCGCTCGAGCCGCAGCACGGATGGGCGATCGCCCAGCGCATCCGGCAGATGTCCGGCGACGTGCTGCAGGTCGGACAGAGCGCGCTCTATCCCGCGCTGCACAAGCTCGAACGTCAGGGCTGGATCAAGTCGAAATGGGACGTCTCCAGTACGAATCGGCGCGTCAAGTACTACACGCTCACGCGCACCGGCCGGAGGGCGGTCGCCGACGAAGCCGCGAACTGGGAGCGGCTCGCGGCAGCCATTTCCGCCATCGTTCGCGCCACCTAGCACAACGCCCGGAGGCAGCATGACCCGTTGGCTCGCGCAGCTTCGCTCCGCGTTTCTCTCGATCTCGCATCGGCGTCGGGCTGAGCGCGACCTCGAGGATGAGATCCGGTATCACCTCGATCTCGAGATCGAGGCGCAACGGCACGCCGGCCTGTCGCCCGACGAGGCGCGCCATGCCGCCTTACGCGCGATGGGCGCGATCGAAAAGAGCAAAGACGAGTGCCGGGACCTCCGCTGGGGGCGACTCGTCGGTGAGTTCCTCAGCGATCTTCGCTACGCCGGGCGCGCGCTGCGACGTCGTCCCGGCTTCGCGGCGCTCGCCATCGCGATCGTCGCGCTGGGCATCGGGGCGAATACCGCCGTCTTCAGCGTCGTCAATGGAGTACTCCTGAAGTCGCTGCCGTATCCCGACGCCGACCGGATCGTCGTGCTCCGGACCACGTCGGTGAAAACAGGCGAGATCAATCCACTTGTCACGCTGGCCAATTTCTGGGACTGGCGCGCACAGAGCACATCATTCGAAGCGATGGCCACCTACCGCGGCGGCGAGACCCCGGTGACGCCCGGCGACACCGCCGAGTACGCGCGGCATGCCACCGTGGATGTGCAGTGGTTCGGTGTGTTCCGCGTCGTGCCGGCGATCGGACGCGCCTTCGGTCCTGCAGACCTGGTCCCCAGTAACAGCCAGCCGGTGGCGATAATCAGCGACGCATACTGGCAGAGCCGCTACGGCGGCGATCCCGGGGTCCTGCAGCGGACGATCCGTGTCGGCAACACGCTGCGACACATCGTCGGCGTGATGCCGCAAGGCTTTCAGTTCCCGAACCGAACCGATGTCTGGACTCCGCAGACCAGTCGCACCGCCAGCCGCACCAGCCACAACTTACTTGCCGTCGCGCGCCTTAAACCGGGCGTCCCGCTCGCATCAGCGAACGCCGAACTGAGCACGATTGCCGCGCGACTCGCGCAGCAGTATCCCGACAGCAACGAGGGACGTGGGGTATCCGTTGCACGCTTGCAGGACCAACTGGTCCGCGACGTGCGACTGATGCTCTATCTAATGTGGGGCGCTGTCGGCCTGGTCCTGGTCATCGCCTGTGCGAACACGGCAACACTGCTCCTCACAAAAGCGACGGCGCGCAGCCGCGAAATCGCAGTGCGAACGGCGCTCGGAGCCAGCCGCCGTCGCATCATGCGGCAACTCGTGACCGAAAGCCTGCTGCTGGCGATCGTCGCGGCGGCGGCAGGCATCGCGCTCGCGTATTGGGGTGTGCAGGCCCTCGTTGCGCTGACGCCGGCCGACGTCGTCAGGCTCACCGACACGCGCATCGACGGCGGGGTGCTCGCGTTCACGCTAGCCGTCTCGCTGCTCGCCAGTATCTTGTTCGGTCTTGTACCTGCGCTTCACGCGTCGAAGATGGATCTGGCGGAGGCGATCAAGAATGGCGCGCGCGCCACCAGCGGCAGCCGATCGATCCGAACGCGCGGCGTGCTCGTGGTCGGGCAGATCGCGCTGGCCGTTATCCTTCTGACCGGTGCCGGTCTGCTCGTCAGAAGCCTCATCGCCCTGCAGAATGTCACGCTGGGCTTCGAGCCCGCGAACGTGCTCGTAATGAAGGCGACGGGCGTTCGTTCGCTGGCCGAGAACAATGCTTTCTTCGACCGGCTGCTGCCGCGAGTCGCGGCGCTGCCAGGCGTGCTCGCTGTCGGCGCAACCTCGGTCCCGCCTGGCGACCTGACGCTCAGCGGTGACGGGGCGTATCGTATCGATCACCTTATCGAAGAGCGCGATCACGATCGCGAGCGGCATGCGTTGTTCACGATCGTCACCCCTGGAGCATTTGCCGCCCTTGGCATTCCAATCACGCGGGGCCGCGACTTCAACGAGACCGACATCGAGAACCGGCCGTTGGTAGCAATCGTCAACGAGGCGCTGGTTCGAAAGTCGCTGGGCGACCAGGATCCGATCGGCAAGACGATCTCCTGCTCGTGGGATCGGAAGGGTCCCATGACGATCGTCGGCGTCGTCGGAGATGCACGCGAGCGCAATCCGGGCCTCGAGCCCATGCCTGATTGCTACATGCCGTATCGACAGCATCCCTACAACGGAAACACGCTGAATGTCGTCGTGCGCACCGAGAGTGACCCGATGGCGCTCGCCACGCCGCTCCGCCGCGCGGCGGCGGAAATCGCGCCCGAGGTGCCTGTTGCCTTTACGACCATGGAGGCGACCGTCGCGAAGCGGATGGCAGAACCGCGATTCCGGGCGCTGCTGTTCGCCGTGCTGGCTGCCATCGCCGGATGCCTTGCGATGGCCGGCGTGTACGGCATCGTCGCTCAGGCGGTAGAACAGCGCGGGAAGGAAATCTGCCTGCGGATGGCGCTGGGCGCAAACCGGACCGCCGTGCTGAAGATGGTGGTGGGGCAAGGGGTGATGCTCTCGATCGCGGGGGCCGCGCTCGGGCTGACCGGCGCGTTCGGCGCCACTCGGTTCCTCGAAACGATGCTGTTCGAAGTCACACCCTTGGATCCTGTTGTCTATCTGTCAGTGGTCGTCCTCCTCGCGGTCGTCGCGGTCGCGGCGAGCTACGTGCCGGCGCGACGGGCAGCAGTGCTGAATCCGGTGGAGCTGCTGAAGACTGACTGAACTCGGCCTAACGGATAAGGCTGTTTCGACTGATTTCGCCCGTGTCGATGCCGCTCATCATCCAGGTGATCAGCCGCGAATTGCCGGCCGAGTATTGCACCCGCTCGGCAGTGATCTGCGAGCGTTGCACGCCGTGCGCGTGAACGATCAATGTCGAATCGTGTTCCGGTTCGAAGGCGACGACCCTACGACCCGCAGCAGCTCGTCATGGTCCACCGGTTTCACCAGATGCAGGTCGAAACCGGCCGCCTTGGACTGTTCGCGATCGTCTTCCTGGCCCCACCCGGTAATCGCGACCATCGTGATCGGCGCACCCCACGGCTGACTACGGATGCGACGACAGGCCTCGTAGCCGTTGAGGATCGGCAAGCCAATGTCCATGAGCACGATATCCGGCCGCACACGTTCCGCCGTCCTGACCGCATCGGCCCCGTCGTGTGCCTTGTGGGTCTCGTGGCCCTCGAATGCGAGCAGCATCGCGAGCGACTCAGCCGCGTCAACGCTGTCATCCACTACCAATACGCGTCGTGCGATCGAGTCGCCTACCGCAGGCTCGCGTCGGTCGATGCTCTGTGTCTCATCGGCCGCGGACACCGCGGCAAGCCTCACGGTGAACTCGCTGCCACAGCCGGCTCCGGCGCTGTGCACCTGCACCGTCCCGCCGTGGAGCTCGACCAGCCTCTTCACGAGCGTCAGTCCAATGCCCAGTCCGTCGCGCGACCGCTCGATCGCCGTGTCGACCTGGACGAACATGTCGAATAGCGTCTGCAAGTGCTCAGGCGCGATGCCGATGCCGTCGTCACGCACTCGAATCACCGCCTCGTCGCCCTCGCGTTCGGCGGACAGCCAGACGCGGCCACCCTTGTCGGTGAACTTCGCCGCGTTCGCCAGCAGGTTGCCGATCACCTGCGATAGGCGACCGGCATCGCCGTCAATGTAGAGTGGTTCGGGCGGCAGCGTGGTCGTCAGCGTGTGTTCGAACCTGGCCAGCAGCGGTCGAACCGTTTCGATCGCCTCCTCGATGATCGGCCGGAGCGCAACCCGCGCCCGGCGCAGCTCGATCTTTCCCCGGGAAATGCGGCTGGCATCGAGAAGATCGTTGACCAGGCGTGACATCTGCCGAATCTGGCGGTCCAGAATGTCGGCGGCGACCGCGACGGTGTGTTCGTCCCCGGGTTCGCGCCGTCGGATCGCTCGAACGGCGTTGCTGAGCGGCGCCAGCGGGTTTCGCAGCTCGTGCGCCAACATCGCCAGGAATTCGTTCTTGCGCCGATCGGCTTCGATCAGATCGTCGCCACGCGCCTTTCGCTCGGTGACATCCTGGCTGACCGTCGCGAAGCCTGTGGGCGCTCCGGTGTGATCCCTGAGCGTCACGACCTTGTAAGCCATCCACCGTGCGGCGCCCGTCTTGAAGTGTCGGAAACGGATCTCGATTTCGCCCTGACCGTCGCGCAGCACTTGCGGCAAGAACTCGCCGATCACGCGGCTGCGATCCTCCTCGAAGAAGAACTCTGCCAGCGGCGTCAGCTTCGCCTGTTCGAGGCTGTCAAGGCCCACCATCTCCAAGCCGGCGCGATTGACGAACGACGGCACGCCGCGCAGGTCGCAGATGCCGATGAAGTCCTGGGTGTTTTGCAAAACGCTCACGAACCTCTCGCGCTCGGCTTCGGCGTGAACCCGCGGTGTCACGTCGCGCACGATCTTCGAGGCCGCCACTACCGCCCCGCTTTCATCGGCGATCGGGGAGATTGTCAATGAGACCCAGATTCGCGTGCCGTCGGCCCGGACCCGCTCGGTTTCGAAGTGGCTGATCCGGCGTCCCGCTTTCAAAGTCGCGACGATTTGCTCTTCTTCATGGAGGCGGTCAGGCGGGATCACGAGCGAGATGTGCTTGCCGATCGCGTCGTCTGACCGATACCCGAACAGCAATTCGGCGCCGGCATTCCAGGTCTCGATCGTCCCGTCGAGGCGCTTTCGAATGATGGCATCGTCCGAGGAGTCGACAATCGCGGCGAGGACGCGTGCGGTCTGCAATTGACTAGCCCGTTCACGCTCAATGTTTCGTTGCGCCGTGACATCCCTGAATACCAGCACGCACCCGGATACCTGACCGTCAGCATCTCGGATCGGGGCGGCGCTGTCATCGATGGGGTGCTCGCCGCCGTCGCGGCGAATCAGGACGGTATGGTTCGCGAGTCCGACGACGGTGCCTTCCCGAAGCGCCTTGGCCGCCGGGTTGTCGACTGCTTGGCGCGTGTCCTGGTTTACGATTCGGAAGATCGCATCGAGCGGTTGACCAGCAGCCTCCGCGTCTTTCCACCCTGTCAGCGACTCCGCGACGGCGTTCAGCGACGTGACATGACCGCGTATGTCAGTGGTGATCACGGCGTCGCCGATGCTGTGCAGCGTGACCTGCAGAGTTTCGCTGCGATAGTGCGCGGCGACGCGTGCGGCGCGGGCGACCTCGCCGAAGGCGATGATGACGACGCTGGTGAACAGGAACGCGACGATTCCGAGCACGCCGCCCACTTCGTCCACTCGGGGGCGGCCATCGGCCGGCGCCAGCATCAGCACACAGCCGAAGAGGCCGAGCAGAGCCACGGAAATGGCTGCGTAACGGCCGCCGTACCACTGCGCCGCGGCGGTGGCGCCGAACACCGTCACGAACGGCAACGCGTTGCCGATCGTGGCATTCAAGAAGTATCGAAGCGCCAACGCTGTCCCCAGGCACACGAGCGCGGTCAGCATCACCGCTGTTGCTGAAGGGGAACGAAGGACCGGCCGGGGCGAGTAGGCGTCCACCCCCATGTTGGGCACAGTGATTCTAGCTCAGGGGCAGGAGGTCAGTTGCCGATCGTTCTCCATTACCATCTACCCGTGAGGGCTGGAAACATTCGCGCGGGCGTTTGGGCACAATTGGCGGATGTCACACACCGCGGATGTCAACGGATCTCAACTGTTCTACCGTGACCACGGCAGCGGCACGCCGCTGGTCCTGTTGCATGGCTTCGGCGGTACGGGCGACGACTGGAGGCACGTCTTTGCCGTACCTCGATGACGGAGGATGCGCGCTCGGAAGCGGAATGGACGGAAATGCGCAATCGACATGTGCATGGCGACGATCAGATCCGTGCGCTCTGGCGGCACGCCCGCGAATTCGCCGACGATCGCCAGGACATGAACTTCGACGCGGCGTCGCTCTCGGCCATTACCGCGAGAGTCCTGGTCGTCCACGGTGATCGCGATCCGTTGTATCCGGTGGAACTCGCGGTGGAGTTGTACCGCGCGATCCCCACCTCGGCGCTCTGGGTTGTGCCGAATGGCGGACATGGACCGATCTTCGGCGATCAGGCTGGTCCGTTCGTGACGACGGCGGCGGCCTTTCTCGGGTGAGCGGGGCGGCGCATGCAGGGGATGAGCGCCCGCTGAGCGTCAGTTCGTCGAGGCTACTGCTTCGGCGGCCCGTCCGGGTGCTTCTCGCACGCCGGCGGCTGCACGGCACTCCACGACATGGTCGCGATGCGCCACTGCCCATCAGTCCGAATCAGCGTGAACACGTCGACACCGCAGTGCGACCACTGGCCGTCGACGTACAGGTCGTACGGATACCACACCGTCGCGACCGGACCGTTGACGCGCGCTTCCGGACGGAACCCACGCTCCGTCACCCTGCGTGTCACGGGCGCCGCGCGCTGCTCGGCGCGTGTGCGGAGGCGATACCTGGTCACGCCGTCCCGCGTAGTGGTCGGGAACATGACCGCTTCTGGCAGCATGAGGTCTGTCAGGGCGGCCATGTCGCCCTGAGTGATCGCTGCCAGCGCGGAACCGGCGACGGCGATGGCTGCCTTTTCTTCATCGCCGACCTGGCCGGCGGCCGGAGAGGTCGTCAACATGACGGCGGTGACACCGGCGATGGCGTATCGCTTCAGTGATCTTCGGCCAATCCGTGTCAACTTCATGCATCCACCTCGTTCCCTCAGCGTCCGCCACCACTACGAAGGGCGCGCGGGATCGAACTCGTAGAGTGACGCGGCGCGCCGCTTCAGTCCGCGATCGGAAGCGAGCAAGTCGAGATGGAGCGAAGACCAGTCTGACAGCAACAGCTGCTCGCTACCGTGTCCATCGTAGGTCTTGATGTATCCGCCACAGGAGGCGCAGTGGTCGATGCGCAGTCCGGACTCTCCCTCGACGATGAGGCTCTCGAGACGTTGAGAGTCGGTCTCGCAAAAGGGGCAGCAGGTCCGCTTGAACTGCCAACGCGTGCGGCAGCAGCCGCACGACAGCAGGCGTTGCCGCCCGGGCTCTTCGCCCGCGAGCTGCGCCATCGCCGGCAGCGATCCGCAGGTCGGACAATATCTGCGCAGCCACTTCTCCTCGTCCCGCCCGCTGTTGAATGCCAGCACGACGGGAGCGAGGAACCGCGCCACTGCGGTCCAACCCAGATAGCGCAGCAGCCCGGGCAATGGCGGTGCCGCGCTGTCGTCTCCGAGCAGAAAATCGACAATGCGGCGCGCTGCGTTGGACTCGCGCTGCAGCTCCGTGTGGAGAGCGTGTATCTCCGTCGCGAGAGATCCGGACGGCGGGTGGCAAGCCAGTTTCTCGACGAGCGCCGCGGCCATAATGCCGCCAGGTTCCAGATCGACGGCACTCTCGGCGCTCCGCAGCAGCGGCACTCCGGCGAGAAAATCCGGGCGGTAATCATCCCAATTAGGAGGCCGCGCTTCGAAGCTCTCGATCGCTCCCGCCGCGCGATCCACAGCGGCTGAGAGCTCGGCGACCGGGGAGAGGTACGAATGCGCCTCCAGCCAGGAATCCGGCGTCATCGGCTCAGTGCGCCTCGCCGGTCTGCGCCCTGGTGAGAACCGGCATCAGCCGGGCGGCGAGACCGAACAGGAAGATCGTCGCGGCGATCAGCCCGATTGAAACGCCCCACTCGACGATCGACGGTACGTAGTTCTCCGCCACGTCCCAGGGCATCCTGCCCCGGAAGGTCATGGCGAAGAGCACGACGTTCATGCGGTTGTAGGCCACTCCGAGGACGACGAGAAGCGACGCGATGAACAGGAGGTCGGCTCTCTTCCGGAGTGCCCTTGTGCCCAGCAGGATCAGCGGGACGATGCCGCCGAGGAAAATCTCGGCCGCGAACGCCAGGCCGAGACTACCGGAGAAGGCGCCGTTGAACTGCCCGCGGACCGCCATGTCGCCGAGGCGGAACACGAGATAGACGAGCAGTGCCCAGAATGCGATCTGGCCGACCGAGGCGAGCCGCGTGAGATCGAGCGGTCGGCGCCAGCCCTTCGCGATCCACATGTCGATCAGGATCACGAGCGCCGTGCCGGCCGCGATCGACGACAGGAAGAACGAGATCGGCAACACCGGCGACCACCACTGCGGCGCGAGCATGTTCGGCATCAGCAAGTACAACGAGCCGAGCGAGCTCTGGTGCATGGTCGAGAGCGTCACGGCGGCGATCGCCAGCATGACCGGCTCGGCGTGATGATCGCGCGCGCGGAAGACCCAGGCGAGCGTGCCGAAGACCACCGCAGTCGCGAGCGCGTAGAAGACGTTTCGCGACAGCAGGTAGACAAACAGCGTCACCGCTGCCGCGACATAGGCGCCGTTCCATTGGCGCAATGCATCCGCGGCGCGCGTGTACCCATACCGCGCGAATGGCACGGGCAAGAATTCAAGCAGGAGGATCGTGACGTAGAGGCCGACACACCACGAGACCTCGAACATGGCCGAGTGCTCCGGCGCCTGCAGTGCGAGCTGGTAGGCATGCCAGGGGAGGCCGAGGTCGGCGATCAGGGTGACCGTCACGAACGAATAGCTCAAGAGACCCATCAGGACGGCGGTCCGGCCGATCCCGTACAGATCCTTCCGTTGGAAGACGTAGATCACGCCGGCCATCACGAACGCGCCCGCTGCGACCGCGATCCACACCAGATCGAACAGGATCCACAGGCCCCACGGGTAGGTGTCGGAGAGATTCGTGCTGGCGCCGAGTCCCATGATGAAGCGCGCGACGAACGAGATGGCGCCAAACGCCATCAGCACCAGCAGGACCCAGTTGAACGGCGTGCTCAGCGCGTGTTGAAGCGGCTCGAATTCCACATGGCCGTGGTCGTGTGACGCGTCGGCGACTTTCTGCACCCGCTTCCGGAAGAACGCGTAAAACGCGCCGAGCATCGCGCCCACGGCCATGACGGCCGGCGGAACCGCGCCCAGAGCCGTCTTGGTGAACGCCGGAAATGGTTTTTCGCCGTACGTCGGGAAACCGAGTTTTGCGAACGGCACCCTCGAGAGATACAGCACGCTCGTTCCGCCGAGCTCCTTCTCGCCGTAAATGTGATCGACGTACTTGTCGGGTCTGGCTGCGATCCGCCGGCGCGCTTCCGTAAGCATCTCCTCACGTGTTCCGTAGAGCAGCGCATCGGCCGGGCATGCCTTGACGCAGGCGGGAGTCGCGATGCTTCCGCTGAAGCGCTTGCTCTCGTCGCCTGAGAGCGCCTGGCCGTTGAACGCGATCGGCAACGGCTGTTCGATGCGGTCGGCGCAGTGGGTGCACTTCGAGATCTTCGGCGCGTGCGAGTTCCAATCCGAGGTCGGCACGTCCCACGGACACGCCAGCTGACAATAGCGGCAGCCGATGCACTCGTCCGCGTCGTACGACACTGGGCCGTCGGCCTGCCTGTGAAGTGCGGTCGTCGGGCAAGCCGAAACGCACGCCGGCTCCAGGCAGTGGAGACACCGCTGCATGACGAACGCCGATTCGACGCCGCCCGGCGAGGCGGGGTTCTCTACCTCGTGGAACGCGATCAGCGTGTAGGTTCTTGCGCTGAGGGTCGCCGGATTCTGGAAGCCGAGATCCGACTCGAGAAAGGTCTGCTCGCCGTCCTTTTCGTTCCACTGCTTGCAGGCCACCTGGCACGCGCGGCAGCCGATGCAGTTGGCAATGTCGATCAGTGTGGTCCTGATCGGGCCCGTGGCGGCAGCCTCGCTCATGTGCGTCCCCTCGGTGATTCAGATCTTCGCCTGGCAGGGCGGTCGCTCTTGACGACGTTGACCAGGCAGGCCTTGGTCTCCTGGGTTCCTGCTCCAGGATCCGCGGCGTCGATCGTGAGGTGATTGACGCTCGGCCCGGTCGACAATCCCGCGAAGCCCCAGTTGTACGGCATCCACACAACCGTGACTTCCTGGTCCCCGATCTTCATTTCCTTCATCCGCGGCGTGACGAGCGCCTTGACCTCGAGCTCGCCGCGTGCCGACGACACTTTCACCCAGTCCCCGGTGACGATGTCGAGTTTCCTGGCGAGCGTGACCGGCATCTCGACCATCGGTTCGGGCATCAGCTCGTTGAGCCACGGAATATTCCGTGTCGTCGATCCGGCGCACCAGTGCTCGGCGACGGTGGACGTCATCAGCACGTAGGGAAACTTGTCGGCGGTGCCGATCGGCTGATGCGACGTGACGCGCGGATACTTGAGCGTCGGATTGATCTTCACGTCCCGATGGAGGAAGTTCTCCACCGGGCTTTCGACAGGCTCGTACATTTCCGGCAGCGGGCCGTCCTTCGGCACATACGCAACGTCGCGCCAGTAGTCGGTGTACTTCGGATCGGGATCTTTGTAGACGGCCGCGAACAGTCGGCCAACGCCCTCCGCACTGAGGTGAAATGCCCGCTGGCCGTTGGGCGTACCGGGGCCGTCTGTCGCAACCGGGACATCCGGCACGTCGTGGCCGGTCCAGCGCTTTGCCGCCTCATCCCACCAGACAATCGGTTTCGAGTCTGGAAACGGCTTGCCGTCCTTGTCGCACGACGCGCGGTTGTAGAGGATCCGCATGTTGTTCGGCCAGGTCCACCCGAAGCCGGGATAGAGGCCAAGGCCTCCCGGGTCCGTTCGCGAGTCGCGCCGCTTCGACTGGTTCTCGCCGCCTGCGAACACGCCGGCGTAGATCCAGGCGCCCGACGATGTGGAACCATCGGATCGGAGATCGCTGACCTTGCGGAGCAGATCGCCCTTCTTGAGTCCAGTCTCCGGATTGTCGCGTAGGGCGTAGCCGTTGATCTCTCGCAGTACGTCTTCGGCCGTGGTGTAGGTCCAGGACGCCTTGCGGATGATTTCGTCTCGGGGCTCTTTCGAGTCCTTGACCAGATCGCGGACGGCGCGAAAGACCATGTCCACGATCTCACCGTCGGGCCTCGCCTCGCCCGGCGGCTTGACGGCGGCGTGACGCCACTGGACCATGCCGCCGGAGTTGCTGATCGTGCCGTTCTTTTCCATGAAGAACGCGGCCGGCAGCAGGATCACCTCGGTGGCGATCGTCTTCGGATCGACGCCCGGGCGCTTCCAGAACGCCGCGGTCTCGGTCTCCCAGATCTCCTGGACGACCAGTGTCTCGAGCTTGGCCATCGCCTCGAACGTCAGATTGAGATTCGGCAGCGTCACCGCGGGGTTCTGACCGACGATCCACAGCATCTTCAGTTTGCCGGCGAGGGCGTCCTCGAACATCGGCAGCGTGCCGTAATCTTTGGTCGCGTTTCGCTTGGGCAGCCACTCGTAGCCATAACCGTTCTCGAAGGTGGCGGCGTCGCCGAAAAACGCCTTCAGCGTGTTCACGAGGTAGCGACTGTCGGCAATCCCGTTCTTGCGCACATAGTGGTAGATCGTCGGTTCCGCATTGGTCGGCGAGTTGAGATAGCCCGGGTAGTAGTTGTAGAGCACCGCCATGTCGCACGCGCCCTGCACGTTCGGCTCGCCGCGCAGCGCGTTGACGCCGCCGCCAGGCTTGCCGATGTTGCCGAGCAGCAGCTGCAGGATCGTGAACGATCGGATCCCCTGCACCGCGGTCGTGTGCTGCGTCATCCCGAGCGCGTAGAGGATGGAGCCCGGCCGGTCCTTCGCCATCGTCTCCGCGATCAATTTGATCTGATCGGCCGGGACGCCAGTGATCTGTTCGCCCATTTCCAGCGTGTAGCGCGAGACGAAGGTCTTCAGCCGCGCGAACACGCAGTGCGGATCGTCGAGGCTCCTGGCGATTCGCGCGTAGCCTTTCGCGTCGAGCTGGTACCCCCAGGTCCTGGTGTCGTAGGCGTGGGTGGTCTCGTCGTAGCCGCTGAAGACGCCATCCTTGAACTCGAACGCTTCGTCGCTCAGGTAAAGCGCGTTCGTGTGGGTGACGACGTAGGCCTCGTCGTAGAGCTTGTTCACGATGATGTGGTTGATCATCGTGTTCTGAAATGCCGCGTCGGTGCCGGGGCGGATGCGCGCGTAGATGTCGGCTCCCGCCGACGTCCGCGTGTATCGCGGATCGACGTGAATCAGCTTGGCGCCGTTCTCCTGGGCCTTCCGGATCCACTTGAAGGCCATTGGATGGTTCTCGGCGACATTGCTGCCTTCGACCAGGATCGTCTTGCAGTTCTGCAAGTCGACCCAGTGGTTGGTCATCGCGCCGCGGCCGAATGATGCCCCCAGACCGGGGACCGTGGGGCTATGTCAAAGCCGGGCCTGGTGCTCGACATAGGCCATACCGAGCAGCCGGGCCGCCTTCTGAAAGAGGTAACACTCCTCGTTGGTATTCTGCGCGCCGCCCATGAAGCCAATTCCGTCGGTGCGATTGACGGGCACATCCCTGACACCGTCGTGAGGGATGAACTGCGGGGCGCTCTCGAGCCGCTCGCTCGAAGCGCGATCGACGGACAGATCAGACGCATTCACCTTCTCGGTGGCAATCCACGTCTCGTCGCGTGTCTTACGGACCTTCTTTGCCACGCGGGCGATCGCATCGTCCCAGGAGATCTCTTCCCAACGATCGCTGCCCGGCGCCCGGTAGCGCGGCTTGGTGAGCCGCTGCGGGGAGGCGTGCGTCGCGAACATCGAGATGCCTTTGACGCAGAGCGCTCCGCGATTGACGATGTGGTCGTAGTCTCCCTCCATCTTCATCAGCTTGCCGTCGCGGACGGCGGCGATCATGCCGCACCCGCACGAGCAGAAGTTGCAGGAGGTCGTGAACTCGCTGACGTTCGACAGCTTCAGATCCTCTGTCGCGGCGCGCATGGCGCGAACGTCGAGAAGGCCGCCGAGCGCCAACCCGGATCCGCCGCGCAGGGTCAGCTTGAACAGGTCACGCCGGCTGATGCTCGATTTTTGAGTGGGAACACAGCCCGATTGATCCACGGGTCCTCCACGAGCGTCGAAACTGACAGAATGGGTCAACGCGACCTTGCAAGATCCTCTCCTGTGGTCCCTCCCATAAAGACGTGGATCTGTTGAATGTGGCCCACGGTAATTCGGAGGCTGCCGCGGCGGGCCGTAGGCTATGACCTCGAATCAGCTCGTAGGGTAAGCTCTGTGCCGGGCAATTTCCCCGTTTACTGTGATCCTGACTTTGCTCATCGTATCTCTGTCGGCGGTCGCGCTTTCATACGGCGCGTACCTGCTGTGGAGCGCTGCGCGCGCCGCGCAGCTCCGGCCGAGCGGCGAAGCGATCCTGCTTGGGGCGGTCACCAATTTTTTCGATACGTTGGGCATCGGCTCGTTCGCACCGACGATTGCCTGGATGCGGTTTCGTCGTCTCGTGCCTGACCGACTCATTCCGCTGACGATGCTCGGTGGCTATATCCTTCCCGCGATCCTTCAGGCCCTGATCTTCCTCGTCCTGCTCGGCGTGCAAGTCGATCCGCTGCTGCTGTTGTCGTGCATTGTCGCGATGGTCCTTGGGGGGATCGTCGGCGTGCCCATTGCGGCCCGTGCGCCGATTCGGCTGGTGCAGGGGGTTGTCGGCCTGTCCTTGCTGGTTGCCGGCTTCTTTTACAGCCTTGCCAACCTCGGACTGATGCCGCACGGGGGGAACTCCACGAGCCTGCCGACTCATTGGGCAATTGTGGCGGTTGCCGTTCATTTCCTGTTGGGAGTGCTGGTGTGTTTCGGCGTCGGCAATTACGCGCCGACGTTGGCAGTCCTGAGCTCGATGGGGATGGATCCGCGGCTCGCTTTCCCGATCATGGCCAGCGCCGCGTCATTCTCTGGCGTTGCGGCGGCGGGACGGTCCATCCATCTCGTCAAACTCGACTATCGGATAGTGCTCGGCCTCGCCGTCGGCGCGATACCGGCGGTCCTGATCGCCGCGTTCATCGTCAAGGAAATGCCAATCACGATGCTGCGGTGGCTCGTCGTCGTTGTCGTCTCTTATGCGGGGGGAACGTTGCTCCTCAGCGCGACGCGACGCACTGCTGTAGCCGCTTCGCAGCTCGTCGAGACGGCTGGCCTCGACTGACGGAGGACCGAGGAAGTCCCGATAGCGATCCGGTACCTTCATTTGACTTCCTAATGGAAAGCGATCATAGTCTATTGGGATGTCTAATAGAGAACCTGCCAAAGCGGAAGTTCTACGCGGCACGCTCGACTTGATGGTGCTGCAGACGCTCGCGGCGCAGGGGCCGCAGCATGGCTACGCGATCGGCGCCCGCCTCGAGCAGGTCTCGTCTGGCGCGCTCACGCTGAATATGGGCACGCTGTATCCCGGCCTGATGCGCCTCGAGCAGCAGGGCTTGGTCAAAGCCGAGTGGGGAGTGACCGACAACAACCGCCAGGCGCGCTTCTACGCCATCACCGCCGCCGGGCGACGGCGGCTTGCCGTCGAGAAGAAGGCGTGGGATCAGATGGTATCGGTCATTCATCGGCTCTTCATGGATCCGGCATGACGCCTCGGGACATCTCCGCTTCCCTTCGTGAGTGGACACGCCGGGTATGGGGCGCGCTCAGTCGCCGTCGGACCGACCGCGACCTGCAGCGCGAGCTTGCCGGTCACCTTGCCTTCGCTGAAGAGGAGTTGCGGCAGAAGGGCCACACGCCGCGCGAGGCCGCGCGACTCGCCCGGGCCGCCGCCGGCGGACCTATCCAGGCGCTCGAAGGGCTGCGCGAACAGCGCGGGCTGCCGTGGCTCGACTCGTCGTGGCTCGATGTGAAGCTCGGGCTTCGACTGCTCGTCAGGAACTGGGGGTTGACGCTGATCGGCGGGCTGGCGACGACCCTGGCGATCGTCATCGCCGCGGTCGTGTTCGCCGCGTTCGACATCGTCATGTGGAGCCCGCTTCCGCTCGACGAGGGTGATCGGGTTGTCGCCATCCAGGTATGGGACCGCCAGGCCGGCCGGCGCCGTGACACGACATGGCAGGATGTCGAGCGCTGGCGCGCCAACCTGCAATCGATCGGTGACGTCGGTGCATTCCAGACGATCTGGCGCAACATCATCGCGCCCGACGGATCGATCGAGCTCGCGGCAGTCGCCGAGATCTCGGCGGCCGGATTCCGGATCGCGCGAGTGGCGCCGCTCGTCGGCCGGCCGATCGACGACCGCGATGCAGCGCCCGGCGCCGCCCCCGTCGTCGTCATCGGTCACGACGTCTGGCAGCGGCGCTTCGCCGGCGCGCGAGACGTTATCGGACGCCAACTGCGGCTCGGCAAGGACGTGCATACCGTCGTCGGTGTGATGCCGGACGGCTTCCAGTTCCCGTTCAACTTCCGCTACTGGGTTCCGCTCCGGCTCGGCGCCGACGGGACGCTGCACAACACGGGTCCTGAAGGCGTCGTCTTCGGCCGGCTCGCGCCGGGCGCGACACTCGCGCGGGCGCACGCTGAGGTGTCGGCGCTTGGGATCCTCCCGCCTGCGCTCCGGAGCGCGCCGCGCGAAGAAGCGCGCGTTGTGCCCTACACGTTTGCCTTCACGGGGGATTTCGAACCCGGCGACATGAAGCTGCTGTGGTCGCTGTCGAGTCTTGCGCTCGTCTTGCTGATGTTGCCGCCGTGCGCGAACATCGCGATCCTGAACTACGCGCGCACCATCACACGGCAGCAGGAGTTCGCCGCGCGTCACGCCCTCGGTGGCAGTCGCGCGCGGATCGTGTGGCAGCTCTTCATCGAAGCACTCGTGTTGACGGCCGCGGCGGCCGGTGTCGCCCTGCTGGTCCTGCGCGTCGTTTCGGTCGTGGTGGCGGGACGCCTCCACAACATCCCCGGCGGGCTGCCATTCTGGATGACTTTCGGCGTCTCGTACCGCACGCTTCTCTTTGTCGCTGCACTCGCCTTGGCCGGGGCCGCCGTGTCAGGCGCCGTGCCCGCGCTCCAGGCCACGGGGCGTTTGGCGCAGCTTGGCGCCGGTGCGCTCGCCGGACGGACCAGCGTACGTCTCGGCGCCACGTGGACCACGCTCGTGATCGCGCAAGTCGCCTTCTCGGTCGGCGTTCTGCCATTGGCCGTCGAACTCGCCTGGGGCACGATGCGGACCGGCCTCGTCGGCCCTGGTTTCGCCGCCGAGGAGTTTGCGACGGCGCGCGTCGCGCTGGAAGAGGACCAGTCGGTGGTCTTTGGCAATCGCCAGCGCGAGTTGGCGCGACGGCTGCTCGCCGACCCGGGCATCCTCGGCGTGGCAGCAGCGCTACAGCCGCCCGGCGAGGAGCCCTGGGTGTTTGTCGACATCGAAGGCCGCGATGTGCCGACCGAGGGTGTCTCGCCCGGCGGCCGGCAGCCGGGATTCATCGCCCGGTTCAACCAGGTCGATACCAGCTTCTTCGACATCTATCAGATACCGACACTCGCCGGTCGTCGATTCACCGAGGGGGACGCAGCCGCGAAGACTGATGCGGTCATCGTCAACCGCAACTTCGCCGAGACCATCGCTCCCGCCGGCAACGTGCTCGGACGCCGTTTCCGGTACGTCCGCGCGGCGGACAATGAGTGGCCGCACGGCCCGGAAGCGAACCGCTGGTACGAAGTCGTTGGTGTCGTCGCGAATCTGCCCGTCACGACCGACGCACGGGTCGCGTACCATGCGGCGGTCCCGGGTCAGATCCATCCCGCGCACCTGCAGCTTCGCTTGAGAGGCGGTCCGGCCGGTCTCGCTGAACGTGTCCGCGACGTCGCCGCGAGTGTCGACCCGACGCTGCACGTCGATGAAATCCGTACGCTGGCAGAGATCTATCGCGAGCACCGGTTCGGCGACAACCTTGGCGCCCTCACCATCGTCGCGGTCACCGGCAGCGTACTGCTGCTCTCGGCCGCCGGGCTATACGCTCTGATGGCGTTCACCGTCGCGCAACGCCGACGTGAGATCGGTATCCGTTCCGCCCTTGGTGCGCCGGCGGGTCATTTGTTGACGGCGGTGTTCAGACGCGCGTTCTGTCAGATCGGTGCTGGTTCGGCGGCGGGAATGCTTGCCGCGTATCTCGTGGGCCGGTATGTGCCGATCGCGCAAGTCGGTGGTCTGCCGATTCCCGGGATCCTCCCCGGCGCGGCCGCGTTCATGCTGTTGGTCGGCGTCCTCGCTTCCCTGGGTCCTGCGCGACGCGGCCTCCGCATCGATCCCACCGAAGCGTTGCGAAGCGAGTAATGCTGCGAATAGGAGCGCTCGCGTCACACGAGGGGACGACGCTTCAGGCCATCATCGATGCCTGCGCACAGGGGCGCATAAACGGCCGGGTGGTGGCCGTGATCAGCAACAACAGCGGGTCTGGTGCCTTGCGGCGGGCCGCAGCGGCCGGCATCGAGACATTCCATCTCTCCTCCATCACCCATCCCAGCGGCGACTCCCTCGATGTCGCGATTTGTGACGCGCTCCAGCGAGCGCGCGCGGACGTCATCTTTCTCGCTGGATACATGAAGCGCCTTGGGCCGCGCACATTAAGTGCCTTCCCCGCGCGCATTCTGAACACACATCCGGCTTTGCTTCCCAAATTCGGCGGGCAGGGTATGTTCGGGGATCACGTGTTCGAAGCGGTGCTTGCTGGCGGTGAGCCGGAGTCCGGTGCATCTGTGCATCTCGTCGATGCCGAGTACGACACAGGAGCTGTCGTGTGTCAGGAGCGCGTCCGGGTTCTTCCCGGAGACACCGTCGCGTCTCTCAAAGCCCGGGTGCAAGCGTGTGAGCGCGAAGCCGTCGTCAAGACGCTGGCTGCCCTTGCGAGTGGTGAGTTGGTACTCGGAAGGGCAGGTTGACCAACGCCTGTCACGCGCGGCCGTCATCTACCAAGCGGTAGAATCTCCGCAACCATGCGAACCCTTCTGCTGATCGCCTTGCTGATTCCGGTCCCGATGCTCGCGCAGAGGGCCCGGGCTCCCAACCCGTTGACGGCCGATGTCGAGCGGCTCTCCGAAGAACTGATCCCGCAAGTGGTGACGTGGCGGCGCGACTTTCATCAGCATCCGGAGCTCGGCAACCGTGAAACGCGGACCGCGAAAGTTATCGCTGACGAGTTGAGAAAGCTGGGTTTCACCGTCACGACGGGCGTCGCCACGACGGGCGTGGTGGGCGTGCTCAAGGGCGGGCTCCCGGGCCCCGTCGTCGCGCTTCGCTCCGATATGGATGCGTTGCCTGTGACCGAGCAAGGCGATCTCCCGTTCAAGTCCACCACCAAGACGGTGTCGAACGGCCAGGAAGTCGGAGTGATGCACGCATGTGGCCACGACAACCACATGGCGATTCTCTTGGGCGCGGCCACCGTTCTTTCGCGAATGAAAGACCGTTTGCCGGGTACCGTGAAAGTGATCTTTCAGCCCGCCGAGGAAGGTCTGCCGCCTGGCGAAGTCGGCGGCGCCGAGCAGATGGTTAAGGAAGGCGTGCTCGAGAATCCGAAGGTCGATGCCATTTTCGGCCTGCACGTCATGCCGTATTCCCTCGGCACCGTTACCTACCGGCCGGGGCCGATGCTTGCGAGTGCCGATGCCTTTCTGATCACGATCAAGGGCAAGCAGACGCACGGCGCGGCGCCCTGGGGTGGAATCGATCCTATCGTTATCGCTTCACAGGTCGTGATGGGATTGCAGACCATCGTCAGCCGCAATGTGAACATTACGGAGGCGCCGGCGATAGTGAGCGTCGGCCGGATCGCCGGCGGCAACCGTGTCAATATCGTGCCTGAAACGGTGGAACTCGAGGGCACCGTCCGTGCCTACAACGAGCAGGTTCGCAGGAGCATTCACGATCGCATCCGTGCGATTGCGACGCACTACGCCGAGGCGGCCGGTGGTATGGCCACGGTGGAGATTGGTCGCGGTACAACCTATCCGGTCACGATCAACGATCCGGCGTTGACTGAGCGGATGCTGCCGACGCTCCAGCGCGTGGCTGGCGCCGACAACGTGCGCCTGGGTCCTGCTGTCGGTGTATCTGAAGACTTCTCGTATTTCCTGCAGAAGGTCCCGGGCCAGTTTGTCTTCCTTGGCGTGACACCGCGCGACCAGAACCCCACGACGGTGCCGCAGAATCACTCACCTCTCTTTTTCGCCGACGAGTCGGCGCTACCGGTCGGCGTGAGGGTGATGACAAGTCTCGCCCTCGACTATCTGTTCGGAGGCAAGTAGTGAAACGCAGAGGGACGCCTTCGACCCGACGGTGATGTAGATCAACGTGCAACTCGTACCGTACGTTTCCGTCGACCTGATTCGTCTCCTCTATGTGTTCGATATCTTCGCCGTCGTGGTGTTCGCCGTCTCGGGAGCGCTCGTCGCTTCTCGCAAGCGCCTGGATGTGATGGGGTTCATGTGGCTCGCGGTCGTGACCGGCGTCGGTGGCGGCACGATACGCGACGTGATTCTGAACGTGCCGGTCTTCTGGGTCCTGAATCCGTTATATGTGGCTGCCTGCCTGGCGACGGCGATCGTTATGCACTTCATCGCGCCACTCGTCGAATCACGCTATACGACACTCCTGTGGTTCGACGCATTCGGATTGGCGCTGGTCACTGTTGCGGGCACGGTTAAGACCCTCGACGTCGGCGCGCCGGCGCTGGTGGCCGTCGTCATGGGGGTGGTGACCGGTTGCGTCGGTGGGATCATCCGCGACACGCTCGGCCACGTCCCCTCGGTCCTGCTGAGACGCGAGATCTACGTCACTGCATCTGTGCTTGGCGCCTGCACGTACGTCGGACTCAACGGCGTTGGCGCAGGCCGCGCGGCGGCCATGATCACGGGATTCTTTGTGACCTTCATTGTCCGGAGTCTCGCAATGACATTCGGCTGGTCACTGCCCGCTTTCCGTCCCTCGTCACAGTCGGCGACAGATGACAGCGAGAAATGACTTCGCTCGCGCGGCGTTACGGACGATTCTTCCGCGGTGTTAGAGTGCATGTGGAGGATTCATGGCGAAGGTCACAGGAATCGGCGGAGTGTTTTTCAAGTCCACGGGAGATCACAAGAAACTCGCGGAGTGGTACAGCCAGAACCTGGGACTTCAATTCGAGCCCTGGGGCGGCGCGATCCTCAGATGGCCCGACGACAAGTCTGAGGACCGAGGCGTCACTGTGTGGCACGTCGCCGCGAAAAACACCGAATGGTTCAGCCCCAGTCCCTCCAGCTTCATGATCAACTATCGAATCGACAACATGTCGGAGATGTTGGAGCAGCTGAAGCGAAACGACGTCGAGATTTTGAAGGGTCCGGAATCCGACGACAACGGAAAATTTGCGTGGATTCTCGATCCCGACGGAAACAAAGTCGAGCTGTGGGAGCCGATGGCGGCGCAGGAAAAATAACGAGACGACATGACACACCCGGACATCGCCCAGGGCGAGGATGTCGTTGATTCTGGCGATATCTGTGCGGGATAGCGCGCGATAAGGTCACGCCGTCGGCTATAGAATCCAGCCCACCATGAGCAGACTGCTGATCTCGTTGATGGCGTGCCTCGGGTTGTGGATGGGTATGACGGGCTTCGCGATCGAGCAAGCGATACCAGCGTCACGCCCCAACATCCTTCTCATGTTTCCGGACAACCTTGGGTGGGGCGAAGTAAACGTCTACGGTGGCGTGCGCGGTCCGATCACGCCACGTCTCGATCGCCTCGCGGCCGAAGGGCTGCGGCTCAACAACTTCAACGTCGAGTTCTCTTGTACGGTTTCGCGTGCCGCGCTGCTGACCGGGCGCTATGCCATCCGTACCGGCGCGACGCAAGGGGCGGGCATCACGTTGTGGGAAGTGACGATCGCGGAAGCGCTGCAGACGATCGGCTACGCCACAGGGCTGTTCGGAAAGTGGCACCTCGGCGGCGATCGCCCCGAGAACCGGAATCCGTCGCAGCAAGGTTTCGACGAGTACTACGGCATCCCGCGCACCAGCAATGAGGCGCAGACGACGATTGCCCAGGGCCAGCGCTCACCCAACACATCTTTTATCTGGGAGGGACGGACGGGATTGCCCCCACGCAACGTCAAGCCGTTCGATCTCGAGACGAGGCGGACGATCGATCGCGAGTCGGCCGAGAAGAGTATTGCGTTCATGGAGCGCAGCGTCGGCGCGGGCAAGCCGTTCTTCGTCTACTACCCGATGACGCAGATTCACTTTCCGACGTTGACGCATCGCGAATTCGTGGGGAAAACCGGCGCCGGCGACATCGCCGACGCGATGGCTGAAGTAGACGCCAACGTCGGCCGCATGCTCGACGCGATCGATCGGCTCGGCGTCACACGCAATACGATCGTGTTCTGGTGCGCCGACAACGGCGCTGAAGGACGGCGGCCGTGGCGCGGGTCGTCGGGCCCGTGGTCCGGTTTCTACAACAGCGTGATGGAAGGCGGGATCCGGACACCGTGTCTGGTCCGCTGGCCGGCGAGAATTCCGGCCGGGCGCGTCACCAATGAGCTCGTGCACGAAATCGATTTCTTCCCGACACTGGCGGCCGCCGTCGGCGCGGATATCGTGCCTCACGATCGCGCGATTGACGGCGTCAACCAACTTCCGTTTTTCGAAGGGAAGCAGGCGAGGTCGAACCGTGAATCGGTGTTGCTGTATGCCAATGCGCAGCTGCGCGCGATCAAATGGCACGACTGGAAACTGCACTACGTGTTCGCGCCCGAGGCCGGCGGCCCGCCGGTGCCACCGTTGATGCGGCTGTTCAACTTGTTGTCCGATCCCAAGGAGGAGACCGACATCAAGGACAGTAATCCCTGGGTGCAGAGCGTCACCGAGCGGATCGTGAACGAGTTCAACGCCACGACTCGACGCTACCCTCACGTTCCCCCCAACACGCCGGATCCGTATTTGCCACCGAAGATGTAGGAGGACGCGGTGAAACGAGGCAACTTCCTCACGCATGTCCTCGCCGTCGTGGCTGTTCTCTCTGTCGCGGTCTCGGCGCAACCGGCAGCCGACTTCTCGGGACGTTGGACGCTCGAGGCACCGAAGATCAGCTCGACGCCGGCCGTGCCCGGAACGCCCGCTGTCGCAGCCGCGCCCGGTGACATGGGCAGCGGGTGGGGAGCAACGATCACCATGACGCAGGACGCGACACGCCTCCGCGTCGAGTACGACGCCTTCAGCCGCTACGACCTGCAGCCGCCTCTGACGTTCACCTATCCCCTCGACGGATCCGAAGTCCCCAATTCCGTCACGATGGGTCGCGGCGAGCAGATCGAGCGGTCGCGAGCGCAATGGAACGGAGAGATCCTGGTTATTACCACCGCGATGCAGGTTGACGATCGCGGCGCAGGAAAGCCGTTCCTTGCTGAGCTGACGCGGAGAATCTCGCTGGAATCCCCAACGACGTTGATCGTCGAGGTCACGCGCGCCGGCGTGCTTGGCGGCCCTTCGTTGACCACCCGCTCGGTGTACAGGAAGACCACGCCTTAGGTTCAGGCGCCATTTCCCCTGAACAGTCACGGTCCTCTAGAATGGGATCGATCCCTTCATCGCGCCGGTGTCGGTACTCCGGGAGGACTTCATGAAACCAGCCAAGGGTCTCTGCCTCGCACTCGCACTGTTCGCGCCGGCTGTTCTCTACGCCGGACAGATCTACGGGACGATCGTCTCGGACGGTCAACCTGTCAAGGGCGCCGCCATCGAGATCCAGTGCGGTAAGGAAGCTGCGGTGACCGGATCGACCGCGGGCGACGGTGCGTTTCGCATCAACGTGCCGCACGAGGGACAGTGCACGTTCGCGTTGCCGACGTTCGCGGGCCGTCCGTCGGCTACTGTCTTCTCCAGTCCGAATCCGGCGTCCTACAACTTCGAGCTGGCGAAGGCTGGTGACGGCAAGTACGAGCTACGCCGCAGATGACAACGGTCGATGTCGAGATTCGTCCGCCGCAACTTCCGCCCCCCGCGGAGCAGACCAGGGCCCTGCCGGCGTGGATCGAGCTGGCGAAGATCCTGGCGCTGCCGCTCGTGACGCTGGTTCTCGGTTACTGGTTCAATTCGACCCTGAACGAACGGCAGCAGACCGAGAGCAACATCCGGTTGTACGCCGAGATGATGGGACGACGCGAAGAGGCGGACAGCAACCTGCGGAAGGACATGTTCAACTCGATCCTGGCCACATTCATGGCCAGGGATCCGACGCTGCGGCTTTCGTCCGAGGAGACGATCAGACGTCAGATTCTCAGCCTCGAGCTCCTCGCCTACAACTTTCACGAGTCGCTCGACATCGCGCCGCTGTTCAAGGACGTCGAGCGGCGGATCGTGCTCGAGGAGCGCGCCGCCAACGCCGAGCTGCGTGGCCGCCTGGAGTCCGTGGCGCTCCAGGTCATCGAACACCAGCTGACGGCGCTCTCCGACGTCGGGCTGGTGGAGCGTGGCGACGCGCTGCCGCAGAAGATCAGCGACTTCCAGGCTCACATCCAGTTCGGCACGCACACGATTCCTGATCCGCAGATCAAGCCGGGAGAAGGGACGTCGCGCCTGTGCCTGTCGATGGAGGCGGTCGACGGATCGAGGCACTACCGGCAATTCAAACTGGAGCTGATCGGCCTGAAAGAGGCTGGCCGCGAAGTGCAGGTCCACCTTTACGTGTCGCAGCTCCTGACCGCCGACGAGTGCCGGCAGCCGAATCTCGACCTGCAAGGCAAGCGGGAGGTCGACACCAACTTCATCGTCGGGCTGTTTGATTTTCCGTTGATCGACAACACGCGGCTGTCCGGTGGCGAGCGTGCGTCCGTATCGCTGACGGCGCTCAATCCGAACGTGCTTAGCGTCGCGCTCGCGTACTTCCCGTCCTCGCGCGCCAGCCTCAAAGACAAGCCGTACTACGACGAAGTGATGCGCGACCTGAGGCGCAACCGGCAGCCATCAACGCGCTGAGACTCCGGCAATGAAATCAGCGACGAAGCGCTGGATCTGATCCGGCGGCAGGTCGTAGCGAGCGCGGCCGTCCGGCTGGCCAAGGTTGCCGCTGATCACGAACGCGCGCAGCCCGGCCTGGGCAAGGCCTTTTGCGTCCGCGACACTCAGTCCTCCGACGACCTGCACCGGGGCCGTGCCGCCGACCCGCTTGAAGATCGCTTGAGCCACATCAGCGAGTAAGTGGCTCTCGATCAGTTTCGGGTTGGCCCGCCGCGCGTCGGCCTGCAAATGAACACCGACGGCGTCGACACCGGCATCGAGCATGCGAAGCGCGACCTCGACTGCCTGCGCCGCCGGGCCCTGGTGCGGCACCATGATGTCGGCAAAAGCGAGCCTCGGTAGTTGCGGGTCGGTCCGCCGGAACTCGTCGCGCACTGCGCAGATCGACTTTGCCGTATCCACGCCGGCGAGCGCGAGGAAATCGAGGATGTTGCCGCCGCCCGCATACACCCCGCGTGCTTCGCCGCCGCCGCCGTCCATCGTCTTCATGTCGGCCAGGAGGAGCGCCTCGGGAAACTTCTGACGAAAGGCTGGCACGACGTTCGAGACGCCTTCGTTTTTCAACAGCGGTGTTCCCATTTCAACGATCGTCACGCCGCCTGCGAGCGCCGCCCCGGCAACCCCGAGCCCCTGCTTGATGGTGGAGACGTCGACCGAGATTTGAAACGTGAACTGGGTCTTGAGCTGATCGAACACGCGTGCCGAGGCCTGGTGGGTGACCTTCGCCGCCTCCTGGGCGCGGGCATCGTCGGGCCGCATCATCTCGAAGATGGTCCCGACGGTCAGCGCGCTTCCGGCAAGCTTGCCCGCGCGGTCGAGAAACGAACGGCGGTCGATGTGGCCGTGTTGATACTCGTGAAAGAGTCCCGTCGGAAAGTCGGACGCCTTCGTACGCTCCATGATGGCAGCTCCTTGAGGAGCCCAATAGTAATCTGTTTCGGCGAGCGTGTTAGGATTCGTGCCATCCCGAATTCCTGAACGGACGGTAATCGATGAGACGTCATCTGCGCCCTCGAACCATGAGAACTGTACTGACGCTGCGCCTGGCGGCAATCGTTTTGGTCGCGGCGACACCGTCGGCCGCCGCCGATCTCTACGTGGCCCCGACGGGGAACGACGCCAATACGTGCACGGCGCCGGCTTCACCCTGCAAGACGATCAACGGTGCCATTGGAAAGGCGTCGGTCGACGATCGCATCTTCGTGGCGGTTGGCACCTACACAGGTACTCAATCTTGGGTCGTTCAAATCCCGAAGGCGCTCACGTTGTCCGGAGGTTGGGATTCACTCTTTTCCGAACGCGTCGCCTACTCGACGATCGATGGCGAGGGGGCGCGACGCGGCATCGAAGTCTTTGCTCCCGGTTCGAACGTTGGCCTCGAAGGGCTGTTCATCAAGAACGGCATCAAAGCAGGAGGGCTGATGGGTGGTGGCATCTTGAACAACGCCACGCTCACGGTGAACGATTGCGTCGTCTACAACAACCAGGATGCCGGCATCTTCAACACGAATACGCTCACGCTGAACGATTCCTTCGTCGTTGGCAACTTTAACGCCAGTGGAGGCGGCGGCATCGAGAACCTTGCCTTCACGACACTCACGATCAATCGCAGCACAATCGCGGTGAATGAGACGACGTCGGAGGGTGGCGGTATCAGGATAGGCGGCGGCGGCACTGTCACGTTAAACAACAGCACGGTCAGTGGCAATTTTGCTCAATTCATCGGCGGCGGTATTGCCAATCGAGTCGATGGAACGGTCATGTTGAACAACGTCACCATCGCGGAGAATGAAGGGCTCCGGGGAGGTGGCGGCATCGTGTACGAAGTCACTGCCACGACATCACTTCTGGGCACCATAGTCGCTGGCAACATCGCTGGACCAAATTTCGGCGGACCTGATTGCCTGGGATCGGGATCGATGACTTCGAGGGGACATAACCTCATCGGATTGAACAGCGAGGGTGGACACAACGATTGTATTGTGGCGAACGTGGGCGATCTGCTCGGAACGCCGGCGAAGCCGATTGATCCACTGCTCGAGCCGCTCGACTACTACGGCGGGCCCACACCAACCCATTCTCTCCTGCCCGGAAGTCCGGCCATCGACGGAGCCAGCAACGTTGGGTGCCCGCTCACCGATCAGCGAGGATCGCGCCGCCCACGGGACGGCAACGGCGACGGCACGGCGCTCTGTGACATCGGCGCGTACGAGGCCGCTCCAACCTTTGTTCACAAGATGATCACTGGAGACCTCGACGGGAACGGCAAGGCGGAAGCGATTATCGATTTTGGTCCCACCTATGGCATCTGGGCTCGGATAAACAACGCGACATGGGCACCGCTTCATCCTCTGACAGCCGAGAGAATGATCAGCGCCGATCTGGACGGAAACGGCTCTGCCGAACTCATCGTCGATTTCGGACCAGGCTATGGTGTTTGGGTTTGGCACAACAACACGAGCTGGTTCCAGTTGCATGGCGCTTCGCCGAGAGGTATGGAGGCCGGCGATCTCGATGGCAACGGTCAGGCTGATCTCGTCGTCGACTTCGGAGCGGTTTACGGTATCTGGGTGTGGCAAAACTCTTCAAGCTGGGTTCACCTGCATGCGTTATCAGCAAACGGCATCGCGGTCGGTGATGTTGACGGGAATGGTCAAGCCGACCTCGTTGTCGACTTCGGACCGCCCAATGGCATCTGGATTCGTCTGAACAACGCCAGCTGGAGCCAGCTGCACGGCGTGTCGTCAACGACGCTGGTGGTCGGCGATCTCGATGGGAATGGTCAAGCAGACATCATCGTGGACTTCGGTCCGGCTTACGGCGTCTGGATCTGGCAGAACAACACGAGCTGGTGGCGACTACACACCGTCGCGCCGAAAGGGCTGGCGATTGGCGATGTGGATGGAAACGGCAAATTCGATCTCGTGGTCGACTTCGGGTCACTCTACGGCATCTGGATATGGCGGAACAACGACAGCTGGGCACCGCTGCATCCCCTGTCGTCAAGCGGGCTGGTGACCGGCGATCTTGATGGGAACGGGAAGGCCGAGGTCATCGTCGATTTTGGCCCGAGCTACGGAGTCTGGCTCTTTCGAAACAGTACCGACTGGGTTCCGCTCCATCCTCTCTCACCTGCAGATCAGTAAAAGGGTCGGGCTTGCGACGGATCGGGTGGCATCGGCCTGATCTTTCTCGGCCTGATCCTTCTCTTGACAAACTAGAGGAGTAAGGTAGGATCGTCGCGTCTCATCTAGTTTCTCTGGAGGAGTATGACCGTCG
>Ga0207701_10000632_pt1 | contig 36724 bp, 39 predicted proteins | sample KBSSwiSSwithPhiX_FD_184294 | JGI IMG/M metagenome (GOLD analysis project Ga0207701, IMG submission 184294) | Switchgrass rhizosphere bulk soil microbial communities from Kellogg Biological Station, Michigan, USA, with PhiX - S5 (SPAdes) (version 2) | ecosystem: Environmental > Terrestrial >... | reverse complement strand
AGGTTACCGGTGGGTTCATCTGCGAGTATAATAGCCGGATCATTGACCAGCGCTCGGGCTATCGCCACCCGTTGTGATTGCCCGCCGCTCAGCTCATTTGGCCTGTGGTGACTGCGTTCTGTAAGATTGACAAGGCTGAGCACATGCATAGCTTTTTCATTTCGGTATTTTTTGCTCATGCCCGAATATACCAGTGGTAAGGCGACATTTTCCATTGCGGTTAGACGCGGGAGCAGGTTAAATTGCTGGAACACGAAACCAATTTCCTTATTGCGAACGTCGGCAAGCTCATTATCTTCCATTTTGCTCACGTCTTGTTGATTTAAAATGTAAGTGCCGGCGGTGGATGTGTCAAGGCAGCCAATTATATTCATCAGGGTGCTTTTGCCGGAACCCGAAGGTCCCATCAAAGCCACGTATTCATTTTTGTAAATATCAAGCGAAACTCCTTTTAATACTTCAAGTTCATTCTTACCCATGAAGTAACTCTTACGGATGCCTTCGAGATGAATGATGGCTATTGCTATCTCATCCGAAGAAAGGCCCTGGATGTTTGCCGATGAATGTACAGACATTATAACTGGTTAATTTGAAGATTGTCTTCGGATGGTTACGATTTATGTTTTGTCGGGGCCTTAATTACTTTGGGCACTTTAAAAAACTGGTCATCATGGACGGGTGCGTTGCTCAATGCTTCCCCGCGTGTAATTGATCCTTCGATTTTATCGTCTCTCAATACGTTTATTTCTCCACTCATGTGAAGGAGAGGTTCGACATTTTCGAGATCCAGCTCATTTAATTTCTCGACAAACTCGATCATGCGCTGCAGGTCATTTTTAATCTCCTCTTTCTCTGCTTCATCGAATTTTAGCCGTGCCAGGTGAGCCAGTTTATCAATCAGTGCATCGTTGACTTCCATCTGGCAAATATAGCTTATAGTTAATTGTTTCTGGTTTGTGACGAACCCTGTTTCAGGAAGCGATTGACCGTTTTTAACACCTCAATAAGACGGAAAACCGAAAACTCAAAACTCTCTTTATCTTCGCCGCCTTATGGAAAAAAGGAAAGAAATAGTAATGAGTGGCATAAGGCCTACCGGCTTTTTGCACCTTGGTAATTACTTTGGCGCGGTTCGCAATTACGTACGAATGCAGGAGGAATATGAATGTTTTTTTATGGTGGCTGATCTGCATTCGTTGACTACTCATCCCGATACTTCCGAACTCAAACAAAATGTGCACAGGGTTTTATCCGAAAATATCGCGTGTGGATTGGATCCCGAGAAAGTTGCATTGTATTGCCAAAGCCATATACATGAGACCGGGGAGCTCTATCTATACCTTAACATGCTTGCATACAAAGGTGAGCTGGAAAAAACAGTAACGTTTAAAGAAAAAGCAAGGCAACAACCGGATAATGTAAATGCCGGCTTACTTACATACCCGGTATTGCAAACTGCCGATATCATTCTGCATAGGGCATCTTTGGTTCCCGTAGGCAAGGACCAGGAACAGCATTTGGAAATGGCCCGCAATTTTGTTAACCGCTTCAACCACCGGTACGGAAAAGTGTTTCCCGAACCGGCTGCTTTTAATTTTGGCGGGGAATTGGTCAGGGTGCCAAGCCTGGATGGAAGCGGGAAAATGAGTAAAAGTGTAAATCAGTTCGCCACGATATATCTTTCCGATGATAATGATTTGATCCAAAAGAAAGTAATGAAAGCAAAAATGGACTCCGGACCCACGAATAATAATTCACCCAAATCTCCCGAAGTCGAAAACATATTTTTATTGATGAAACTTGTGAGTGCCCCCGATACAGTGAAAAAATTCGATGAGGACTACAGCAACTGTACTATTAAATATGGCGACCTGAAACGACAACTGGGAGAAGATATGGTGAGGTTTATTTCGCCAGTGAGGGAAAAAGCAGAGGCAATCCGTAATGATGCAAAATATCTGAAGGAAGTCATGGAGAAGGGGGCTGAAAAAGCCAGGAAAAGTGCGAAGGCAACTATTGACCTGGTTAGAAATGCCATGGGCCTGAATTATTAGGCTAGCGGTACTTAAAGCCAAAGAAAAGGGTTGCGATCGATTCTAAAATAAAAAGATTCTATATATTCATTTTATCAATAGTTTTAATTAGTAAAAGGTTCGCGGTGCGAGCGAAGATTATGGCATGGCAAAACTGAAATCAAAACCTAAACATATAGCAGTGGCTGGTAATATTGGCGCGGGCAAAACCACGCTTACCGAACTGCTGAGCAAGCACTACAAATGGATACCGAACTTTGAAGACGTGGATCATAATCCATACCTGATGGATTTTTATGAAGACATGCCGCGCTGGAGCTTTAACCTTCAAATCTATTTTTTAAACAGCCGCCTTCAGCAACTTGTAGAAATACAAAGAGGATCAGAGACCATTATACAGGACAGGACCATTTATGAAGACGCCAATATTTTTGCCCCCAATCTGCATGAAATGGGCCTGATGAGCAAGCGGGACTTTGACAATTATTTTAATTTTTTTCAAACATTAAAAAACCTCGTGCAACCGCCTGACCTTCTGATTTATCTCAATGCATCAGTTCCCACGCTGGTGGGCCAGATACAAAAAAGGGGAAGGGAGTATGAAGAAAACATACGATTGGACTATCTCAAAAAACTAAATGAATATTACAACAAATGGATTGAGAGCTATAAAGAAGGCTCTTTGTTAATTATAGATGTTGATAAAAATAAATTTGCTGAGAAGGAAGAAGACCTGGGCGAGATAATATCAAAAGTGGACGCCCAGTTATATGGGTTATTTTAACTGTTTATAGGCAAAATAATCTGGCAGAAAAAAATAAATTGTGAATATGAAAGCGCTCGTTTTATTTGCCGTGTTTCTGCTGGCCCTCAACGCACAGTCTCAATCACTGAAGGATGCTTTATATGGAGGTAAATTAAAGGCCGACACAGGGGCAGTAATCAGGAAAGGTGACACTGCGAAGATTAAAGAAAACATGGCTCAAAAAGAGACCGAAGATTCGGTCAAAATGACTCAAAAGATCAGCGAAGATTCGATGAAGGTGGTACAAAAAGCAATTGATGACTCGATACGTCGTGAACATTTCGAAATAGAAAAACAAAAAGCGATTGCCGCTGGCCAGGATACGGCGGTCGTTGTAGCGGCAGCCATTGCGGCAGAGAAAACCGCTGAAGCTGCAGCAACTGAAACATCAGTACCTAAAGCCAACAATAAAACCTGGAAAGCGGTGATTGACGAAGTCAGTGCCACGGTTAAATCAGAGGTGCTAACGTCTAACAAGGTAAAAAATGGCACGTACTCCGTGCTGATAGATTATGAGATAAAGACCGACGGGCAGGTCAATATTGTAAATGTAGCTTCGGATCCAAAGAATTCATTTTTAGAACAGCAGATCAAGGACCGGTTAACGTTCAGCGCTCCGCAGCTGACCCCGGTGATGGGTACAAATGGCAAACCGCGAAATGCGGCCAAAAAACAAATGCTCACATTTGTCAAGTAATTCTTTCGCTTTTATATGACAGGGAAATCAGTAACCTGAAAATGGCGCGAGCTCTTGTAATTGGTCGCTGATTTTTCTGAGCCACTCCTCTTGTTTCTCTCTTTTAATGCTATGGTTGGTTTCCACGTCGTACTGATTTTGTAAGGCGTCTTTTTCAAGAGCTATTGATTCGTATATCGTTTTTAAATCCTCCTTAAAGCTGTTCTTGTCAAATTTGTAGCCGCTCATGATTTTATTCAGCTTCCTCGCAAAAATTTCGGCGATATCAAAGTGACCTTGTTCATGTGTGAGGATATAATCTGTCTTGTGCAGGCCCCACGATTTTGTTTTTGAAAATGTACAGGTAATCTTATAGTTGAAGCCGTCTCTCCCTACATTGAATTCGAACCCGAGGTATGTGGCTGTCGACGCAGCCGCATCTGAATTTTCTTTTGGTTTGCCTTTATAATCTGCCCAGGTTAATTTCTGACCTGCATTCCAGCCGATAAGCTCTTCGTTCTTTCCCTGGCCCATCGCAGCAGTAGTTAGTACCAAAAAGAAAAAAATTATTAGTCCTTTCATCTTGCAGAATAAAACGACAATTTTAAACGAAAAGTTGTAAACAAAACCCAAACGGGATCATAAAAAAACTCCCCCGACTTGTCGGAGGAGTTTCAAGCAATCGCAGAAGGTCTAGATAGTTGGCGCACCCGCCAAAACTTCTGCTGTCGCCCCGTCCTTATATTTATCAAAGTTCTTTATGAATAGATTTGCCAGGAATCTCGCCTTAGCATCGTATTCGGATTTATCACTCCAGGTATTGCGCGGGTTCAATATGTCGGCAGGAACATTGGGACATTCTAAAGGTACAGACATGCCAAAAACAGAATCTGCCTGGAATGCAACTGAATTCAGCTTTCCTTCAAGAACTGCACTGATCATCGCGCGGGTGTATTTTAATTTCATTCGCGTTCCTATTCCATACGGCCCGCCCGTCCAGCCAGTGTTGACCATCCACACGTTTACTTTATGCTCCTGCATTTTATCGCCGAGCATTTTCGCATACTTACCCGGATGCAAAGGCAGGAACGGTGCTCCAAAGCATGCGCTAAAAGTAGGTTTGGGTTCTTTGATACCGGCTTCGGTTCCGGCTACTTTAGCAGTATAACCAGAAATAAACTGGTACATGGCTTGTCCCGGTGTTAGTTTGGCGATTGGTGGCAATACTCCAAATGCATCGCAGGTAAGAAAGAAAATATTTTTGGGCAAACCACCGATTGATGGTTCGATGGCGTTGCCGATATAATCAATGGGGTAAGAAACTCTTGTATTTTCCGTGATCGAACCGTCATCAAAATTGACACTGTTTGATCCCGGGTAGAAAATAACATTTTCCAAAATTGCACCGGGTTTGATCGCATTAAAGATCTCCGGTTCTTTTTCTTCTGTCAGGTTGATTGTTTTTGCATAACAACCTCCTTCAAAATTAAAAATGTTGTCGGCTGACCATCCGTGTTCATCGTCTCCAATCAATTTTCTGTCAGGATCCGCACTCAATGTAGTTTTGCCCGTACCACTCAATCCAAAAAATATGGCGGTATCCCCTTTTTCACCAATGTTGGCGCTGCAGTGCATGCTCAACACGTTTTGTTCCTGTGGGAGCAGGTAATTAAGGATTGTAAATATGCCTTTCTTGATTTCTCCCGTGTAAGCTGTTCCGGCAATCAATATCATTTTATGTTTAAACGAAACCACGGCGGCATTGTGCTGACGTGTTCCGCACACAGCTGGATCCAGTTTCAGATCGGGAGCTGAAATAACATGCCAGTCGGGCAAAAAATTTTCAAGCTCTTCATCGCCGGGACGGAGGAACATGTTATACGCAAACAAGTTGTCGCATGGCTTTGCGGTGATGACTCGCACTTTCAGCCGGAAACGCGGATCGGCACATGCATAGCAGTCTCTCACCCATAGTTCAGGCAAGCTTTCAAAATACTCTGTTATTTTACCGTGAATAATGTCAAAATACTTTTGGTCAATTGGCTGGTTAACATCATTCCAGTGAATCGTAGATTCAGTAATTTGGTCTTTGACGATAAACTTGTCTTTTGGCGAACGACCCGTAAATTCGCCGGTACGAATTACTAAAGCGCCACTATCGCTCAAGACACCCTCGCCCAGGCGCAAGGTATCCTGGATTAATTCATCAGGCGACAATTGATAGCGGACGTTTTCGGTGTTCTTTATTCCGGATAGAGAAAGATTCCGGACAGGGGTCGTGATGACTTGTGTTAACATATGGGCAATCAAATTTGGTCAGACTACAAAAATAACTCACAAATGTCCACAAATACAAACGAGCGTTAGCTCAATCTATTAAAATATTTATAGAATAGGCGTCGATGAATTTGATATTTTTTATGAAATTTATCCTTTTTTGAAAAAAATCAAACAGACCATAGAATCGCTTAAACAAATATGATTTTCAGCAGATTGTCAGACTTTTGATCTGCCGCTCCTTCAATCCAAACGCAAAAACATGAAAAACTTGCCTCTAGATCAGAAGTTGTTCGTTCAGAACAGGGAACGATTTATCAGTAAAATGAAGAAAAATGCTATTGCCATACTGGTGAGTAATAGCGAAGTACCGAGCAACGGCGACGCAATTTATAAATTCAAACAAAACAGTAATTTATATTGGTTAAGTGGCATCACACAGGAGGACAGTATGGTGATCCTGTTTCCGGATAACCCCGATCCTAAATACAGGGAAATACTTGTGCTGGTAAGACCAAACGAATTAAAAGAAAAATGGGATGGAAGACGATTACGTGCCGGCGAAGCAAGGGATATGAGCGGTATCAAAACGATCGTCTGGTTGGACACTCTCGAAGCGTTGATGCAACCCTGGATTCATCTCGCCGACAGTATTTACCTTGACAGCAATGAAAATGACCGGAAGGCGAGTTTATTGAAGACAAGGGATTACCTGTTTATTGATGAGATGAAGTCGCGCTATCCTTTGCACCAATACGAACGGGCGGCGAGGATCTTCAAAGAATTAAGGGCTATCAAAACGCAGGCGGAAATCGATGTCATACAAAAAGCCATTGATATAACTGAAAATACATTCCGCAGGATATTAAAATTTGTCCATCCGGATGTTATGGAATATGAAATTGAAGCAGAAATCGTGCATTCCTTTCTTAGTCAAAGAGCGACCGGCGAAGCATATGGAAGCATTATTGCCGGCGGTGACAGGGCCAGGACATTGCATTATGTTGCCAACAACCAGCAATGTAAGGACGGCGAATTAATACTGATGGATTTTGGAGCAGAGTATGGTAGCTATTGCGCGGATCTTACCCGTACCATACCGGTGAATGGAAAATTTACCCGGCGGCAGAAAACAGTTTACAATGCCTGTCTGCACCTGCATGATTATGCCAAAAGCTTATTAAGGCCAGGTATCACGATCACTGATTATACCGATAAGGTGGGAGAGGAAGCAACGCAACAATTTTTGAAAATCGGGTTATTAAGAAAGAGCGATGTAAAAAATGAAGACTCCGAAAACAGGGCTTACAGAAAGTATTTGTACCATGGCATATCGCACCATCTTGGGATAGATGTACATGATCTTGGAACCAGGACCGAACCGATCAAAGCAGGAATGGTTTTCACTGTTGAGCCTGGTATTTATATTGAACAGGAACAAATGGGAATCCGAATCGAAAACAATGTTTGGGTCACCAGGAATGGCAATAAAGACCTTATGAAGAACATCCCAATTACTGCAGAAGAGATAGAGTCATTGATGAAAAAATAAAATCTATCTTTCCGGCATGAAGCAAATCCCCAATCTTTTCACCTTACTTAATCTTGTTTTCGGTTGTATTGCTATTGTGTTTATCCTGCAAACCGGTCAGGCAATTGTTTATGTGGACCGGGATGGCTATACGTCGATAGACATGCCCGAAAAGATAGCTATGGGTTCTCTTTTCATATTTGGGGCCGGTATCATCGATTTTTTCGATGGGTTTGTTGCAAGATTATTCAGGGCAACGTCGCAAATGGGAAAGGAATTGGATTCATTGGCTGATATGGTCAGCTTTGGAGTTGCTCCGGGTTTAATAATTTACCAGTTCCTGCGAATCAGTTTTGCAAAGGAAACGGATGGTCTTGATGTTTCAGTAGGAGTTTTGCTGCCGTCCTTCATAATACCTTGCGCGGCTGCATGGCGACTGGCCAAATTCAACATCGACGACGCGCAGCAATTTTCGTTTAAAGGAATTCCCACCCCCGCGGCCGGGATCACCATTGCCTCTTTGCCCCTGATTGTTTATTACCAGCAATTCAACCTGCAGGAGGTGTTGTTTAATAAATGGTTGCTTTATGGAATCATTATTCTTTTTGCTTTCCTGATGATGAGTAATATCCCAATAATGAGCATGAAGTTTAAGGACAGCACTATTAAGAACAATGCTCCTAAGATAATCATTGCGATCCTCGCAATCGCCGCTGCGATAGCATTAAAATGGGTAGCAATACCGGTAGTATTGCTGGCCTATGTTATTGTATCTTTGGCGTTCAAAAATAGAATTGCATGATGTTTACAGTCCAAATAAAAGTTATGCCGCTAAAAGAATTGTTGGATCCCCAGGGAAAAGCCGTGATGGGTGGCCTTGAAAATCTTGGGCTGAGCGGGGTAGAGGACGTAAGGGTTGGTAAAAACATTACGCTCCAGGTAAGCGCCGATTCGGCCGAAAAAGCGAAACAAATTGCGGAAGAAGCAAGTAAAAAGCTGCTCTCAAATCCTGTAATGGAATATTTTGAAGTATCGGTTAACTAGCATTGAGCTAATTTGGAAATAGGATTTAATTGCAGCCGGCAACATTATTTTCAAATTCATGCTCTACATCGTTCCCACTCCTATAGGTAATATCAGGGACATAACCTTTCGGGCCATTGAAGTGCTGAAAGAAGTGGACCTTATTCTTGCCGAAGACACAAGAACCACTTCGCATTTGCTTAACCATTACCAGGTCACCCGGCCCCTGTCACCGTATCATCAGCATAATGAACATAAGATAGTGCAGCATCTCGTGGCTCAACTCAGAGAAGGGAAAAAAATGGCGGTGGTAACAGATGCCGGCACTCCGGGTGTTTCAGACCCCGCATTCTTATTGATAAGGGAGGCCATTAAAGCCAACATAAGGGTTGAATGCCTTCCGGGTGCAACAGCCTTTGTGCCTGCTTTAATTAATAGCGGAATTCCCGGAAATCGCTTTGTGTTTGAAGGATTCTTGCCTGTGAAGAAAGGAAGGCAATCGTTGTTAAAACAATTAGCCCGCGAAGAAAGGACCATGATTTTCTACGAATCCCCAATGCGGTTGGTAAAAACTTTGGAGGAGCTTTCAGGGTATTTCGGGGCCGACCGACTTTGTTGCGTATGCAGGGAGCTAACCAAATTATACGAAGAAAATAGACGGGGTACTTTATCGGAAGTAGCTGCCTATTATTCAGAAAAGACTGTAAAAGGAGAAATAGTAATTGTCGTGGCGGGAAATGATAATTAAAATTTAAAAAAGAAGCCGGCATGATTTTGTCCGGGGAATGCATTGCATCTTTGCAGGTAAAATAAAAAATCAAAACTTATGAAAAAGGGATTATTGTTGAATGCTTCCTTACTATTGCTTTCGGTTTTTGCTTTTTCGCAGGTTCGCGAGATACCCAGGGCCGTGGAAGAGACGTTTGCAAACCAATACAAAGGAGCATCCAATATTGAATTCAAAGACCAGCTCACCAGCGTCAATGTTCATTTTGAACTCGAAGGACAAAAGATGGTCGCTTCCTATACCAATAAAGGTTTGTGGAAGGAAACACAAAAAGAAGTAGAATTCGAAATGCTTCCATCGGAAGTAAAGGATGGGTTTGAAAAAAGCAAATTTTCCGGAAGAGAGGTGGAAAACGTTATCATGTTGTACCTCCCCGGAGGTGTCGAGCAGTATCGGCTTAAGGCCCGGAAAAATGATGTTGAGAAAAAATACCTTTATTTTAATCCGAAAGGCAGATTGCTCAGGGAGAGTGTTACTCTTTGATTTAATTCAACAATGATATAAAAGAACTTCCCGGTGGGAGGTTCTTTATTTTTTATATAAGGGATACTTTGATTGCTGCTTTAGTTTTGGTATTAAAATAGCCAGGGATGATGAAAAAGATCGCTTTTATTACAGTATGCAGTTTAATCGCTTGTTTTTGCGGGGCGCAGCCCGATCGTTGGCAACAAAAGGTGAAGTATGAAATGGATATTGACATGAATGTTCAAACCAACCAGCTCACCGGCAGGCAAAAGCTCGAGTATTGGAACAATTCCCCCGATACACTGACAAAAGTGTTTTATCATCTTTATTTTAATGCATTTCAACCCGGCAGTATGATGGATACCCGCAGCAGGCGACAGGGAACGATACAAGCGGGCAGGGACGCCGATTGGGATCCGAGAGTCAGAGACAGGATACTAAATCTGAAACCGGGAGAGATAGGCTATCAAAAGATAAGCTCGCTAAAGATGAATGGCAGGCAACAAAAATTTGAGGTGCTTGAAACAATACTGGAGGTAATATTGGACAAGCCGATATTGCCAAAATCGAAAGTAGTATTTGATATGCTTTTTGAAGCACAGGTGCCACTTCAAATACGCCGGAGTGGAAGAGATAATCCGACTACCAGAATCCGGTACTCAATGAGCCAGTGGTATCCTAAACTTTGCGAATACGACTATGAAGGATGGCATCCGACACCTTATGTAGGCCGCGAGTTTTATGGGGTGTGGGGAGATTTTGACGTAAATATCACTATTGACAAAAATTATATTCTGGGTGGCACCGGTTACCTGCAAAATGCAAATCAAATTGGGTACGGCTATGAAACAGCGGGAACAAAAGTGGTGCGACCCGCCGGGGATAAATTAACCTGGAAGTTTACAGCGCCTAATGTGCATGATTTTATGTGGGCCGCCGACCCGGAATATAAACATGTAACCCGGAAGGTAAAGAATGACCTTACGCTGCATTTGCTATACAAATCTTCAGATCCGGCGTCTGCCTCCTGGGAAAAAATCCTGGATGATGCACAAAGGGCACTGCCGTTTATAGAAAAAACTTTCGGACCGTATCCGTACCGGCAGTATTCATTTGTGCAAGGAGGGGATGGCGGAATGGAGTATCCAATGTCCACGCTGCTTTCAGGTCCGGGCGCATGGCTTCACGAATGGATGCATAGCTGGTATCATGGCGTCCTTGCCACCAATGAATCTCTCTATGCTTGGATGGACGAAGGATTTGCGACTTACGGGAATGGGCGCGTACAGGCGTTTCTGAACAACGATACCACGAACTTTTCACAGGCCGGCAGTTACAAAAGCTATCATTCATTGGTAAAAAGTGACAAGGAAGAACCGCTTACCACGCATGCCGATCATTTTAATACCAACGCGGCATATTCAGCAGCATCCTATAGTAAAGGAGCCGTTTTCCTTGAGCAGCTTGGCTACATCACCGGCGCCGCAACGAGGGACAGGATATTGTATGAGTATTACAGGGTATGGAAATTCAAACATCCTAATGCAGCGGATTTTTTCAGGGTAGCCGAAAAGGTAAGCGATATGAAACTTGACTGGTACAAAGAATACTGGGTTAATTCTATTAAAACAATTGATTACGCTTTCGACAGCCTGTGGGAAGAAGGGGGCAAGACAAAAATTCGCATAAAGAGGATCGGACTTATGCCAATGCCGATAGATATGCGCCTCGTGTTCAAAGATGGCAGCTCTGAAATGCACTATGTACCGCTCGACCTCATGTTTGGGGCTAAACCAGCCGAACAAACCGAAAAAAGACGGGTTTACCCTCCGTGGAAGTGGACACACGAAACTTATGTTATAGAAACGGAAAGAAGATTAGGCGATATTTCGTTGGCGGAAATTGATCCGTCACAGCGCATGGCGGATACCGAACGGCAAAACAACAGGATTAAATTATAATTACGTCGCCGGCTTAAACTAAAAAAACCATTCGCGAAAGCAAATGGTTTTTTAGTTTGTTTAGGGCCCTTCGAAATCATTTACAGCACTAGGTAGGTTTACGGTCAATGGAACTATAGTAAAAAGATATGTTCAAAAGTCTGGTCGAAACTACATCGTTTTCTCTTAGCACCCTATACCCGGTTCGTAGTATTTTAAAATATTTAACGGCCAAAGAACTTATTAACCGCCTCGACCCTGTTGGTTACATGGAGTTTTTCGTAGATGTGATATACATGTTTGCGAACCGTTTCAGGGCTTATGAACAATTCGGCCGCAATTTCTTTATACATCAGGCCCCTTGAAAGCTGTTCCAGTATTTCTTTTTCTCTGTGAGAAAGCGTATTCAGGTCATCGGAATCGCCGATGGGCACCGGCTTGTTTTGGAAGGCAGCGACAACTTTCCTGGCTATCTGGCTGCTCATCGGGGCCCCCCCATTGTACAACTCCCTGATGGCGTCCAACATTCGGGCGGGCGCTGTTTTCTTAAGAATATAACCGCTGGCCCCGGCCGTCAGGGCCTGGAAAATTTTTTCATTCTCTTCATACACCGTGCACATCATAAAATTGGTTGCCGGGACTTTTGGTTTTAAAATCCGGACACAGTCAATCCCGGTTTCTTCACTCCCCAGGTTAATATCCATTAAAACCACGTCCGGGTTAAGGATTGGGATTTGGGCGATGGCTTCCTGTGGAGTGCCGATTGTTGCAATACAATTAAACCCCTCAGACATGCTGATGATTTCCTCGAGCGCATTACGTAAATCCCTGTTATCATCAACAATGCAAACACTTATTTCTTTCATGGTGCAAAGGTGGGTTATCGCGCAGAATTAACCTATACCACTTAGTGGTAGTTTTAGCGGGCAACATAGAGAATGTACTTATCCTCAAAAAACTGCTCCGTAAAGAGATTCCTGATCTCTACCACCTTTGGCCGTGTATTACTTTCCTGTATCTCTCTTGCCAGGTCTCCGCCCTTTAAACAAATTAAACCCGGCGACAATTTGGATTGATTGTTGGAAAATTCGTCCCCCCATTGTAGTAGGCTTCCCTCCCCCGGTTTCTTATTTGCTATCAGCGGCCTGCTCCATTTCCAGAGATCTTTCAACGGTGCCACTGCACGGGAAACAACAAAGTCAAATTTCCGGTTTTTGATGTCTTCGATCCGGGCATGCTCAGTCGTTATATTGGTTAAGCCCACACCCGCGGCAACGGCATCAACTACTTTTAATTTTTTGGCTATACTGTCTACCAGGTGAAATTTGACATCGGGAAAAAAGATGGCCAGCGGAATACCGGGAAATCCACCACCGGTGCCCAAATCTACAATTTCAGATCCCGGTTGAAATTCAAAGACGGATGCAATGCTTAGTGAATGTAAAACGTGTCGTTCGTACAAGCTGTCAATATCCTTTCTTGAAATCACATTGATCCTTTCATTCCAATGTTTGTACAGGTCATAAAGTAAATCAAATTGCCGGATCTGCTTCTGTGTAAAATCTGGAAAGTATTTAAGGATCAATTCCATTGGCTGCGGATTGAAGGGACTAATTCCAGCTCTTATCCGGTTTCTTCCAGAGTGCAGGCGCAAAAATGATGTAGTAGAGAAACATCCAGAGATCCAAAAAGAAGAACCAGGGCCAAAGGTCTTTTTCGTCCAGGTTTTTCATCGATCTATAAAAAATAAATCCCTGCAGCATCACCCGAAGAGCAAACAGGCCAAGCACTAACCGCCAATCATAAAAAATCGCGGCAACAACCAATAGGGGATAGAATAGAAACTGGGTTACAAAATACAAGCCGAGCAGAAATTTGTGTTTCCCTTTGTAAAATTTGGCGGTAGTATAGTGTCTTTTCTTTTGCTTTAACCAACCCGACCACGTGGTCTGGGGTATAGAGCGGGTGATCGCATCGGGATCAATTACGATGGCGGTGTTCCTTTTAGTGGCAACTTTATTAATGAAGAGGTCATCATCCCCACTGGGAATATGATTGATCGAAGAAAATCCTTTGTTACGAATGAAAATGTCTTTTTTATACGAGAGATTTCTTCCCACTCCCATGTACGGAATTCCGGCAAGCGCATAAGAAAGGTATTGCATGGCTGTATGAAATGTTTCAAAACGCACCAGCTTGTTGAGCGTTCCTGATTTCTTATGATAAGCACCATAGCCGAGTACAATTTCAACACTATCCCGGTAACCATCCTGCATTTTTTGAATCCAGAATTCGCTTGCGGGAACGCAATCCGCATCTGTCAGCAGCAATATTTCATGCTTTGCTTCTCTTATTCCAATCGACAATGGATATTTTTTTCCCGTGATCAATTTTGCTTCATGTGTCAGTTCCACTACGTTAAGCAGCTTGAACGTTTTCTTTAATTCCTGCAGGATATATTTGGAGTCATCCAGTGAATTATCGTTGACCATTACGACTTCATAAGTACTGGGATATTGTTGCACAAGTATTCCCGGGAGGTTTCGGGCCAGGTTTTCATCTTCGTCCCTGCTACAGACGATGACGGATACAGGGTGTTGTTGTGATTGTAGTTTTTCGTTGGGTTTGTAAAAAGCAAGGCGACTGAAAAAGTAGGTGTAATAAAAAATCTGGATGGTAGTAGCAGCAGCAAAAGCAAGGAAAATAATCTCTCCCCAGTGAATGGTTGGCATATTGCCGCGAAGGTAGAAACCAATAGGCAATAGCCAATAGGCAAACGGCCAAAAGGTTTCCACAGATGTTCACTTCTGGTACCACTAATTCTGTATTGCTGTAGGCAATTGCTTATTCCCCATTGTTTATTGCCAATTGCCTATTGGTTATTGCCAATTAACTTTGGGCATTATGGCGGCGTTACAGTTTCAACTTCACCACACAGATAAAAATTCAAAGGCAAGGGCAGGAACTATTACCACGGACCACGGGGAAATTCTTACGCCTGTATTCATGCCGGTTGGCACGGCAGGCAGTGTAAAAGCGGTGACGCAGCAGCAATTGGTTGATGACGTAAAGGCCCAAATAATCTTAGGTAATACCTATCATCTGTATTTAAGACCGGGACTCGATGTACTGGAAAAAGCCGGAGGATTACATCGGTTCAATGGCTGGCAAAAACCGATACTTACCGACAGCGGCGGCTACCAGGTTTTTTCGCTCTCAGGTACCAGGAAGATCATGGAAGATGGAGTCACGTTCCAATCCCATATTGATGGATCAAAACATTTGTTTACCCCGGAAAATGTTATGGACATTCAACGCAGCATTGGTGGCGATATTATCATGGCATTTGATGAATGCCCGCCCGGCGGCTGCGATTACAACTACGCCAAAAATTCAATGGAGCTGACACATCGTTGGTTGGATCGGTGCCTTGAACGGTTTAACACAACGCAGGATAAATACGGCTATAGTCAAAATCTTTTTCCAATAGTACAGGGTGGCACATTTAAAGAGTTGCGTAAAAGCTCCTGTGACTATGTGAGTTCAAGAAATGCACCCGGTAATGCAATCGGCGGACTCAGTGTGGGCGAATCAGAAGGCGTCATGTATGAAATATGCGACTGGTGCTGTGATCATTTGCCCGGTGACAAGCCTCGTTACCTGATGGGTGTTGGGACTCCCTGGAATATTTTGGAATGCATCGGTATGGGGGTGGACATGTTTGACTGCGTCATGCCTACCCGGAACGGGCGCAATGCCATGTTGTTTACGACTAAAGGCGTAATCAATATTGACAATAAAAAATGGGAGTTTGATTTTTCCCCAATTGATGATGGATTGGAAGGTGTGAGCAGTTTTTACAGCAAGTCTTATCTCAGGCACCTCATGAAGTCGGGCGAAATCCTGGGACTTACCATTGCCAGTATTCATAATCTTTGCTTCTACCTGTGGCTTGTTTCCGAGTCAAGAAAACATATTCTCCAAAATGATTTTATGGTGTGGAAAAACACCCAGTCAGAAATTTTCAAGACCAGGTTATAATCTGCAAATAAACAGGCACAACTTGCTTCATTCAATTTAAATTAGGTGAATTGTTAAGATGAAATAATTTTGCACCGGACGCGAACAACGATGATACCCGCATTTCGCAGTTAAGAAACTCTGATAGTAGCCTCATCATTCCATCATTTTCGTTTAGCCTGCTGTACCGGGAGCGATTAAGATTATTGCAGTATTTGACAATTACGACAGGTTAATAATCTGCTATACTTGAGCTCTATTTAAAAACGAGCAAACCGGGTTGCCGAAAACGGTATTGAGAGTAGGCACAAAACTTTACAGTCAATGGGAAAAAAACTTGCGCTATGTATCGGGATCAATGATTATCCGGGTACAGGCAACGATCTTTCGGGTTGCGTAAACGACGCAAACGACTGGGGAACGACCCTTGCAGAAAAGGGCTTTACGGTTAAGAAGCTACTTAACAAAAATGCTACAAGAAAGAATATCCTGGACAATCTTAAAACCTTTATTGACAAAGCCGTTAAAGGTGATTCGATCATTTTCCAATATTCGGGTCATGGGAGTTATGTGCCAGACAAAGATGGGGATGAATCCGACGGTACTGACGAATGCTGGTGTCCTTATGACCTGTACACAAAAGGACCGATCACAGATGATGAGTTAAACGAACTTTTTACATCAAAAAAAACCGGGGTAAAACTTGTCTTACTGTCGGATTCCTGTCATTCAGGAACTGTAACAAGGTTTGCTCCTATATCTACGCCACGAGCGACTACCGGACGGAATGCGCCGGTTAGAAAAGTGAGGTTTTTGCCTCCGGCCACCTTTCTTTCGAAGAAAGAGCTGGGTAAATTGGGAATTATAAGAACATTTCGCCGCTCATCACCTCCCGGGAGATACGGAAGCTTATTGATGGCCGGCTGCCAGGATGTGGAGTATAGTTATGATGCTTATTTTAAAAACCGGCCAAACGGTGCTTTTACATTCGTGGCATTGCAAACATTGAAACATATTAAATCTACGGCTACTTACCAGGATTGGTACAAGGCAATCCGAAAGGTTTTGCCTTCCCAGCAATACCCGCAATCACCGAACCTTTACGGATCGGCAACAATGAAACGGTGGAAGATATTTTCTTGAAAATTACCAGCTCCCTAACATTAAAACTTAACACTATGATTGATTTCATGCAAAATCTTCAGACGGAAGAGCACAGCTTCCAGGAAGCATTTGAAAATGCCAGGCACCCGGTCGCACGCAGCAGGTCGGGCAATATTCCAAGTTCAAAAGATATCAGCGGTATCGAAGTCAGGTTGTCTAATGTGGTTATCGCTGACAATAAAACGCCGAAAGTTTTCCCGTTTCCCGGGTTCGCCAGGGTTTATTTTGTTAACCTTGTTGTTACAGATCTTTCTGCCGAAGCCTTGTCGCTTGATCTTAATGGTTTTGAAAAAGTTGATGATGGAGATAAACTTTCATTGGACCGAACATTATTTGCGTGGAAAAAGACAGATAAAAACGCGGTGGCGCCATCTCAAATACATGTTTTTTCTTCTCTTATCAAAAGCAAACAGCCGCTCCGGGATGTTGCCAAAATAATGAGCGAGGTAAAAAATGATGAAAACTTCAAAGGAGCTGCCAGTGCCCTGAATGACGTTCTTAAAGCCGGATCAAATGTGACAAATGTCAGCAATCTGATTTTCCAGGTGGCAGGAGTTGTGGGTGGATTTCTTGGTAAAGTTGATGACAAACCGTTACTCACCTGGGTCCAAAGTTTTACTGATCTCAATGGAGATTTTGATATCCTGGGCAAAACGGATAAAACTGCCGCAAATAAGTTTGCCTCGATGAATCTTTCGATTACGATTCGTGATAAAGAAAGACGCAACGGCAACAAATAATATTTCAGGCAGGACACTGCTTTCAGCTGTTGCTTATTTGGTTAATGATGTTGTGATCGTTTAATTGTTACGGCACAGCTGGTTTTAAAGGTTTAAAGGTTTAAAGTTTAACGTTCGAGGTTCGATGTTTGATTTGGTTTTTCGGATTTCGATATTCGACTTTCAGGATTAATCTGCTTATTCTATTAATTTAATCCCACTGGAGGTTAATTCTATCTTTCTTTGTTTATACAAGGCTCCGGTCGCCATCTTGAAGGTTTTTTTGCTCATGGAAAAAAAAGAATAGATCTCTTGCGGAGAGGACTTATCGTGGTAGGGCAAAAACCCACCGTTTTCTTCTAACATCATTAAGATTTTATCGCTTTCATCTCCCACGCGTGCATAACCTGGCTTGCCGGCTACAACATCAATCTTATTTCCGGGCAGGATTGTTTTAATATGACCGGGAAATTGATCACCGATTTCTATCGGGCGGTACACATCGTTAAAATGGAGCAAGCCGGTGTGTTTGTTGTTAATGATCACCACAAAGCCAAGGTCGCTACGACGGAGTACAAGAAGCGTGACCTCTTCCTTTTCTTTTACAGTCAGCACTTCATTCGATAAAAACTGGTCAATTTTTTCTGTCGCAGCCAGCCTTCCCGTTTGTTCATCCAGGTAAATTTTTACAATGTAAAAACCTCCACGGCGCATAAAACTTACCTGTTGCGATTTCGGCACAAACAGGTCTTTCATCAATCCCCAGTCGAGGAAAGCGCCCTGATGGGTGATGTTGACAACTTTCAAATTCACGATGTCTCCTAATATTCCTTTCGGTTGTTGCGTCGTCGCAATTATTCGGTCATCACTGTCATGGTATAAGAAAACTTTCAATTCATCGCCGGTCTTTGTTGTTTTGGGCACAAACCGGGCCGGTAACAATAACCCCGAGTTACCATCATCAAGGAATACCCCGATTGGTTTTGCCCGAATCACTTTAAGCGTATAGTAATTGCCAACTTGAAGCATATATCAAAACGCTGAGCACGCAAATTTAGCCACGCAATAAGGTATGGTCATCGTTATATTGTGTAATTCTTATCTCTTGCCAATCTTTCACGTTTCATTACCTGATAATTCTTTTCCTTTGCTTAAAATGAAAGGATAACTCTGGACTTTGCTTTGAGACTTTCATAATTAAATAGCCCAATGGGAAAAATTGACTGGTATATATTAAAAAAATTCCTGTTTACGTTTGTTTTTTGCATGCTTTTGTTTACCGTGGTTGCCGTAGCGGTGGATAGTAGTGAAAAAGCAGACGATTTTGTAAAAGCGGGATTAAGTACTTCAGAGATCATCACCCAATATTATTTTGGCTTTGTTCCTTATATCTGGGGTTTGCTGTTTCCGTTATTTGTTTTTATATCCGTTATTTTTTTCACAAGCCGCATGGCAATCCGGTCGGAGATAATCGCCATCCTGGCTAGTGGCACCAGCTACAACAGGATGCTTCGTCCTTATTTCGTTGGAGGAATTTTTCTTGGACTGGTTTTATGGCTTGGCAGCCGTTATTTGATTCCAAGGGCAAACGAGATACGGGGCAATTTTCAGACTAATTATTTTGATAAAAATGATCCTGTCAAAAATATTCAGCGAAGCAACTGTTATAATTGTTTTTACAGGCGCATCGATTCGATCACCTACCTCGGCATTAAAAACTATGATACTGCAGCCAGGACTGGCACTCCCTTTTTTCTCGATCGCGTCAAAAATAACCGTGTGGTCTATAACCTTCGGGCAAACACGATCAAATGGGATGACAAACTGAAAAAATGGAAAATATTCAATGTCGTCGAACGAAAAGTAGATAGCCTGGGTGAAGTAAGCATGCACATTGACACATTGGTCTTAAATGTAAACCTCATGCCGGAAGAATTGAGAAGGGACGAGTACCTGAAAGACCGGCTTACCTCACCGGAACTTACTGCTTTTATTAAGACAGAGAAACAAAGAGGTACTGAAGGCTTGAGCACACTTGAAGTAGAACTTTACCGCCGTACCGCAACTCCGCTTGCAGTGGTCCTGCTTACGATCATTGGTGTCGTGTTAGCCAGCCGAAAAACACGCGGCGGAAGCGGTATGCACCTCGCTATTGGAATCGTTACTGCTGCCATTTTTATTCTTTCCGACAGGTTCTCCACCGTCTTTGCCACCAAGAGTGACTTTCATCCTCTGCTTGCGGCATGGACACCAAATATCATTTTTTCTGCCGTAGCATTCTGGATGTATAAAAAAGCCCCGAAATAAAACGTCCGGGAGGCAAAAGTGTCAGAGGTTTTTGCCGATTGTAATTAGATGGTTTACCATCTGACTTGTCATAAACATTAATGATCAAATTTTTGTTCTGGCAAGTGCCATTGCCTAACTTTAACCCTCTCCACAATTAAGAATAGCTAAAAAAATTTTTCATGGGAATAATAAAAGAAAGGTTTAAGGCCAAAGCCGATCAAATGAATAGCCAGATCAGGGAGTTGCTCAAAGAGCATGGCCATAAACCGATCGGCGAAGTGCAGCTATCTCAGCTTTACCAGGGTATGCGCGGCATGACCGGATTGGTAACCGAAACTTCGTTACTTGACGCCCAGGAAGGCATCCGTTTTCGCGGTTATAGTATTCCCGAATTGCAGGAGAAATTGCCAAAAGTTCCCGGAGGCTCCGAGCCCCTGCCCGAAGGCTTATTTTATTTAATGCTTATTGGGGAGCTGCCTTCAGAGGAAGATGTTCATCACGTAACATCGGTCTTGCAAAGACGTAGTCACGTCCCTAACCATGTATTTGCGACCATAGAATCCCTTCCGTTGACCACACATCCGATGACGCAGTTCGTGGTTGGTGTAATGGCATTGCAAACGGAAAGTCATTTTGCAAAAAGATATGCGGCCGGCATGAATAAAAAGGATTACTGGGAAGCCGTGTTTGATGATTCGATGGATTTGATTGCCCGGCTGCCACGCGTTGCCGCATATATCTACCGCCGCAAGTACAAGTGGGGAGAACATATTCAGCCAAACGGTTTATTGGACTGGGCGGGCAATTTCGCGCATATGCTCGGATATGAAGACAATAATTTCAAGGCCCTTATGCGGTTATATATGACCATTCATGCTGACCACGAGGGTGGTAATGTTTCAGCCCATACAACTCATCTTGTTGGTTCGGCATTAAGCGATCCCTACCTCAGTTTTGCTGCCGGATTGAATGGCTTGGCGGGACCATTGCACGGTTTGGCTAACCAGGAAGTTATCAAATGGATCTTTGAAATGCAGGAACAATTGAAAACCGACAGTCCGACCAAGGAACAGATTGCTGAGTATGTGAAAAAGACGCTGCAAGAGGGCAAAGTGGTCCCTGGTTACGGTCATGCCGTTTTGCGTAAAACGGATCCGCGGTTTACCGCACAAATGGAGTTTGGCAAGAAGCATATGCCCGATGATAAGCTCGTAAATACCGTCTGGAATATTTATGACGTAGTACCGCCAATTTTGCAATCTTTGGGAAAAATAAAGAACCCCTGGCCAAATGTGGATGCGCACAGCGGGGCGCTGCTCCTGCATTTTGGATTGAAAGAGTACGATTATTATACTGTTTTGTTTGGAGTAAGCCGGGCACTCGGTGTGCTTGCAAGCCTTTGCTGGGACAGGGCTTTGGGTTTTGCGCTGGAAAGACCTAAGTCAGTTACCACAGACTCTGTGAAAAAGTGGATCAAAGGAGAATACCAGATTTGGGGAGAATAAGCCACATCCTTAAATAATTGACGCCCCTCCCGAGAGCGGGCCCTTCTTTTTTTGTAGCTTTGGTAGTTGTTTTTGTCCGTATCGACTACCAAATGGAGAAGTATTCAATAGTTTTCCTATGTACCTCATTCTGGTATGATTTTTTGTTTTTATAATGAAGTATTTTATTCCTTAACTCTTTAAATAAATTAGCCATGAACACATCAAGTAAAGTGGTACTCGGAATCCTTGGCGCAGCGGCTGCCGGCGTAGTAATTGGTATGCTCTTAGCTCCTGAAAAAGGAGAAGAAACCCGTAAAAAACTTAGAAAAACTGCAGAAGATTGGGCCGATAGTGTCAGCAATCTTTGGGCAAGAGGAAGAGCTGCAGCCGACGAAGCAGCGAACGATTTAAAGGAAAAAGCCCGTTATGGAAAATCCGCTGCCGAGGAAAAAATTAACAAAGTAAAAGAAACGATGGGCTAAATAGTAAGTAATTGTTGAAGCAGGATCCGTTTATCACCGATCCTGCTTCAGCTTTTTTAACAAATCATAGCTTCTCGGCAATGGAAAATCTCAAGGAAAAAACAAGAGACCTGGCTGATCACGTAGAAGACCTGGCGGGAACCTTGTACAAGCTCACTACCGTTCATGTTACTCAAAAGGCCACTAATATCATGTCAGGCGTTATCGTCGGCGTGCTGGCGCTTTCAGTCGGTTTTATTGTATTATTATTTGCAAGCCTTGCCCTTGGGTGGTGGCTGGGAGACGTCGTTGACAGCAGGGCAGGTGGATTTTTAATTGCTGCCGGATTTTTTCTTTTAGTTCTTCTGGGAATCATTTTCACAAGTAAAAAGACAATACTTCCGCTGCTTAGGGATATTATTGTACGGAAACTTTATGACTAATCAAATTCATTCATACAAGGAGTTGCTGGAAGAAAGGGAACGACTTACAGCGCTGCTTCACGCGCAAAGAGCGGAGTTGCGGGAAGACTTCAACAAATTGAAAGAAGAATTCGAACCGGTAAAGGCGGCGGTTGCTGTAATTGGAAAGTTTACTACAAAGGATAAAGGCAACTGGCTGCTTACTACGGCAGCTGACACAGCGATTGACCTGGTCGTTAGAAAATTTATTCTCTCCAGGGCAGGTTGGCTGGCACGGATCATTCTGCCCTTCTTCATGAAAAATCTTTCCTCTCACCTGATTGCTGATAATAAAGACAAGATATTCAGCAAAATTTTTTCCTGGTTCAGCAAAGAAAAATCGAATGGCAAAGCTGATTTTAAAAATGAAGATGTAACCGAACATCTTGCTGAAGAAGAGGAAGATTAATTTACATCATTTAAAGGTCAATTCACTTATTTTTGCCTCCCATTTCGAATAATTAATGGGGGTTTGGCCTCCCGATATCTTGTGACCGAAAAAATTCCCTGGGGTTATCCGGAAGGTCGCCAACTAAGGCAACCTGGTTCTTTATTAGGGGATGTAGCTCAGTTGGCTAGAGCACTTGCATGGCATGCAAGGGGTCAGGGGTTCGAGTCCCCTTATCTCCACGCTAAAAGGTCCTGATTATTCGGGGCCTTTGTACTATACAGTCGAGAGCACTTATCATCTTTTATTGTTAGGACCCGGTTTTGGTTTTTCGGTGGCGCTCCTGATAGCTGTTACATCGAAAGTTTTTACAGGGCTTGCTTCTTTACCAAAACGGTACCGGATATAAGTTGTTATGGAAGCAACAGCATGATCATCCAAGATATTTTTATGGGCCGGCATGATACTATTATAAGTTTTGCCACCCACTTTTAAAGGACCCTGCATGCCATTTAAAATAATACTTATCAGCAGGTTCTTGTCGCCCATCACATACTCGGAAGCTGAGAGGGGTGGAAAACGACTGTTATCACCCATTCCATTCCTGCTATGACAACGTGCGCAATAGGTTTCATAGAGGATACTACCTTCCAACTCATCTCCTGTCTGCAGGTTATCGATTATTGGATCCGGCGTTTTAATATAAGTGCGGGTGTTCTTCCGTTTTTCCATGGCAACCAACTGTTCTTCTCCAAATGTCTTTTTATCGCCTTTGTACATAATCCGCCAGATCTTCCCCTGGTTCGATTCTACGATGTATAATGATCCATCCGGCCCGGTTGCCAAACCCATTGGACGGTATTTCGCATCACTGGTATTAACTACGGTGTCTACCCCGGAAAACCCATCCGCAAAAACTTCAATAGCACCTGTGGCTACTCCATTCTTAAAAGGAACAAAGCATACAATGTATCCTGCCTGCGGATATGGGGAGCGATCCGTGGAGCCATGAAACGCTACAAAGGCACCATTTTTATATCTTTCGGGAAATTGATCTCCTTCATAAAACAGGATATCCATGGGAGCCCAATGCCCGGGAAACCCAATAATAGGTTCCGTAAATTCGCTCGCTCTTCCTATGATTTTGCCGTCACCCCCGTATCCGGGCTGCAGTACATTTTTTTTCTGAATCTGATCGTAATAGGCATAAGGCCAACCGAAATTTGTTCCTTCGTCCGCCCTTATTAATAACTCGGCAGGAAATACTGCGGCTTGCCAGGAGCTAAAAAGTTTCGGATACATTGTATGGAAGTTATCAATACCATTGACGACAGCATACAGGTGATCGTCCTGGTTATTCCATTGCATTCCTACCACACTGCGAATTCCTGTTGAAATGCGTACGCCGTCTTTTTGGACTTGATTGATTCTCTTTGCATCGAACCGCCAGATTCCTCCATGATTTTCAAGATCCGGAACCGGGTCAAGACCAGCTCCTCCGGGTTTGCCCACGGGACCATATTTCTTTAGATCCTGTCCGGCATCTGTTGGCGTACCAAACGGAATATACATATTGCCTTTTTTATCGAATGCAACCGGTTTAGTCGTGTGCCAATTCCGGGCGACGTTAGAATCGAGGTCTGTTAACATTATGTCCGTCTTATTTTCAGGAACCAGTTTTCCAGGAGTTAGTTTTGTACGGAGGACTTGGGTTACTGTGCTTGTATAAAGATACCCGTCGTGAATAGTCATACCTACCGCCGAGCTCCCGACATCAACATAGTCTCCAAAATATGCGACCGAATCTGCTTTTCCATCCCCGTCTGTGTCACGGAGCCCAACTGTGCCACCTCTGCCGTTCATTTTTTCATTGAACGTTAGCTTTACATAGATATCCCCATTGTCATTTACGGCAATATGCCTGGCAGGCCCAATACTATCTACGACTACAAGCGCCTCGAATTGACCCGGAAGAAAAAGGCCACCGTTATCAGGATCTGCCTTAAGTTCTTTCATTTTGCTATTGCATGCAGCAGTGGAAAGAAAAAGCAGGCCAATGATTATTCTTTGTCGGGATTTCATGATGAAATTTTTGCAAGTAGATTTTCGATGGTCAATTTAATATGCTGTGATCCTTCATCGCTTTACCCTATGGCTAAAATAACGTAAATCCAAATAAATCTTTTTTGAGTGTTCAAATCTGCCAGACCTACTATAAATAATCCTTCAGAAACTGAGGGTTATTGAGAAATATATTTTGACAATTTCTGAGACTTTTAAATTGAAAAGCCAGCATTCTTTCTATCCGGTAATTAAAGTGTTCAGGACTTTTAAGTCTTCAAAAAGGTTCGCCTTTTGTTCAAAAAACTTCACAAAATGAAAAATAGAGTTGTCTACACAACTCCATTTTCGTTACACTCAATTGCAATAAGTACTCTTAATAACAACCATAAACTCCTGCATGAGCGATAATCCATATCCCATCGTTGTTTGTATCAGATACGGTGTAAGTAGTAGTTGAAGTTGATGACGGCGGATCGAAACCTAAAGTATTACCATATTGACCGGGTGCGATCGTGGTTGGCTTAAGATCACTTGCATAAACATGGGTTTCTGTTAATGAGAATCCGTTGCTCATGGTGTACGTGACAGTCACAGTATTCGCATTCCATAAAACCGTTAATGTTCCAACTTGCTTCCCTTTTGATGTTGTATTTAAGCCTGCACCTGCCCAGATTTCGTAGATTATAGGAGTGGTACTTTGAGCCGTTAAATTAATAGCCCAGCCCCAACGATTTTGAGTCAATTTTAAACTGGGCAGGTTTTGCGGATTTGACTTCTTATCAGTTGTAAAAACCCAGCCACCTTTCGCAAACGCCGTTTGACTAAAACAATTGCCGGGAGGCGGCGTTGTGCAGCAGGCTGTGGTATACGCCAGGGAATAGTACCATCTGGGGCCGGGGGAGGTAGGTCCGGTCGCATCACAATTGCCTGCCCAGGCAGTTTCTGCCCCCCCATTTGCAACCGCATCTACATGCACATATAAATATAATGCCGAACTGTTACAGGTTATTTTACTTCCGCTATATGAATCTATTGAAGTAAAAGGAATGGTGACAGTATACTCAGTACCAGTAGCGGTATATTTGAATGGAAACTGACCCGGGATTGGTATGCCGGCATTCGGACCAGAAGGAGTAACTGGCAAGGTAGCAAGATCATTTCCTGCCCATATTTTAATGTTTTCCGCAACATTCTGAAATCCTTCTGTGGACCTAACCGTAATATAAAGATTAGTTGCATCATTAGACACTGTCACAGTTCCTGCGTTTATAGTTTGACCGGCCCAAAGGCAGGAACTTTGAGTTTTGCAATAATTGGATGGCAGTGTATTTGTGACCACTGAATTGTCGTTGGTAAGAAGGTTTTGGCTGGCAAGTTCCTCTTCTGTTAATCCTTTGGTACAGGATGTCCAGGTGATGGCGGTGAGAACCATTCCTGCTATTAACTCAGTTCCCCATTTTACGGCTTGTACGTGTTTCATTTGTGTAATTGGTTTTGTATTAAAAAAAAATTCTTTAAAACAGCCTCTACAGCAGTTTTAAAGAAATCTATAAATCAAGATTTTGTACTGTGAAAAGTGTGCAAATGTATGGGAGCGTAGCTAGGGTAACAAATTTATTAAGAGTATTTACTATATTTTTTTAAGAGCAAGTCCGCAAAGGGTTGAAATACGAGGTGATTTTGAAACGACACGTGTTTAGAGGAATTTTAATAAAGTTTACCGGGTTGTTGCTGTTTCCTTTAACATAGAATGATCATTGATCTAAATCAAAACAAAGATCAGCAACAACAAGTTTTTTAGAGAAGTTCTGAAAATTTTTTACAACAATCGCATGACGGCAGAATGTTAATGCCTGATAAGAGCTACTGCTCCCCTTTAAGTTTTTCAACACGGTCCTTTAATGGCAAAATTTGCAAGACGAAAACACCAGTGTCCTGTTTTTGGTCGCATATGTTCCGTCCCACCTATTATCGAGATCTGCGGTTTACCTGCCGGCAATTCGGGTTATAGGGTATGCTTATCCGAAGTCGGGCTGTTTAAGCATTATTCCAAACCTGACTCCCAACATTCAACAACTCTAACATTTCATGGAGGTTGGTAACAATCGTCATTGCATTATTTTTCGAAACTTTCATTGTTTCCTGTTAATCCGTTAGAACCATTGGAAGAGTCATAGAATGAACAGAACTGGCAATACTGAATATCGGCGTGCCGATTGCACTCCATGTAACGAGTCGTGATTTGAAACGGTCTTAATTCGAAAGAAGCACCGCAGAAAAACGTAAAACCAGGGAACACACCATTAATCCCGAAGTTCATTCCTCTCCTGCACGAACATTGTCATTTCTCCACGCTCTTAAATTGAACCCAATCACTGTCGGAAGCAGCCCTCAGCATAACTGATTCATCCGCATCTTCAATTGTAATAATATAATTGGCACCCCCGCCCTTGGAAAGTTCATACAGGTCAGTAATCCAGAAACTACCGTATCTCTTCTTCAAACTGAGCTGCAAATTTACAGGCAGGTTAAGCGGGCTGATGTATCTAAAGAGGCCTAATGATTCTCCTGAATTGTTATAGTAGGCTCTTACCGACTGGCCATTGTATATGAATTGGGCTATACAATAATCTGGTCCCTCTGACCATTTAACTTCCTGGACATTAACAAACTCCTTTCGAAATGCCTCAAGTACTTTGGGGTTAACGACTATTCCGGTTGCAAAAGCTACAGATGTAGCAAAGCTCATTGTCAAAATCAAAATCATCTTTTTCATAAAATAGTTTAAAGGTTTAGCCTTTTAAAAGGCGATTGCAAATTACTATTGAATGAAACTTCCAGGATAGCTAATTGAGTGATTGGAGTGGTTTGGATAGTGAATAGTAAGATTTAATTAGTCGCTTATTTCGGAGAAGGCTCTCCAGTTACATGCGAGGGCCACTTCGATTGAAAATCAACCTTTTAAAACAGGCAGAAGTTAGCCAATATTTGTCTTTGTTATATTTCGGTGCATAACGGGTGCGAAAATTTCTGGCGATACTTGCAATGGTCAAGGCAGCTTTTTTGAGTTAACAGCAGTCATACAACGGCTCAAACAATGTTACAATTCCTGCTTGCTGATCGATAAATCGCACACTCATGACTTTGTTTACTACCACGCTGATTCTGAAAAATAAAGCAGTGCCCTACCAGGTTTATAAGGAGGGGGACCGGTTATTTTTTAAGCCGGTTGACATGAATAGCGGTACGGATGCTCCTATTTTTTGGGTAAGAAATTCTGGCGGAGTTTGGAAGCCCATTAATATTACCGAAGTCCAGTTGATAAAACAGGTGCAGGCAAACATATCCGGTCATTACGCCGAGATGCAGGAAGCTAATAAAGAGTAACGTTAAGCCTGTGTCCAGAGACCAATTATTTTAATCTCCTGCCTGCAATTTACAATACTGTCCGTAATTTGGATATGCGATATCACCAGCAAAAATTTCCGCTGCCGGTGTACTGCCTTACGATAAAAACTCTTTCATGGAAAATAATATCCTCGGGATACATCATATAACAGCAATTGCAGGACCGGCACAACGTAATTATGATTTCTATGCGAAACTGCTTGGACTTCGGTTTGTAAAGAAAACGGTCAACTTTGATGATCCCGGGACCTATCATTTTTATTTTGGTGATGAAAAAGGTACACCCGGAACGATCCTGACTTTTTTCCCCTGGCCCTTTGCGAGAAGGGGAACAAACGGCATTGGTATGGTCACGGGTATTGGTTATTCTGTTCCCGCGGCAAGCCTTGAGTTTTGGAAAAAGCGCTTTGAGGAAAATGATGTCAAACACGAACAACCGATCGAAAAATTTGGTGAGACCGTGCTACCGTTCGAGGATCCTGACGGTTTAAAATTGTACCTCGTTATTCCTCAAAATGAAGATAAGCGCAAACCGTGGGAAACAAATGACATAAGAAGCGATGTGGCTACAAGAGGATTTCATAGTATCAAGTTAACGGTGCGTAATGTGCAGCCCACGGCCGACGTGCTGACCAACATTTTCGGTTATAGATTGTTAAAGCAGGAAGATAATAATTATCGCTTTGTTACGGATGCAATCGAAACTGCCAACATTGTTGATATTATTGAAGAACCGAATGGAAGGCCGGGGAATACGGCTGCCGGTACCAATCACCATGTCGCATTCCGGGTTAAAAATGAAGAAGTACAAATGGCCATCAGGGAGAAAGTGATCGCTCATGGATTGAACATCACACCGCAGATTGACCGGAATTATTTCTTCTCATTGTATTTCCGTGAGCCAGGTGGTGTGCTGTTCGAAATAGCCACTGACAACCCGGGATTCGCAGTTGATGAAGCGGTGAATGAATTGGGTACACATCTTAAACTTCCGTCACAGTACGAATCACAACGTCCGCAAATCGAAAAGGTATTACCGGAGCTCGCCCTATAATCAACCGGGATATGCACAAAAAGGAATTCATAACTGCTGGGCAAAGCCTTGAAACGGCTTCCAAAGTTTTGATCATGATGCATGGCAGGGGAGGAAGCGCGGAAGATATCCTGGGATTGTCCGATCACCTTCAGGTCAAGGATTTCGCCATTGTGGCGCCGAAAGCTACAAACAATACCTGGTATCCGTATTCATTTCTTATGCCTCCGCAGCAGAATGAGCCCTGGCTTTCTTCAGCCCTGCAGGTGATTAAAGAGATTATAAATGACCTTGTCGCTAAAGGTGTGACACAGGAACTTATTTATTTTCTCGGGTTTTCACAGGGGGCTTGCCTGACGCTGGAATTTGTTACGAGAAATGCCACGCGCTTTGGCGGTGTAGTAGCTTTAACGGGTGGATTAATCGGTGATAAAATTTACGAACAGAATTACGTCGGAAATTTCGATGGCACGAAGATATTTATTGGCACCAGCGATCCTGACCCACATGTGCCCGTGCAGCGTGTACATGACTCGGAATTGATATTGCGAAAATTAAATGCTGCGGTGACTGTAAAAGTATATAAAGGGATGGGTCATACCATTAACCAGGATGAGCTTGACGCGGCTAACATAATCCTCACTTCTGCTGAAAAAAGGTCGGGGGATAAGTAGCCATCAATTTATCCTGGCAAAAGGCTTCCTGCGAGCCGTTTTTCTTTTACAATGCTATGGTTTAAATATCGATTAAACTCCCGGTTTTGGAAGGGACCCTTTTCCCGTGAACCGAAAAATTCCTTAAAAAGTGTTTCCGTTTCTTCTTCATTGCACGATTAAACTTTAGGTACTTCTCATTTACAAACACAGTTTAAGAAGAAAAATATGAAACAGGAAAACATTCACCAGGAAATATTGCTTTTGACAACGTCGTTCTTTTCGTTGAAAGAATTATGTCAGAGTTTAAATTATGATGATGGCCTAAGACAAATGTCTGACACCGAAAAATCAGCAGAGGCGTGCTGGTCGGGTTTACTGCATCAAACCATGCCTGAGTTAATTCAAAAAAATGAATCCGGGAAAAGTTTATATATCTGGCAGATTCAGCATAGCCCCAGAACTTTACAAATCAGTTTGAGTAATGCCATCTTTTCGATAGAACCAGAACTGTCAATTGATTCGCGGCGTTTTTTGAATGCTAACTCAAAAAATTAGGCACCCAAACCGACGGAAGTCCGGGTTAGCCGGCGATTTACAATAGCTTCACTCGCTTCATTTCTATTTGATCGCCCTTTGATACAAAAATTCCAATCCAGCAAGAAATGGGTGTTTTGTTGCGACAGATGCAGCATCGAAAGTCATTGCCTCTCCTTTGTCCTTATTAAAAGCAGGCCATACAGGCAGGCCCTTACCATTAGGATCACCGGTTTTTGCAAAGTTTACCCAGTATGACGACATGAGTTTTGCCAATTCAAAGTCGGCGGGCTCCAGCGGCCGATTGAGGAATTTTAGATTGTCATATGCATACATCACCTCGCCGGTATGAAAAGCTCCAAATTTATTTGTTCCACCAAACTCTGGCACTTTGCGACTGAAAAAGTAGAGATAGACTTTTGCTTTAGCCCTGTCGCTTTGAATACGCGACCAGCCATAATTCTGAACACCAAAACCCGCATCCCGCGAAAGATTATTCGCCGCCACTTTTACTTCTTCATCATTGTTTGCCCCATAAAGTTGAAATACTTTGTCTGCGTCATCGCCAAATTGTTTTTTTAAATTTTCCTTGTAAGCTGTCAGGTTGGTTGGGCCCGGAAAAAAATTATCGTCAGCATTGTAGCCCGTTAACAATGGCAAATCAGCTTGTTTACCATTTTTGAAGATCGAGGGTATTGACTCGGGCAATACATATCCATCGACGATTACCGTTCCAAAGCCTTTATATAAAGGCAACAACTTTTCCGCCGGCGTGTTTCTCAATTCCTCCAGAGTTGCAGCACCGGCTGCTTTTGCAATTTGTAATCCCTTTGCTTCGCCGGTGTCAAGTGACATTATACCTCCAAACTGACCCTTCACGACGTTGGCGCCCGATTCTGCAATCATTTTTGCAAAGAGGCCCCGGCCAAGTGGACTTGCATCTAAAATATTTACGCTCATCGCACCGGCAGACTGCCCGGCAATGGTAACATTGCTGGGGTCGCCACCAAAGGCCGCGATGTTTTTCTTTACCCATTTCAATGCTGCAAGCTGGTCAAGGATTCCCTGGTTGCCGGAAGCATGATGTGGCGATTCCCTGGTGAGTTCGGGGTGAGAAAAAAATCCAAATATTCCAAGCCTGTAGTTGATGGTCACGAAGACAATGCCCTTTCTTGCCATTGCATCTCCATCATAGATTGGAACTGATCCGGATCCACTGATGAATGCTCCGCCATGAATATAAACAATGACGGGCCTCTTTTCATCGACGGACTGGGCGGCTGTCCAGACATTCAGGTATAAGCAATCCTCTTCTATCGGTTCCTTAGCAGGGATTAAAAATTCTTCAGTATACACCGCAAATGGAACAGGTTTGCCCTGCATGGCGTTTGGCCCAAAAGTTTCGCATTTCCGAACATCATTCCAATTCTGTACGGATTGCGGCTCCTTCCATCTCCGTTCACCAACGGGCGGGGCAGCATAAGGAATTCCTTTAAAGATCATCACCTTCTTGTCTTCGGACTGCGCACCTGAAATGAAACCATTTTCCGTGGGCACTTTTTCAAATTTGATAGAACGTGGCGACTGAGCCAGCGTAACAAATGAACAGGTGATTGATACAATCAAAACAAATAGTTGCGACTTATATACCATCTTACAAACTTTTATCGTGACAAATCAATTTTGATGAGAGTTGCCTAAAGATATAGAATCGAAGTTTTGTTTCATCATCGGGATTGCCGTCAATAAATGAGAAATAAAACATAACCTGCCGGTAACCAGAAAGCAGGAATAGACATGGTTTTAACAATTAGACCGAATTTCACGGGGAGGCACGTTAAATAATATTTTCGGATTGCTTTTAAACATATCATCAGTCAGGATTTTTTCTAAAACAATAAAAAGAATGGTTTTCAAGACCCCGAACAGCAGCATTTCTTTTAATGTCTTTAAAGCTGCGAAGGGGCCTATTCATTGAAGATTTAATCGTTATTCTCTGCTATATTTGGCGTAAATGATTGTACCGGACTATTGGAAAATGTGAATTCTAAAAAAATAAACGATGAAAAAACTTATTTGTTTATCATTACTAATTATCACGACAATTTCAGTTATTGGACAGAATAAAAATGCTTTTGCCGTGCAAACAACTATCGCAAATGGAATTATTGAAGGCAACTACGATACTAAGTCAGGTATTCAAACTTATTTTGGAGTACCCTTTGCCAAACCACCCGTGGGAAATCTTCGGTGGAAAGCTCCCCAACCCCTTGAAAATTGGAAAGGCGTAAAACAGACAAAGAAATTTGGTCCGCGTCCGATGCAGACCGTTGTATTTGGCGATATGAATTCGCGTTCTGATGGCGTAAGTGAAGATTGCCTTTATCTGAATGTTTGGAGTCCTGTTAAACGTAATACAAAAGATCTGCCCGTGTTGGTTTATTTCTATGGAGGCGGTTATGTAGCCGGCGATGCTTCCGAACCAAGATACGATGGGGAAAGCATGGCCAAAAAGGGAATTGTCGTGGTCACTTGCAATTACCGGTTAAATGTCTTCGGTTTTCTTGCTCATCCTGAATTAAGCGCTGAATCGCCATATAAGGCGTCGGGAAATTATGGCCTGCTCGACCAGGTTGCTGCATTGCAATGGGTGCAAAAAAACATAGCTGCATTCGGAGGTGACCCCAAAAAAGTAACGATTGCCGGTGAATCTGCAGGCTCCATCTCCGTAAGTTATCAAATGGCTTCACCCCTTGCGAAAAATTTGATCGCGGGTGCCATTGGTGAAAGCGGGGCGGGCATTAATCCTACGCTTGCGCCCGTAACATTGGCTGAAGCCGAAAAAACCGGTGCAGAATTCGCGAAAAAGGCAGGCGCTCCAACCCTTAAAGAATTGCGCGCCCTTTCAACAAGGGAATTATATGAAATGTACAACGACTCAAAACGTTTTGGATTTCCGATAGTCATGGACGGATATTTTTTGCCAAAAACTATTCCTCACATTTTTAGCGCAAAAGAACAGGCACAGGTTCCACTTTTGCTTGGATGGAATTCAGCGGAAATCCCCGGTCAGGCCTTCATGTTTGGACAACCGTATAAAGAAGAAAATTTTATTGCAAGAGTAAAAGCGGAATATCCGAAGGATTTTGAACAGGTGTTAAAATTGTATCCGCACGGTTCTGAGCAGGAAATTGAAATGTCAGCTACCCAATTAGCATCTGACAGGTTCATTTCCTACAGCACGTGGAAATGGTTTGACTTGCATCGGGCCAATAGCTCTCAACCCGTTTATCGTTATCTATACAGCAAGCTTCGTCCACCGTTAGTCGATAATTCAATGACCGCCGGTCTTGCCGGCGGCACTGTAAAAGCCGACGCCAGTGCACCAAAACCTCCTCCACCGGTTGGCGCACCTCATGCGTGTGAAATTGAATATTGCATGGGCAACCTTTATCTTGTCAAAGAATTTGCGTGGACGGCAGACGATTATAAAGTGTCTGAAACTATGTTTAATTACTTTGCAAACTTTATCAAAACAGGAAACCCCAACGACGGCAAGTTACCGGTATGGACCGCGGCCAAAGCTGGCGATGCAAACCCGCCCGTAATGATTATAAATACCGAATCAAAAACGATTAATGCGACAAATGACGCGCGGTATGAATTTTTAGATAATGCTTATAAGAATAAGTAGCGATTTTATTAATCATTTGGACCGGGAAATCCCCGTTGGGAGGCGGGATTAGTTGGTTATCAATCTTCGCCTTCCAATCTTGCCAGTTCTCCTTCATCAAGATTGTCTTCAGGGTTTGGCCGGGTGGCAAGGTCAGGGTCGTGCTCAATATCCTTGTTGGCTTGTAGATGAGCTTCTTCAACTTTTTTTATTTCTGTTTCGATATGTTTGTGCGAAGAGCTCTGAACAGGTTCTTTTTTTCTTTTTGCCATACACAACTTTTTTAAATCTATTGAAATAAATACTGTGCCAATGATTCGTATTTTGATTGTTTAGAGTTGGCCTGTTTTTCGCCACGGAGTTAAATATAAAAGCGGTAAAAATATGTCGCTGGGGATCCAAACTGCATACCTTTTTTTGATTGCAATACCTGTTGCCTGTATTTCCTGGACAGTTACGCATGAGGAGGTTTTTAAAGAACCGCGCGAATTTTGCAGAAAATACACTACAGAAGGCCACTCATTTTTTACCAGGAAATTTTTTTACTTGTTTACGTGCGAGTATTGTTTTAGCCACTATGTGACGATAGCAGTTTTGTTTTTGACGCGTTTTCAATTATTATATGAAGGATGGAGAGGATTCGTGTTTGCGGGGTTTGCCATTGTATGGATTGCAAATATTTACATTGGATTGTATTCGAAGATCAGGCTGGATATTAAAAAAGACCGGATAGAAATATCGGAGAAGGAGAAGGAGTTTGGCGAGTAGCCGTGGAATAAGTAATTGGGAATTTGCCGCTTCGCTTCACTCGCCGTGACAGGGAGTCGGTGATTCATACTAAAATAATTTCAATTGCACGCCCTTGGTTACAGTGCGCGGAGGTTTAGCGTTCCCAAACACTGTTTTACCGCCATATTTCCATGATTCATTCCTTTCTTTTTCAACAAGCTCATTAAACCCATTGGAAACGATGAAATCTTTTTCTTTTCCGGCTGCCAGTTGATGTAATTTCCGAATAGCTTCATTTTTGTCAGAAGCTCCGAGCCTGGCTTTATTTACAGCATTGTGAAGAAGGGAAATCGTTTCATCGTATACTTTCGTTGGCACTGGAAACGGGTTGCCATCCTTGCCTCCGTGTGCGAACGAAAAGCGAGCAGGATCTCCGAACCTCGAAGGCGTGCCGTGTATTACTTCACTTACCAGGGTCAACGATTGAATAGTTCTCGGGCCTACCCCCTGCAACAAAAGCAGATCTTCAAATTTGTTTAACTCCTGTTCATGCGCGAGCCACAATACAGTACCCAGCCTCTTCAGATTTACATCGCCGGTCAACACTTCATGGTGGGATGGCATGACAAGATGTTGAAATTCTCTAATCATTCTTTCGGGCTGTTCTCTCATGATCGACATAATTCCCTGCTTTGTATCACCTGCTTCGGATGCAGTCAGGTTAAGGATCTGGCCCTGGTTGCGGCCGCATACGGCTGTGTGCGGTTCCTCTACAAAAGAGGACAAGTTATCAGAATGCCAGTGATATCGTCTTGCCGTCTTATCGCCCGGATGCATACCTTGCTGTACGACTGCCCAATCTCCTTTGTCCGTAAGAATAAAATTATGAGTGTACAATTGAAAGCCATCCTGGATTGCCGTGTTGTCGACTTTGGCGCTTAGTTTACTGTTGTACACCAACTCGTTTCCATCCAGGCCGGTTGTCGCCGCAATCTTTACCAGTTCAGTCGGTGTTTCTTTGGAAAACTTTCCCTTTCCGCCACACACATATAAACCCAATTGTTTTGCATTTGGATTTATGGACCGTTTCAAAGCTCCCATCACTGAGGTGGTTACACCTGAGGAGTGCCAATCCATGCCTAAAACGGCTCCAAAGCTTTGAAACCAAAATGGGTCTGACAATCTTCTCAATACTTCTTCCTTACCATAATCGGCAATGATGGCTTCAGTTATGGCAAGCCCCAGTTTGGCCATGCGTTCAGCGAGCCAACGCGGCACATAACCATAATGCAAAGGAAGGTCAGCAGAGCCAGATCTTTTCAACCGTTGATTTTTTTATCGAATGTTATTCTTATTCTATAAAAATACGACTGATGTAAATGAATCCCTTTGAAATCTGGTTAAAAATGTTATTTCCTGTGAACGAACCGCCATATGATTTTGGTATCACATTTGTCAATGATATGTTAAACGGACTGTATGAACCATGATCTGAACTTGCGCCTTATCAAGGAGAAAATTTATGAGATGCACAGCGCCATAATGTATAATCTGAGCAATGACATTGTGCGGCTTCCGAATAATATCGTAAATGTGGTCCAGGTAGATGATGAGGGACAGCTATGGTTTTTATGTGATAAGCCTTTGTACCAGCCTGATCAATATACTGTACTGTTCCCGGTGAGGTTGCAATTCTATCGAAAAGGAAAGCCATTTCATATTGAAGTGAGCGGACCGGCAGAACTTGCGAATAATTTCCGCAATGAAGATGAAATACTTGCCAACCGGTGGCTCATCAAGATGAAAATGAAAAACATAACGTATACCGAGGCCCAGAACAGGGCCAACGTCAATGCGATGCCATGGATAAATAAAGCCTATCGCTTTTTGAGCTCACACCTTTCCATTCCAAACCACGCAAAGCCATTGCCCGGAAATTAACGTGTACAAAAGTTTCTACCGGCAATCTGGGGAAATTGTTGCCCATTCGGGAAATCACAAATCACAAGAGACAAGAACCAAATAAATCCGAAATCCAAATTCGAAATTCGAAAATAGTTGGGCGGAAAAATTCAGCTTTTTACTTTCTAATTTGAACTTT
>Ga0207701_10000630_pt1 | contig 36778 bp, 39 predicted proteins | sample KBSSwiSSwithPhiX_FD_184294 | JGI IMG/M metagenome (GOLD analysis project Ga0207701, IMG submission 184294) | Switchgrass rhizosphere bulk soil microbial communities from Kellogg Biological Station, Michigan, USA, with PhiX - S5 (SPAdes) (version 2) | ecosystem: Environmental > Terrestrial >... | reverse complement strand
GCTCACATATGCCCAATATGCTCGCTCCTCTCGCCTTGCCCGCCGGGCGCCGCGCTCCGGGACTTGTCCCAGCTATCACGGTTCCAGGGGACTAGTTCTTCACCTCGACCGCCCCCATCACCACCACGCCGCGGATCATAAGCCGGTGCGCGGTCGACCCGAGAGACGGGCGGGTCTTGTCCTCCACCCCGCCGAGAATCGGCGTGACATGGAAGGCGACGGTCCAGTTCTCGGGCACACGGATCTCGATCCCGCCCCACACCGCGAACACGTCGATGGTCGCGTCACCGTTGATCGCCGCCTGACGCAAGTCGATCTCGCAGCCTCCCATCACCGCGGTGAGATCACCCCCGCGGAACGCGGGCGAGTTGTTGCCGCGATTGACCCCGCTGAGAATGGCCATCGCCGACAGCACGGAATGATCGTCCGTGGACGCCAGGCGTCGTGGTCCAGTCAGTCCTCGCCACACGAGATAGCCACCCAGGAACACCAGCAGCATCGGCCACATGTCCGAGAAGCTGATGCGGATGTCGACGATCGACTCGAGGAGGAGCCAGAGTCCGACCAGCGTGATCACGAACCCGCCCAGCCCGCCGCCGTGCCCTTCGCGCGAGTCCCACAGCTTGACCAGCCCGATCGCGATCAAACCGGCGGGCCAGTAGCTGAGATATTGCGTCGCGTGCGCCACGCCCAGGTTCTCCAGCGTGAACAGCAGCCCGACAACGATGATGAGGACGCCGATGAGGAGTTGCGAGGCGGCGGAGCCGCGACGACGATCCGGCTGGGGGAAGCTGATATCCGCCATGGTGCTACCGCTCCCGTGTCGTCGCTGCGTCAGTGCGGTCATCCAGTGACCGCCACACCATCAGGGCGCCCGATGCCATCACCAGCAGCGGCCACGAGGTGCCGTACGTCAGGCCGAACACGCGCCACTCGTTCACCAGCCCCCACAATCCGACCACGATCAGCCACACGCCGGATCGGCGCTTCCCGCCGCACCGGCGCGTTCGGTCGGAGCTCTCGGCGACCCGGGCGGCGCCCATGACGATCAGCACGAAGGGCCACCACGCATGCAGCGCGTCGGTGCCGGGCGACAGCCGATCCAACAGCAGCATGGCGCCGATCGACAGGATGATCAGGCCGATGACGATCTGCCTCGAGTCGGCGCGCCGGGAGGTGCGGGTGTCCGGCGTTTCCATGCCTTGACCATACGACGGCGTCAGCCGTGGCGGGCACGCTTTCCGGCGAGCACGCGCCCGCGGGCGGTAAACGGCGGAGTCAGGGCCTGTTCCGGTGGGCGTGGGCGTGGCCGAGGGAGGGAAGACGGGTGCAGAGATGTGCAGGAGGCCGGCAAGCGACCAGGCGGCGGGTATCGCGTCCGCGCGCTGACCAGGGGGGCAGGGTCGGGGGACGGCGCGCTACTTGTCGGGCAGGCCCGCGTCGCGCCTCGCCCGGCGCAGCGCGTCGAGTGCCTCCTCGACCTCGCGAGTGGCGGCCGCCTTCGCGCGGTCGTTGCGCGCCTCCTTGTATTTGTCGAGGGCCTTCTGAACCGCCCACACCAGCGCGCTCGTGCCAAGCGAGGTCGCCGCGACCATCATCCCCTGCTGGTTCGAGAACGCGGCATACCCCTGAACGTCCTTCGGAGTGACCATATCCAGGAACTCCTGATGGGTCATTCCGCTGTAGGGCACCGGTCCCCGGAGGAAATCCGGCCCGAGGATGTCGGTGATCGAGGGGTTGTTGCCGAAAACCTCGACCCGGTAGACGTTCCGGGTCTCGGTGAGCTTGATCGCCTGCGGTTTCGTGACCGCCTTCTGGATCCGATCGATCGAGATGGGCAGCGCGTTGGGATCGACGGTCACCGGCGGCTCGGCGGGAGCGGGCGCCGGCTGCGATGCCGTCGCACTGCCATCGGGGGCGGGCGTTACCCTGGGAGTCTGGGCCACGCCCATGGTCAGTGCGACGACGACCGCGAGCAGCGAGAAAGTCATCGGCGGCGGCTCACACCCTTAAGACGATGCATCGAGCCTCTCAGCTCGATCCGGCTGATGTTCAGTGCTGGGACGAGGTTGTCCGGGCCTGAACGGGCGATGGCCGGGTACCTGCCAAGTATCCATCAAGTATGCCGGATTCCCGCTCGGAACAGTACGGCACACTGATCGCTGTGGACGGTCCAGGTCCTCCCCTGCCGATGTGGGGGCCGGAACCCGGCCAGTCAGCCGCGCGCCTATAATCTCCAGGAACCCTCGGACGGGTGGATCCCGTCCAACCTGAGGTCAACCATGTCGTTCTTTTCTCGCCCTGCTGCTCCGCAGATCGACACCCCTCCCCCGTCCGACGTTGCCTTGGCGCCGAACACACTCATCGGACTGCGCAACCTGGAGAAATCGTACGCCCACGGGACGAGCCGCACCTACGTGCTCAGGCGCATCAACCTGGACGTCAAGGAGGGCGAGTTCATCTCGATCATGGGGCCCTCTGGGGCCGGCAAGTCGACGCTCCTCCACATCGTCGGCATGCACGACAGCGCGTGGACGGGCGAGTATTATTTTCTCGACCAGCCGGTGCACAAGCTCGGCGCGAAGGACCGCGGCAAGCTCCACAAGCAGTACATCGGCTTCGTGTTCCAGAGTTACCACCTCTTGGATCACCTCACCGTCTACGAAAACCTCGACATTCCCCTCTCGTATCGGGACATCAAAAAGTCCGAGCGCGAGAGCATGGTCTGCGACATCCTCGACAAGTTCGCGATTGTCGGGAAGAAGGATCTCTATCCCAACCAGCTCTCAGGCGGTCAGCAGCAGCTGGTCGCGGTGGCGCGTGCGGTGATCTCGAATCCGAAGGTGATCCTGGCGGACGAACCGACGGGAAACCTGCACACCAGCCAAGGCCGCGAGATCATGGAGCTGTTCCGCAAGCTGAACGAGACGGGGACCACGATCATCCAGGTGACGCATTCCGAAGCGAATGCCGCCTACGGTACGCGGATCATCCAACTGCGGGACGGATGGGTTGTCGAGGGGTAGGTGAGAGGCGGGACCAGGATTGGGAGAGTGCTAATGGATGGTAAGGGTCAAGCGCCAAGCGCCGACCCTTTACCATGATCACCGTTCTGCCGAAATCCTACCAGCGCGGTTCCTTCCGGCGGCCGCCGGAGAAATCGCCGTCGTCGTAGCCGCGACCACCACCACCGCCGCCACCAAAGCCGCCCCGGCCCCGGCCGCCGCCACCACCGCCGAAGCCACCCTCGGGCTTGGGCCGTGCCTCGTTGACGACGAGCGCGCGCCCGTCCATCGGCTGCTCGTGGAACTCCGCGATGGCCTTCTGGGCCTCTTCGTCAGTGCTCATCTCGACGAAGGCGAAGCCGCGGGCCCGCCCGGTCGCCATGTCCCGCATCACCCGCACGCTGTCGACCTTGCCGGCGCGACCGAACAGCTCGGTGAGCTGGTCCTCCGTCGCCGAGTACGGAAGATTGCCGACGTAAAGTCTCCTGCCCATGCTGTGGATTACTCCTGCCAAATAGCGCGCGATTGTGCCTGGGGCGGCCCGCCCACGCGCACGATGCGGGGACGCCGGTCGGAAAGCACTCGCGGGTTGCGATGCGGAAGGGTCATTGGCCTGCGCAGGGCAAGGGGCGGGGCTCCCACTGCGGGCGGAGTATAGCAGAATGTGTGCCGCATTCCGGGCGACGGACGAGCCCTTTACGGGCGCGGCGAGTCACGATTACAGTGCACGAATGCGTCGCGTCTCGTCCAGTGTGTGTCGTGCGCTCATCGCGCTGAGTCTGGCGGCCTGTTCACGATCGCCCACCTACGATCTGCGCGGACAGATCGTCGCGGTGGACCCTGCCCGTCAGGAACTGACGATCAAGCACGAAGACATCACAGGCTTCATGCCGGGCATGACCATGGCGTTCAAGGTGAAGGACGCGTCAATGATGGCCGGCAAGACGGTCGGCGATCTGGTGACGGCGAAGCTGGTGATCGAGGAGAGTCAAGGCTTTCTCACCAAGGTGACCGTGACAGGGCACGCGGCGCTCACCGAGCCGCCGCCGGCACCGCCGGCCGCGGATGTGCTGATGCCCGGGTCCCCGGTGGCGGACGTGCGGCTCATCGACCAGGACGGCGCTCCACGTCAGGTGTCGGGCTGGCGCGGGCAGGCCGTCGCGGTGACGTTCATCTATACGCGGTGCCCGATGCCGGACTTCTGCCCGTTGCTCGATCGCCAGTTCGCCGCGGTACAGCAGGAGGTTGCGGGGACTCCGGCGCTCGCCAACCGTGTCCACCTGGTGTCAGTCACGATGGACCCCGCGTACGATAAGCCGCCGGTCCTGCTCGAGCACGCCCGGCGCGTCGGCGCCAGGCCGGAGCTCTGGACGTTCGCCACCGGCGAACCCGCCGACTTGGAGCGGTTCGGAGCCCAGTTCGGGTTGTCGGTCCTGCCTCCCGACCCATCGTCACCAGGGATCGTTCACAACCTGCGGACCGCGATCATCGATCCCGCCGGCAAACTGAGCACCGTCTTGACTGGCAACGAATGGCGGCCGGCGGATCTGATCAAGGAGCTGCGGCGTGCCATCGAGGGGCACTGAAGCGCCGCCGCGGAGCGCGTTCACGGCGGCCGAACGTCACGTCCTCGCACGCTGCCGATCGCCGCTCGCGGTGCAGCAGTACTTGAACGCGCTGCCCTACAATCACGAGCCGCCACCTCAGGGCGAGACCTTGCGCAGTTTCCGCGGCGTGGTCCGGCACCGCCGCGCGCACTGCCTCGAAGCGGCACTGGCGGCCGCGGTGATCATGGAGCAGCACGGGCTGCCACCGCTGGTCCTCAGTTTCGAATCGGTCGATGGCCTCGATCACGTGATCTTCGTCTACCGCTGGCGCGGCCGATGGGGCTCGGTCGCGCGGTCGCGGGATCCGGGCCTGCACGGGCGCCGTCCGGTCTTCGCCACGCCGCGAGCTCTCGCTCTCAGTTATGTCGACCCCTACGTCGACTTGTCCGGCCGCGTGCAGGCCTACGCGGTCGTCGACCTGCGGATCATGGGCGGCTACGACTGGCGCCTCTCGGACAGGAACGTCTGGAAGGTCGAGCGCATGCTGCTCGACTACCCGCACCGCCAGATACGCACCTCGAACACGCGCTTCGCCGCGTTGCGGAAGAAGTACCGGGCGTTCAAGCAGGAGTTCCCGGATCTCAAGCCGGTCTACTACCGCGGCCGCGAACGGTGGACGCCTCTCCCCCCTGAATGGAGAAACGTGGAGAAAGAGGTCACGAGCAGAAGAAGGGAAACGGGGAAAGGTTCTTAGGTTCGATGGTTCGGGGGTTCGACAGGTGCTGGTTCGAGGGTTCTACCGGTGACGGCTGTGACGTTCTACAGGTTCGGTTCGAGGGTTCATCGACGCTGGTTTCGAACGGCTGGGGGGTTCGACGGTGCGAAGCACCGGCCGAACCACCCCGTAGAACCCGCGAACCCGTGGAACGCGCACCTGTCGAACCCTCCGAACCTTAGAACCGGTCCGATCCGCTGTCAATCGAGGTCAAAATCCCTCGTCGGCTTCGTAATCGGCTCCGTCCTGGCCTGGCGCAGGGCTTCTTCGAAACGCTTCGACAGCGCGTCGCCGCGCGTGCGTTCGGCGGCCACGGACTGCTGGAAGATCGATTCGCGCCGCGCCGCTTCGTCGGCCAGGATGCGCTGAGCGTCGGACAGCTCGGGGCGATCGGCCCGCGTCGCGTCCTCGTGTCCGACCACCCGGCGCAGGTTGGCGTCGATGATCAGCGTGGACTGGCAGCACGGGCACACGGCCTGGAACTCGGACTCGAGACTCATTGGCGACCTCTCTTCCGCATCTCCGCTGTCACTTCGCGCGGTCGCCGGCCCACTTCAGCGTGACCGGCGCACCGGCGGCATCGGTCGCCGCCACCTCGATCTTCGTGACGCTCTGGCGCGCCCGATCGAACCGCTGGCCGAACGCGGTCTGGAATCCGCTGAGCGGCGCGGTCAACCTTCCACCAGGCGCCAGCGTCGGGCTGCCCCCGCGGAAGTGATCGTTCACCGTGATGACCACGTTGCGCCACTCCTGCGCGCTCTGGTTCTCGACCACCACGATGTCCCCTTCCACACGAATGGGGGCTCGCCCGGATGAGCAGGCCGCGAGCGCGAGCGCGGCGATGACGAGGCGAACGAGCGGACGCGCCGGGACCGTCATCCGGATATGATAGCCGCATGCGGCTCACGCGCCGGTCCGCGGCGCCCTATCCGCGTCAATCCCGTCGATTGACGGTCCGTCCATCGCGCATCGTCGGCCCGCGGGGTAGCTGGTGACCGAGCCCAGGCCGGCGAAGTCCTTCGTCGACATCCGAATCGCCACCTACAACATTCATCGCTGCCGCGGCATGGATCGACGGGTCATCCCGTCGCGCATCGTCGACGTGCTGTGCGAGGTGGACGCCGACATCATCGCGCTGCAGGAAGTCATCGGCGCAGGCCCGACCGGATCGGGGCAGGCGGAAGCGATTGGCGCGGGCCTGGGCATGGGGTGGGTCATGGCCTCAGTGCGCCACCTCCGCAACCACCTGTTCGGCAACGTGGTGTTGAGCCGTCATCGGGTCACGCATCACAGCCAGTACGATCTGTCGTGGCGGACATGCGAGCCGCGCGCCTGCCAGCGCGTCGATCTGGAGATCGCTCCGGGCAAGACGCTGCACGTCTACAACGTCCACCTGGGTACCGCGGTCCTCGAACGCCGCTACCAGGCGCCGCGTCTCGCGTCGTACGTCCACGACCGCCGCGTCACCGGGCCCAAGATCATGCTCGGCGATTTCAACGAGTGGATGCGCGGTCTGGCCACCAAGACGCTCAGCTCGCTGTTCGAGAGCATCGACATCCGCGCCCACCTCCGCCGCCGACGGACCTATCCGGGCATCTTCCCGGTCCTCCATCTCGATCACATCTACTACGAGGGTCAGGTCGAGGTCCGCAAGCTGTCGATGCCCCGCACGCGCCTCGCGCTGATGGCGTCCGACCACCTGCCGCTCGTCGCGGATTTGCGTATCGGGTTCTAAGCAGACACAGTCAGGGACTCGCGCTTCGCGCTCGCCGAGTGCCAGTTTCGCTTCCAGGTTCCAGCTTGCCGCGGGTTCGGGCGCGCTCGCGCGCTCGCATCGTGCAGCCGGCGGCGGCCGGCGCACACACCGAAACCCTGTACCCCCGAACCTTGAACTCTGAGCAGCTGGATGCCGGGAGTCGGAAGCTGGAGACTTGACTGTTCGGTATCACAATGATATCACTCTGACATCAGAGGCGCGGAGGTCGCCCAGCGATGATGCGCGAACGTCAACTCGGAACCGTCCCCGGCCCGCCCATGGCGATCCTGTTCTTCGTGGTCCTGGTCGGGCTCGTCTACACCCTGATCGCCGGCGCCGCGGTGCGTCCGGCGATCCTCACCATCGGGCTGGGCGTGCTGACGCTGCTCGATCTCCTGCTGTTCGCCGGCTTGTTCGTCGTCAATCCCAATGAGGGACGCGTGCTGCAGTTGTTCGGCGACTACGCCGGCACGGTGAAAACGCCCGGGCTGCGCTGGGCCAATCCGCTCTATACCAAGAAGCGCATCTCGCTCCGGGTGCGAAACTTCGAGAGCGCCCGGCTGAAGGTCAACGATCACGACGGCAACCCGATTGAGATCGCCGCGGTCGTGGTGTGGCGGGTGGTGGACACCGCGGAGGCGGTGTTCCAGGTGGACGACTATCAGAACTTCGTGAAGGTGCAGACCGAATCGGCGGTGCGCAACCTCGCCACCCGCTACACCTACGACACCCACGAGGACCACACGATGTCGCTGCGCGCCAACACCAACGAAGTCGCCGAGCATATGAAGCAGGAGATCCAGGAGCGTCTCGCCACCGCCGGCGTCGAGGTGATGGAAGCGCGGATCAGCCACCTCGCCTACGCGCCGGAGATCGCCCAGGCGATGCTCCAGCGGCAGCAAGCCGGCGCGATCATCGCCGCGCGTCAGCGCATCGTCGAGGGCGCGGTCGGGATGGTCGAAATGGCGCTCGAGATGCTGTCGAAGCGGGAGATCGTCGAGTTCGACAACGAGCGCAAGGCGGCGATGGTCAGCAACCTGCTGGTGGTCCTGTGCGGTGAGCGGGCGACCCAGCCGGTGATCAACACGGGCACCATCTATCAGTAGCCGTCGTGGCCGATCGCAAGCCGTTCCTGCTTCGGATCGACAAGACGGTGCTCGACGCGGTGCAGCGCTGGGCCGACGATGACCTGCGCAGCCTCAACGGCCAGATCGAATTCTTGTTGCGGAAGGCGTTGGCGGACAGCGGGAGGCTGAAGGACGGGCGGCCTCCCGCCGGCAAGAAACGCTAGGACTCTTCGTACTCTTCTTCGTTCGGGGGCAACGGGCGAGTCGCCGGACGCAGCGCTTCGCGGTAGTCGTAGAGCGGAAGATCGCGGACGTGAATCATCAACGGGCAGGTGGCTGCTTTCTCGACGACCACGACCGTGACCGGGCTGCCCTCGACGCCGTCGCGGAAGCCGATGCGGCAACCGCAAGCCAGACGCGCGTGCGTGAACCCTTTCAACATCGTCTGGCGATCATACTACAGGAGCGCCTTGATCGACCGCTCCGCGCCCTCCTTCGACACCGCCCCCAGCTGCTTCGCGCAGACCGCGCCGTCACGTGAGATCAGGAACGAGGTCGGCAACGCGTACAACTCGCCGAACGCCCCCTCGACCGTCTCATTCGGATAGGTCACCGGGTACTGCATCTTGTTGTCGTGGATGAACGTCTGCAACTGATCGGTGGTCGGCGTATCCTGCGACAGCACGCCAAGGATCACCAACCCGCGATCCTTGTACTGCGCATACAGATCGACGAACTCGGGGATCTCGACCTTGCACGGCGCGCACCACGTCGCCCAGAAATTGAGCAGCACGACCTTCCCTTTGTAATCCGCCAGGCGCAGAGGGGCGCCGTTCGCGTCCTTCAGGGTCTGAGTGAAGATGTCGACCTTATCCGCGCACTTCGGTCCCTCCGCAGAATCGATCGACGGCGGATCGACCGGGTTGGTCGCGGCGGTAGTGGTCGCTTGGGGCGGCCGGCTGCGCACGAACAGCGGCACGGCGAGCAGTCCGAGGCCGACGACCGCGGTGAGGGCGAGAATCCAACGCTTGTTCATGATGTGGTTCTACCTGATTACCGGGCCGTTTGGCGGAGGTAGTGGGCAATGTGCGTGAGGTCCTCAGGCGGCGCCTTGCCGACGACGGCGTACGTCCGGCCAGCCTCCGTCCACATCACCGTCTGCTCGCCGAGGCTCGACACGAGGCGCTCGACGTGCACGTCCGATTTCGGCACGCTGTTGAGCACGTAGACAGAGAGCGGTTGTCCGTGCCACTTGTACAGCATGTGCGCCGAGAGACCCTGGGTCGAGATGCAGCGCCGGACATCCAGCAGCTGCAACTCCTCCTCCGGCGCGTTGCGCGGGACGGCGATCAGCCAGCCGTAGACTTCCTTCCAGCGTTCAGCGGCGCGGACTGGATCGGCACCGGCATCGGCATCGGCGTGGTCGGGGGCGAACTTGAAGCACTTCACGTGATCGATCGCCAGCTGCGCCGCCAACGCGCGGTCCCCGCCGTTGATCCCGATCAGGAAGACGACCACAACGGCGAGCAGCATGGTCGCGGCGAAGGACAGCGGAATCCAGCGCTGGGTCGCGGCGCGGCGGGCGCCGGCCAGGCGCCACCAGCCTGAGGGGGAGTACGCGCAGGCGGCGCAGCGCTCGCGCAATCGCGGTGAGGCGTGTGCAGAGAGCCGGGTGCGACAGCTGGTCAACGCGGCCCGCGCCACGCGTCCGGCCTGGACCGCGTGACGGCAGGTCGGGCAGCGTTCGAGATGATCCTGCACCGCCTGGCGCTGGTCGGCGCTGCCCTCGCCATCCACGTAGGGCGCGAACAGCGGCTCGAGCTCCTCACACCTACGCATGGGCACCGATCGAACCTCGTCGCGTGTGGTTCAAACATCCACCGGCCGCACGGATGCAGCCCGGTCCCGCGTCGCGCGTCTGGTCGGACGCGATCGTGAATCCTCTCAGCGCCATGTCGTCATCCCTGCCCGCGTTCTCACTCGGCCCTCGCGACCGCCCGAGTGCCGGCAAGGCGCTGATACAGCAGCCGTCGCCCCCGGGAGATCCGCGACATCACCGTGCCAATCGGCACGTCCAGCATCCGGGCGATGTCGGCGTACGGGAACTCCTCGACGTCCCGCAGCCACACCGCCTGGCGAAAATTGTCCGGCAGCGCGTCGAGCGCGGCCTGGAGATCCGCATCCAGCGTGTCCCGCGTCAGCAACTGCTCCGGCGATTGCGCCTCGCCGGCCAGGTCGGCCGCCTGCTCGACCGTCTCGCTGTTGACGTCGACCGGGTTCCTCACGTCGTGCCGGCGCATGTTGCGGAACGTGTTGTGGAGGATGGTGTACAGCCACGCCTTCAGGTTCGTGCCGCGCTCGAACTGGCGTGACGCCCGAAAGGCCTTGAGGTAGGTCTCCTGTACCAGGTCCTCGGCATCCTGCGGGCGCCGGGTCAACCGGAGCGCCGTCCCGTAGAGACTGTCGACGTACGACAACGCGTCGGCCGTAAAGGTCTCCTCGCCTTCCCGGGCGCCGGCCTGACCCGGCCGCACTACGTCAGCCGCGGCATCGCCCGGCCCGGTGACCGGAGCGGCGTCACTCGCCAGCGCGAACGGGCGTCGTCGAAAGACCATCGGCAATGACTACCACGACGCCCTGTCGATGTAACACCGGCGGGCGGCGGCTTTATTCCTTGAAATTGTACTCGGTGCGGCGGAATGCCCGAAAATGGTGACGGAGGCGTTGCCGCCCGAGGACAGCCGGCCGGGCGGGGACGCGGAATTGCCAGCGTTTGAACCGCTTACGCGAGGCACCCGGCTTGCTGGCGGCAGGATGCCGGTCAGGGGGACGGAAAACCGTCCGCGCGCTGTCGGCCCGACTCGCGGACCGGCGCGGTCCGGGACCGGAGCATTGCGACAACCGTCTTAGCTACAGTAACATCGCGACTGAAGGTCGACGCCCTGACGTCGCCGCGTTCGGCAGCCGCGCCCCCAGGCTGCCGCTTCCGAGGTGAACTATGCGCAATGCGCGCACCCCGCGTGGAACGCTCGCGCCCCCTGTCCTCTCGCGCGGGTTGGTGCAGATGCTGGCCACCGCCGCTCTGGCCCTGGTGTTTATGACGGGTTCTGTGGCCGGTGCGTTCGCCCAAACCGGCTACGTCCCGTATTACGGCAAGAACCGGATTCGCTACGACACCTTCAAGTGGACGATCTACACGACTGATCACTTCGAGATCTATTACTACCCGGAGATCGAGCAGCACATCGAGCGCGTCACCAGTTACGCCGAGAGCGCGTATCAGCAGGTCAGCTCCGATCTGAAGCACGACCTTGCCTTCAAGGTCCCGCTCGTGCTGTACAAGACGCAGGCCGAGTTCCAGCAGCAGAACATCGAGCCGGGTGAGCTGCCTGAAGGCGTGCTCGCGTTCGCCGAGCCGTATCGCGACCGCATGGTCCTCCCGATCGACGAGCCGTCGGACGCGCTTTACCGCTTGATCACGCACGAGCTCACGCACATCTTCGAGTTCGACATCATTCCCCGCTCCTTGCTCCGGCGCGGCCTGCCCCTATGGGTGGACGAGGGCTTGTCGGACTACATGACCGGCTACTGGAATCCGTTCGACCTGATGACGGTCCGCGATGCGGCCATCGCCGACATCGTGCCGTCGATGAGCGACTTCGAGGGCGTGCAGTTCGCCGACGGCCGGCTGCCCTACAATCTCGGCCACGCGGCCTTCGAGTTCATCGAATCCAAATGGGGCAAGGAAGGATTGCGGCAGTTCCTGTTTGCCCTCCGCAAGAACGTGATCGGCGGCGGCGACAGCGCCTACGAAGAGGCCTTCCGCCTCAAGCCCGAGGAGTTCGATGAGCAGTTCGACAAGTACCTGAAGGACCGCTTCAAGCCGTTCCGCGACAAGGAGAGGCCGGCCGACTACGGCCGTGACCTGGCGCCGAAGCGCGAGAAGACGCCGTACTCGGTGGTCGTCTCGATCGAGCCCTCGCCGTCAGGCGACCTGATGGCGGTGGCTGCCGGCAACCGCAAGGATCAGGAGCTCGACATCGTCCTGCTCTCGACCAAGGACGGCAAGGTCATTCGCAACCTGACCAGCGGCTTCAATCAGAACCACGGCTACGAGTACATCGCGACCCCCGGCGGCTTCCGCAACAACGCCGTGCCGTGGATGTCCTGGGCCCCGGCCGGCGATCGCATCGCCTACTTCGCCCGCACCGAGAAGCAGAAAACGCTGATCCTCCAGAACGTCGTCACCAGGAAGATCGAGCGGCGGATTGAACTGAAATCGGTCGACATGCCCGAGTCGCCGGACGTCAGTCCGGACGGCAAGGAAGTCGCCTTCGCGGCCTTGCAGTCGGCGACCGGCGACATCTTCATCGCCAACCTCGAGACCGGGCAGGTCCGCAACCTGACCAACGATCAGTTCGGCGACTACGCCCCGACCTACTCGCCGGACGGCAAGTCGCTGATCTACCTGTCGCGGGTCAGCGGGAACGACAAGCTGTTCCGCTGGGACTTCGAGAAGAACGCCAAAACCCAGATCACCTTCGGCACGCACGACGACGGCGGCGTGCAGTTCATCGACGACGACACGATCGTGTTCCCGTCGACCGCGACCGATCCGAATCAGCCGCTCGACGCCGAGGTCGCCAGGAACGGCAACATCTACAACATCTGGACGCTGAACCTGAAGACGGGCGAACTCCGCCAGTTCACCGACGCGCTCACCGGCAACGTCTCGCCGGTCGTGCTGCGCGACCAGAAGCCGGGCCGCATCGCCTTCGTCACCTACTACAAGGGTGAATACGGCATTCACACGCTGACCCGCGACGAACCGCTCCACACCGTGGCCAGCGCCGACTTCGGCTCGCCGGGGCCGATCATCGACTTCACGCCGCCGCTGAGCCACACCATGGTTCCGCAGAACGTGCGGCGGAAGGGCACGTTCGAAAAGCTGTTCCTCGAAGGCCGGCCGCCGGTGGCACTCGGCGTCACGAGCGGTGGCGACGTGTTCGGTGGCACGCAGGTCACCTTCACCGACGTGCTCGGCGACAAGCAGTTCAACTTCTTCGCCGCCTCGGTCTCGCAGTACCGGACGTTCAACGGTTCCTATATCAATCTGTCACGGCGGTTCCAATACGCCATCCAGGGGTTCTCGCAGAAGCAGTTCTTCTACGGGTACGACCCGGCCGCCCTCTACGGAGTGCAGTACGGCTTCATCGATCGCGATACGGCGATCGCCACCCAGACCGAACAGGGGGGCAGCGCGTCGGCGATCTATCCGCTGAATCGCTACGCGCGATTCCAGCTGACTGCCGGGCTGCTCCAGTTCAAACAGGAATACGACGAACCCGGCCTGCAGCAGATCGCCGACGACTACCAGCAGTCGCTCTACGGCCGCAACCTCTTCAGCAACGGCACCTTCATGCCGCTCGGTGTGACCTACGTGCGGGAGACGACGATCTTCCGCGAATACGGGCCGCTCTCGGGGGACACGATGTCGCTCGGTTATGAGTACGCGCCCAGCTTCGGCAGCCTGCTGTCGCGCCAGACGTTCGACGGCGACGCCCGTTACTACCTGCGCCTGGGCACGAACGGCGTGCTCGCATTCCGCGGCCGCGGCTACAAGAGCTGGGGTGAGTTCCCCGGCTACATCTACTTCGGCGGCAACTCAGAGCTGCGCGGCTACGACTACTTGGAGTTCCTCGGCAACAAGGGCTTCTTCACCAATGCCGAGCTCCGCTTCCCGGTCATCGAAGCCGCGCTTACCCCGATCGGGGTCGTCGGCGGCCTTCGCGGCGTCTTCTTCTTTAACCTTGGTGCCGCGGGCTACGAGGGGGTTCCGACAACCGTCGCCACCAGCAAACCGGTCACCGTGGCGCCGCTGCTCGGCTACACCTTCGACCCGACGTCGCCGAGCCTCGCGGCTCCCGTTTACGGCCCCCCGCGCACCATCTCGGGGTTCCGTCTGCAGGATGCCCGGGCTTCATACGGCATGGGGCTGGAGACGTTCGCGCTGGGATTCCCGATCCACTTCGACTGGTCCTGGCGCACGCTGTTCAACAAGGATTGGGAAGACTACCTGTACTCGTATCAGGGGGCGCAGGACGGCCAGACCGGCAGCCAGTGGCTGCGGAAGGTCAAGTTCAGCGTCTGGATCGGGTACGACTTTTAGAGAGCTGCCAGCTACCAGCTTCCAGCCTCCAGCTCGCATCACGCGCAGCCTGGAGGCGGGAGGCTGACAGCTGACAGGATGCAGCTGACGGCGGCTCGGTCAAGCTGGGAGCCGGAAGCTGGGAGCTGATTCCATGAGCGCCGACACTTCCGGGCCGAAACGGCGCTGCACTCACCTGGTCGGGCTCCTCGCAGACTACGTCGAGCACCAGTTGCCGGCTGACGTTCACGAGGAGCTCGAGCGTCATCTCGCCCAGTGCCCCCGCTGCGTCACGCAAGTCAAGACCTACGCCTCGACGATGTCCCTCCTGTCATCGATCAAAGACGAGGATCTCCCTCCGGAGCTCCGCTGCCACCTCAAGGTGTTTTTCAGTCGGAATTGTCAGAATTAGCGATTGGCGGTCACAAAGGTTCGACAGGTGGATCGAGAGGGTTCGACCGGTTCGATGGGTTCGACAGGTGCTGGTTCCGGGGTTTCTACGGGTTCGACGGGTTCTTCGTGCGACTTGTCGCGACGAGCTCTTGCCGGCGAGTTGTGATCAGCGTTGAACGCGTAGAACCTTCGAACCTGTAGAACGCGCACCTGTCGAACCAGTCGAACCCCCGAACCCATAGAACCTTCTTCTACGGCGTATCGAGTCCCAAAATACTGCGATTGAGATCGACCGTAACGGTGTAGCGGCTCAGAAACTTGTGGCCGACGATGCCGCCGAGCTGATAGCCGAGGAGTGCGCTGGGGGCGCGGAGGTTGAGCACGACGACCGGGATGCGGTCGAAGTGGATCCCGCTGAACGCCAGGTCGACGAACGGCATCAGGAACGCGTCCTTGTCCCAGCCGGACGTCCCGTACACCTTGAGCGGAATCCGGCGGTAGGGATTGGGGGGATCCATCAGGTCGGCGGTCGCGCCGCTGATCGAGATCACTTCCCCGCCGGTGTCCACGACGAAGGAAGCGGGAAGCGACCCGTTGACCGTGCCGCGCACCGTTGCCAGGCGGTGCATCCGCAGCGGCAACTGCGTCGCGTAAGTGGCTTCCGGCAGCTGGCGGCTCATTGTCAGCTCGCGCCGGCGGTAGTCGATGCGCATCGAGAGGCCCAGCGCGAGCGGTGAGAAGCTGTCCGGTTCGCGTCCCGGGATGCTGCCGAGCGGCGGATTCTTGATCAGCGCGGGGATGTTGCCGATCTTCATCCCGGCGATCTCGAATCGATCGATGCGTCCGATCTGCAGGCCGCGGAAGCCGACGTCCCCGACCCCGGCGCTCTCCGTATAGGTAATCGCCGCGACGCCGGCCCGGCGCGCCACATCGCGCGAGATGACGGTCTGTTCGGCGCCGGTATCGAGCACGAAGTCGGTCGAGACGCCGTTCACCTTGCCGCGCACGAACACCTTGTCGCCAAGGAGGCGGACCGGCGCCTTCCACACGCGGTCCTCCGGCTCGGTTCCGAAATCCAGAGGCACGCGCTTGTCGAACGACTCCAGGAAGCGGATGGTTTCGCGGACCCACAGTGCGCGTTCGCCGCGGTCGCGATTCGGCAGCAGGTTGAGGTAGTTGGCGAACGCAGCCGCCGCATCCTGGTAGCGGTGCATCCGCTGGTAGATGCCGCCGACGGTGCTGTGGAACTCCGGCTCGCGCGGGTTGAGGCGGACGGCCTCCCGGGCCTCGCCGAGCGCGGCGTCCAGCTGGTTGCGGGCCGAAAGTGACCGCGCGTGACCGTGCCGGCCGCGAGGTTGGGCCGCGTCCAGCGCCAGCGACGCGTCGTAGGCGGCTTCCGCCTCGTCGAACATGCCGCAGGACCACAGCGCGTCGCCTTGCACCGCGGTCAGGAGCGCATTACCGGGATGCGCCGCGGCGAGCGTCCGGGCATCGTCAAGCGCCGGCTGGAACGATCCGACGCGAAGCTGCGACAGCACCAGACCCGCGGCCGCCCGCGCGGAGAGGCCACGATCCGGAGCCTTGGCGGCGTGCTGATAGGCCTCGCGCGCCTCCGCATACCGGCCGTCGGTGAACAGCAGGTCGGCCAGCTGGAGCTGGACATCCGCCGCGCTCGCGCCACTCTGCGCGGTCTGCGCGCGGAGACCGAACGGCAGCATCACCGCACAGATAACGAGCCAGGCCAGTCGCGGTACGCGCATGGTGTCCCCCACCGTCTGCCCGCGCGAAGGGCGCGAGCGCCGGTCGCGAGTATTTACTTCCGATACTCCCGTCGCGCAACCGCCACGCGGCAGCTCACCGCCCGCCTACTTCTGGAAGTACTCGGCGTTCTTCGGGATGAAGGCCTTCCACTTGTCGGGTGTCTCGTCGAGGGCGAAGATCGCCTCAACCGGGCAGGCAGGCACGCAGGCGCCGCAGTCGATGCACTCGTCCGGGTGAATGTAGAGCATCTCGGCGGCCTCGAACTCGGGCTCGTCCTTGCGCGGGTGAATACAGTCGACCGGGCAGACGTCCACGCACGCCGAGTCCTTCGTCCCAATGCACGGTTCGCAGATGATGTACGCCAACGACCCCTCTCCACATGAATGAGGCTGGACCCCGGCGGGCAGCCTCGCGCTCAGCAATCAACTCTCGTGTTCGATCCCGCGCCGCGCCCGGCGCCCGGCCTGACCTACTGGATCCGCATCCGGCCTTTGAACCCGTCGTCATACCCGTGGTAGTGCCCGACGGTCTCCTCCGGATAACACCAGCAGTAATAGCCTTCGCCGTTGTCGAAGTCGACCAGCCACAGGCCTTTGGCTTCAAGGCCGAGGGAACGGACCTCGCCGGCCCATCCATCGACCACGGCCGAGAGGGCGGCAGACAGGCTGACGTGCTCCGGATCGTCGTCCGCGAGGCCGTGCAACTGGACCGCCAGCGACTCCGCCCGGCGCACCGCGTCGGCGGTGAGGTGCTTCACCTGCGGCAGCAGCTCGCGGGCCTGGTTCAGGGAGAAGATCGCGCGGGTCTCCGGCGTCGCCATCCGATGATTATAATGGCCTCTCGCTCATCCGATCAGTCGATTCGCCCGTCCCCTGTCGCGCGCGGTGGGCGGCGCGTACCGGTACCGCGGAGGTACCGCACTGGAAGTTGGTCCTGGATGCCCCCGCATCGTCTCGGTGCGATCGTAGTGGCGGCACTGCTCGTGGGTTCGGCGGGAGCGATCGCGCAGACGCTGCCGACCGGGCCGGTCCGGGCAGTGGACGGGCAGGTGCTCGTGAACGGCGAGGCGGTCGCGACGTTCGCCGCCGATGACGAAACCGCATTTTTCAACTACACCGATTACGAACACAACGCTCTCCGTCTGTTTCGGGTCTCCCTAGCCGGCGCCTGGCAGCCGGCGCGCCGGCTGGCGTTCGTCGGCGAGGTCCGCTCGGAGGATCTGGAATGGCCGCACGCGTATGCCGCGTACGTGCGGGTACGCCCCTGGGTCGAGCGGGAGTTCGACCTGCAGATCGGACGCATTCCACCAACCTTCGGCGTGTTCAGCCGGCGGCCCTACACCACCGATAACCCGGTCATCGGGTACCCGCTCGCCTACCAATATCTGACCTCAATCCATCCGGACGCTGTGCCCGCCACCGCGGAGGATCTCACCCGGATGCGGGCCCGCGGTTGGCTTTCCAGCTTCCCGGTCGGCAACACGACGCCAAGTCCGGGTGTGCCGCTGGTCAGCGCGTTCCGCTGGGACACCGGGGTGCAGGCTCACTGGCACACCGGGATCATGGACGCGGCCGGCGCGGTCACCGCCGGAACGCTGTCCGATCCGCATGCGGCCGACAACAACCACTCGCCACAGGTGTCCGGGCGCGTGTCCTTCGAACCAGCGGTTGGACTGATCGTCGGGGCTTCCGCGGCTCGCGGCGCGTGGCTGTCCAAGGAGGTCGCGCAATTGCTGCCCGGCGATCGAAAAGCCTCCCACTACGATCAGGCGGCCCTCGGCGCAGACGCGGAGTACTCGCGGGACCACTGGCTGGTGCGCAGTGAGCTGGTCTTGAACCGCTGGCGGTTGCCATTCGCCGCCACCGCGCCGGACGGCGTGGACCTCGACGCGCTGGCGGTGTGGGTCGAGGGCCGCTACAAGCTGACGCCGCGCGTCTCGATCGGATTCCGCGCCGACCGTCTGGGCTTCTCGGATGTGACGACCGCCGCGGCCACGCTGCCCTGGGACGGCCCGATCCGCCGCGCCGAGGCAGCCGTCAGCTACGCCATCCAACGCAACCTGACGGCGCGCGTCGGCGTCCAGAAGAACGATCGCGAGGCCGGCCGCGTCCGCCGCCGGACCTATCTGGCGGCGCAGCTCGCCTATTGGTTCTGATGCCCCTGCCGCGTCCACTCCGCCTCTGGCTCGCGCTCGGCCTTGCCGCGGTCGCGCTCGTGCAACTCGCTGCGGCGCCGCAGCGGACGCCCGGGCGGCGGCCGGGCACCGGGACGATCCGCGGCAGTGTCGATTTCAAGGTCGCCCCTGCCGAGCGCGACCGCCGGGTCAACCCCGCCGACATGGCGATGCCCGGACAGCACGACGCCGCAGACCGCCGCCGCAGCGTGGTCTACCTCGATCCGGCGCCGCGCGCCGCCTTCGACGCGCGCGAGGAGCCGCACGTCCGCCTCGATCAGCGCGACGAGCAGTTCGTGCCCCATGTGCTCGCGATCGTCGCCGGCACGGTGGTGGACTTTCCCAACAACGATCGGACGTATCACAACGTCTTCTCGCTGTCGAAGACCCGCAGCTTCGACCTGGGGCGCTATTCCGCCGGGCGATCCAAGGCGATCCGCTTCGATCAGCCGGGGATCGTCCGGGTGTTCTGCGACATCCATTCGCACATGAGCGCGTTCATCCTGGTCTTCGCCCATCGCTACTTCGCGCTGACCGACGAGGACGGCCGCTATCACATCGACAACGTGCCGCCGGGCCAGTACACCGTCGTGGCCTGGAACGAAGCGATGCCCAGCGAGACCGGCATCGCGCAGGTACCAGAGGGGGGCGAGATCGAGCTCTCGTTCCGCTTCGAGCGGCGATGAGGATCCTCTCTTCGCTGACCAACCGGATCTTTCTCGGCAGCGCTGCGCTCGCGGTGCTGACCATCGCCGTCGCCGTGTACCGAATCAACGTCGCGGTCACCGTGCAGGCGGAGAACGAGTTGCGGCGCGGTCTGGAGGAAGCCGGCACGCAGCTCGAAGAGAATCGCGACACGCTCTTCTCCCACTTTTCGCGCGAGGCCCGCCTCATCTCCGACCTGTCGAATCTCAAGGCGGCGATCGACACCGGTCACCAGCCGACGGTCGAGCCGATCGCGCTGAACTACCAGCGGCAGATTGGCGCCGACCTCCTGGTCGTGACCGACCACAAGGGACGGATGCTCGCCCAGGCCGGACGTCTGTCGATGCCGGACGTGCCGGCCGCCCGGGCGGCCATCGCCGGCGCTACGCAGGGCCGCGAAATCGTGTCGCTGTGGCCGCACCCGGGCGGCGTGATCCAGGTCGTCACGGTGCCCAGCATGATGGTGGACGTGCTGGTCGGCACGGTGAGCGTCGGGTTCAGCCTTGACGAGCAGTCGGCCCAACAATTCAAGGCCCTCACCAACAGCGAGATCGCCTTTGTGGTCGGTGGCGAGGTCCAGGCATCGACGCTGCCGGACGTGGCCAGGAGCACGCTCGCCGGCCTGGCCGGTACGAGCGGGGTCCACCGGGTGACCATCGGCGACACGGAGTACGTCGCGGTCAGCCGCACCCTGGTGCTCAACCTGACCGGCGAAGGCGCGACGGTGGATGCCAGCGCCTTCCCGACGGCGATCATCCTCCGCTCGCGCACCGATCGACTGCGCTTCCTCACGCTGGTCCATCGCGACCTGCTCGGCACGGCGGTCCTGGCTGTTCTCGCCGCGACGCTGGTCAGCTACGGCGTCGCCCGCACCGTCACGCGTCCGCTTGGCAGCATCACCGCGACGATGCGCGAGATGGCCGCGACCGGTGATCTGACAAGGCGCGTTCGCCTCGCCCCGCGCGGCTGGGAAGACGAGGACGCCCGCCTGCTGGCGACCACGTTCGACACCATGACCGATTCAATCGTCCGCTTCCAGCGCGAGGCGGCCCAGCGCGAGCGGCTCTCCTCACTCGGCCGGCTGTCGACCGTCGTCGCCCACGAGATCCGCAACCCGCTGATGATCATCAAGACCGCCTTGCGTGGCCTGCGCAGTGGCACCGCCGGCCCGGACGAGGTCAAGACGGCTGTCGCCGACATCGACGAGGAGATCGCCCGGCTGAACCGGATCGTGTCGGATGTCCTGGATTTCGCCCGGCCGATCCAATTCGATCTCGCGACCGCAGACCTCAACGCGCTGTGCGACGATGCCGCGAAGGCGGTGAGCGTCGATACCACGCTCGCGGTGACCCGCGATCTGGACGGTTCGCTGGGATCCGTCACCACCGATGCCGAGCGGCTCCGCCTCGCACTCGTGAACATCCTCATGAATGCCCGGCACGCGGTGCTGGCCCGGAGCGAGCCGCCGCCGCCCGACCCGATCCGTCTCAAGACCCTGCGGCTCGGCGACAACCGGGTCGCCGTCGAGGTCCACGATCGCGGCATCGGCATTGCTGCAGAGGATCTGCCCAGGGTGTTCGATCCGTACTTCACAACGCGTCGGACGGGCACCGGACTGGGGCTGGCGATCTCGCGGCACATCATCGAAGGGCTGGGCGGCACGATCGGCGTATCGAGCCGCAAGGGCGAAGGAACGGACGTGCGGATCGAGCTGCCACTGCAATCCGGCGTGGTGCTGGAGGCCGGACACTAGCGACCGAGCCGTTACAGATAGACATGACACCGAACGCATCGATCCTCCTCGTCGACGATGAAGCCAAGATTCTCGCGGCGCTGGCGCGCGCGCTGAAGAGCGAGGGGCACGAGGTCACCGCGACCAGCTGTCCACGCGAGGCCCAGAAGCTGCTCGGGCAACGCATGTTCGACCTGTTCGTGGTCGACAACCTGATGCCGGAGCTGACCGGCCTCGATCTGATTCGCGAGCTCTCCGCGCTGCCGCCGGCCGATCGCCCACAGATCGTCATGATGACCGCGCATGCCACCGTGGAGAGCGCCATCGAGGCGATGAAGCTGGGGGCCTTCGACTACCTGCAGAAGCCGTTCGAGGTGGACGAGCTGCTGGTCGTGGCCCGCCGCGCGCTCGAGCACCAGCGCCTGCAGTTCCAGCATCGCTACCTGATCAGCGAGCGCGACGCCGAGTTCAATCACTACGGCATCGTCGGCCGCAGCCGCCGCATGCTCGAAGTGATCCGGACCGCGGAGGTCGTCGCGAAATCGAAGAGCACCGTGCTGGTCACCGGCGAGACCGGCACCGGCAAGGAGATGGTCGCGCGGGCCATCCACTATCACAGCGCGCAGCGGGAAATGCCGCTGATCAAGGTCAATTGCGCGGCGATTCCGGAGACGCTCCTCGAGAGCGAGCTGTTCGGCCACGTGCGCGGCGCGTTCACCGGCGCGACGAACGGCAAGAAGGGCAAGTTCGCGCTGGCCGACGGCGGCACGATCTTCCTCGACGAGATCGGGACGATGAGCCAGGCGCTCCAGGCCAAGCTGCTGCGGGTGCTGCAGGAACGTGAGTTCGAGCCGCTCGGTTCCGAGCGGACGCAGAAGATCGACGTGCGGGTCATCGCCGCGACCAATCGCGATCTGCGGCAGATGGTCGCCGACGGCCGGTTCCAGGAAGATCTGTTCTACCGCCTCAACGTGATCCCGATTCAGATGCCGCCGCTGCGCGAGCGGCGCGACGACATCCCCGTGCTGGTCGAGCATTTCGTCGCCAAACACGCGCAACGCGCCGGCAAACGGATCGACGGCCTGCAACCCGGTGTGGTGGCCGCGCTGCAGGCGTCCGACTGGCCCGGCAACGTGCGTGAGCTGGAGAACACCATCGAGCGCGCGGTCGTGCTGTCCCCCGGAACGATCATCGGACCCGACGTGGTCCGCATCCTCGATGCGGTCAACACGCCGCCCCCCGGACTGCCGTCCTTGAACCTGCGCCAGAACATCGACTGGACCGAGCGCGAAACGGTGCGGCGCGCGATCGACAGCGCCGGCGGCGTGAAGAAGGATGCCGCGGAAGCGATGGGCATCAGCCAGCGAGCCCTCAGCTATTACCTCGCCAAACATCGCGTCGAGTGATTACGCCGCGCGTAATTGCGCTTCGGGGAAACGTAACCCGGCTGTTTCGTAGGCCATCCTCTGGACGCTGTTTCGGGCGCAAAGGACTGAACGTCGCGCCGCGACCGCGTGGCACCCGCCTTGCGCACGCCACGGCGCATGACCGATCTCCGCGTGGACCCTTTCCGCCGCGTCGCGGCGGGCCTCCTCATCGTGTCTTCGCTCGCCGTCGCGTCGTGTGACGAGCGGTTGAGCGACATCACCGGGCCGAGCCCCAACCTGCAACCGACTCTGAGCAGCATCTCGACCGAGATCTTCGAGACCACCGATCTGGCCGGACGCACGTCGTGCGTGACGTGCCATACCAACGTCGGGCATCCGCCAGCCGGCAACCTGAATCTGGCCGGCGATCCCTACGCAGCACTCGTCGACGTCCCGAGCGCGCAGCGCCCAGGCGCAGTGCTCGTCATTCCCGGTGATCCAGAGTCGAGCTATCTGGTTCGGAAGCTCGAAGGACGCGACATCAACGGCCTGCGCATGCCTCGCAACGGGCCTCCATACCTGACCGACGGACAAATAACCGTCATTCGCCGCTGGATCGAAATCGGCGCGCCCAGAGACTAGGCCCAATGAGGAACGTGACACTCGCCGTAACCGCGCTGGCCACCGTGCTCGCGCTGACCGCCGCGCGGGCTGCCGCGCAGCCGCCGGCCGACCCGGCGGCCGCCGCACCGGCACCGGACCAGGCCGTCGACAAGCCGGTCAACGACCGCGCAGTCGATGCCTCGCAACCGGACTTCACGCTGATCGCGCTGCCGACGACGCTGCGGATTCCGCGGTTCGGCAGCTCCTTCCGGGTCACCCACCGATTCACCCGGCCGCTCGGCCAGGGAGACTTCGGCGATTTGTTGTCGGACGGGCTCGGCATCGACAGCGGCGCACAGATCGGTCTCGAGTACCGCTTCGGGATCTTCGCCGGCACGCAGGTCGGCGTGCACCGCACGAGCGATCGGACGATCCAGTTCTTCGTCCAGCAGAACGTGCTGCGGCAGGGACACGGATCGCCGGTCGGCGTCGACGCGATCGCGGCTGACGAAGGCACCAACAACTTCCACGACAGCTACTCGCCGTCCATCGGCGCGGTGATCTCGCGCGAGTTAGGCCGGCATGGTGCGGTTTACGCCCAGCCGATCTGGGTCAACAACACCAACAGCCTGCCAAGCGAGCTGGTCGACGACAACAGCACGTTCATCATCGGCTTCGGCGCGCGGATCCGGATCCGGCCGACAGTCTACGTGGTGGCGGAGGCGGCACCGCGATTCGGCTTCGGCCCCGACGTCGCGCATATGAGCTTCGCGATCGAGAAGCGGGCCGGCGGCCACAGTTTCCAATTGAACTTCTCGAACGGCTTCGGAACGACGCTGGCGCAGGTCGCCCGAGGCGGGATCAGCAACGACAACTGGTATTTTGGTTTCAACATCTCGCGAAAGTTCTTCTGAGCGAGCGCTCAGCGATCAGGGGTTGACATGTCCGTCTACTTGAAAACGCTCTTCACTGCAGCCACGGCGGCCGCACTCGTCTCGTGCGGCGGCGGATCCAGCTCGCCGACCGGATCGACCCAGGTCATCTCGCCGTCTACCGGCGCCACGGGGCCGAGCGGCGCGACCGTCACCATCACGGCCGCGGGGGTCAGCCCCTCGCAGGTCTCGATCACCGTCGGGCAAAGCGTCACCTTCGTCAACAACGACACGCGGCCGCACGAGATGGCCTCCGACCCGCACCCGACGCACGGCACCTGCCCCGGGATCGAAGCCGGCATCGGCACGCTGGGCGCCGGCCAGACCAAGCTGACCCAAGGCTTCTCGACGGCCGGGACGTGCGGATATCACGATCACCTCAATAGCGGCACCGCCAGCCTGCAGGGCACCATAACGATTCGATAAGACGTGAGGGGCGAGGGTCGATAGGGTTCGACGGTTCGATAGGTTCGACGGTTCGATAGGTTCGACGGTTCGATAGGTTCGAGGGGTTCGATAGGTTCCGGTTCACGGGTTCGACGGTTCGCGAGTGCTCGCCCGAAACCGCCGCGCCGCGGCCGGCTCGCCTCGAACCGACCACACTGACGCGAGACTCGTACGCACCAAGCGGGAAGCGGATTAGCGCATTCACCTCACCACCAACGACCCCGTCCACCGGCTTCCGGCCGGAGGTGGGTCGTCGTGGTCGTGGAAGCCGCAGGTGCGAATCGTGTTGAGGTTGCCCGTCTCCCGGCTCTGACCGGCACCCAGCGAGCCGACGGTATTGATCTCCGGGCAGGCATCGTGCTCGGGGTGCGGGTCCGATGTCATGTTGTGCGTGCGCGTGTCGTGGTTGACGAACAGCACGCGCGTGCCGGGTGCGATGGTGAGCGACGCGGGCGTGACGCCAGTCGCGGTGATGGCGATCGTGCGCCCCTCGGCCGACCCGCCGCTGGGCGCAGACGGGGTGTCCGAACCGCCGCACGACAGGGCCAGGGCCGCCACCCCGGACAGGAACAGCGCTCGGCCCATGCCGCAGTATATTCTTGCCGCGCCGGGCCGCCGCTGCAGCTTTTCCCGCTTGCACCCGCAGTTTCGGCTTACTATGCTCGCGTGCCCTCCCTCCTTATCGTGGACGACGATCCGTCCGTGCTCGAGCCGTTGAGCCGATATCTCGCGGAGAGCGGGTTTCACGTGGCGTCGAGCCGCGTCTTCGACGAAGCCAAGCAGCACATCGCCGCCGTCCGACCGGACATCGTCATCACCGATGTCCGTCTCGGCGCCTTCAACGGCCTGCAGCTGGCCATCCTGGCGCGCGACGTCCGCCCGGACGCGCAGGTCATCGTGATTTCTGGCTTCGACGATCCGGTGTTGAAGGAAGAGGCGCGCCGCATCGGCGCGACCTACCTGGTGAAACCGGTCGGCGGGCGGGCCCTCGTAGACGTCCTGCGCGCCACGGCAGCGACCTAAACAGGATGCTGAAAAACGCATCCTGAATGGCGGATGTCAGATGGAAGATGGCAAAACCTCAGTGTTTTCACATCTGCCATTTGCCATTTCACATCAGGCCGCCCTTTTTCATCGGCCTGCTAAACCGTGACGGGGCCGCTGGGGCGCCCGTTCGGACCGCCGGATGGATCCGGCACGCCGGGACCGCGAAACTGCTGAAACGGCATGTGGCACTGGTGCTTCCGCAGGAAGTTCAGGAAGCGCTTGTAGTCGCCCGGCGCCATGTGAAACAGCTCGAGCAGATCGCGATAGCTGCCGCCAGTCCGCTGGAGACCAAGGCTCACCAGGGTCCGCAACGTGTCGCGCGTGAGATCGCGCGACATGAACGGCCCGTAGACCAACGTCCAGAACGACTGCCGCTCCTCGACCAGCTGCCGGAACAGCGTCTCGGCCGGGTTCTGCGCCGCGGCGCCAGGGGCTGGCGCCGGAGTGACGTTGTGCCTGACCTCTTGCGGCAGATCCTCCACACCGACCGCCCGGTCCGTGCCATGCCGGACCGTGAGCCGCTCGACCAGGTTCTTCAATTCGCGGACGTTGCCGGGAAAGTGGTAGCGGCTCAGAAGCGCCCGCGCCTCGGGCGTGAACGTGAGACGCGGCGTCGCATACTCACTGGCGAAGGTGCTGACGAAGTGATCGAGGAGCGAAGGAATATCTTCGGGACGGTCGCGCAGCGGCGGCACCGTCATATGAATCACGTTGAGCCGGTAATACAGATCCTCGCGGAACGTCTTGGCGACCACCGCCTGGAGCAGGTCGCGGTTGGTGGCGGCGATGACCCGCACGTCGACGCGAGCGTTGGTGCGGGTGGTGCCGACCCGCTGGATTTCGCCGTTCTCGAGGAATCGCAGCAGCAGGCTCTGCATGCGGGCGCTGGTCTCCCCGATCTCGTCCATGAAGACAGTGCCGCGGTGGGCCATCTCCAGCACGCCCGCGCGATCGCGATAGGCGCCGGTGAAGCTGCCGCGCGAGTGGCCGAACAGCTCGCTTTCGAGCAGCGTGTCGGTGATCGCCGCGCAGTTCACCGTCACCAGCGGATACGCGGCGCGCATCCCCATCGAGTGCACCAGCCGGGACACGATCTCCTTGCCGACCCCGCTTTCGCCCGTGATCAGAACTTTCGCGTCCGAACGTGCGGCGGATTTGACATCCTCGCGCAACCGCTGCAGGGCGCTGCTTTGACCGATGAGCGGGACCGGCTCCAGTTTGTCCGCCAGAAAGACCTCTTATCCCGAACTTAGTGACCCTTAAGGATACACGCAGACCACGTTCTTGCCCCTCGCCTTGGCCTGAAATAATGCCGAATCGGCGTGCGCAATCAGGGTCTCTCGCGTGGTCGCCGGCTGGGCGCTGGCCACCCCGACACTGACCGTAACAGGGATCGGACCGCCGGCCCGCCCCCCGGACACGAAATGCTGCTCGATCTGCCGGCGAATCCGTTCCGCGATGCGGAACGCCGTTGCGGCATTCGCGCCAGGCATCAGGATCGCGAACTCCTCCCCGCCGTAGCGCGCGCACACGTCGAAGATGCGGACCGCGCGGCGGAAGATGTCGCCCACCTCGCGCAGCACCCGGTCGCCCATCAAGTGCCCGTGCGAGTCGTTCAGCATCTTGAAGTCATCGAGATCGACAATCAGCAGCGACAGCTCGTCGAACTGCCGCCGTTGCCGCTGGATCTCCTGTTCCAGCCGCGTTTCGAAGTAGCGCCGGTTGAAGAGCGCGGTGAGGCCGTCCACCGTCGCCTGATGGGCGAGGTCGCGGGTGCGCTCGCGTAGGGCTTCGCACGTCAGCGCCAGCGAGGCGGAAGCGTTCAGCGCGGCGAGGATGTGCAGATCGTGATCGTCGAACGGCCGGCCGTCCGCTCGATCGGTGACCGCCACGACCGCCTGCACGCCGGCAGGTCCGGTCAACGGAAAGACCAGATAGGAGCTGCTCCGGTATCGCCGCCGGCGCGCATGTTCCGGCATCTCGGAGACATCCCGGACGACCACCGCCTGGCTGGTGGCGAACACGCGGCCGAGAATGCCCTCCCCAGGCGCCTGCCGCACGTGCTCGACGACGACCGCCGGATACCCGAAGGTGGCGGTGACGCCGAGCGCGTCTTCCCCGGCGATCGGCAGGGCCAATGCGCCAATCTCGGCGCCCAGCGCGCGGGCCATGTGCTCGACGATCACGGCGTGGATCTGCGCGGCGGTGGCACAGTCGAGCAGCCCGCGGGCGAACGCGTCGAGCCGGCGCTCGCGCGCGACCGCCTCGTCTGCCGCGACCGTCGCGGCGGTGAGTCGCACCATCGCCTCCGCCAGCTCCGCAAGAAGCGTCGGCACCAGGGACGCCCCGAGGGTCGGACCACCCGTCGTCCCGGCCGGCAGCACCAGCTCGCCCTGCGAGCTGCCCCCGCCGTCGAGCGGTAATCGTACCGCCGTCGGCAGCAATGTGTCGGACCAGCCGTCCTCCGGTACCACCCGCCAGGAGCCGTCCGCCGGGATTCGGACATAGCATCGCTGACCGGTCAGCTCGGTCAGACGAGCGGCGACCCGCGTCCACACCTGCGCTATCACGACCTCACTCAAGTCCACTGTGCGCCGCCTTTTTTCTCCCGAGCGGCGACCTTCCGTCTGGCCACGACAAGACACGGGTATCCGTGAAGAGCGGGATTTTTACTCGGAAGTAGACGGGTTTGCATGTGGCGTATACGCGGAAATTGGGCAAGGAATGTATGTTGCAGCGTCCAGGGAGCTTTCGAACAGCCTTTCCTTCCGTGGTCTGGAGCGTCGCGCATGAATATTCGTTTCGTCTCGACCTTGACCGCCGAGGACGAGGCCCATTTCGCACCTGCCTTGCTGCGGGCCGTGGGCTCGCTCCTGGATCAGCTGCCCATTGCCTATACGGTGCGAATCGAAACGACCGGCGCGGAAGTCTTCCAGCACAGCCACCCGGCCGCCGGCGAGGCCTACGGCGCGGCGCAATTCGACGCCACCCCCATCACCGCCCACGCTCTCACCAAACCCTGACCTGGTTGACGCTCGCAACGCCGCTCCGGGAGCGCGGGTTCTGGTCCGCGCGGCCCCTTCGTCCCCGCTGCGGTTGACTTCCTGACACGCCTCGGACGACGGGGGCGAATTCCTTAGGAAATAAACACCCCGTCCGGGCACCGGCCTTGCTTTTGCCGACAGCACCCGTGCACACCCGTTACGAGCCACCAGCCCCCGACGCCTACGCGTCCGGCGAGGCCGCCCTCTCAGAGACCGCCAATCTCGAAGCGCTCACGCAACCGGTCGACTTCGGCATGAGCGAGCGGCGTCGCGCCGCCCTGTGGCTGGCCCTGCTTCTGGCGGCCGCTTTGGTGCTCCAGGTGTTCGCCGGCGCGTATCGGACGGAAACCGGCAACTACTCCGACGAGTCCGCGCACTTCATGAACGCGCTGCTGCTGCGCGACTACGTCACGCACGCGTTCGGGCAGGCTCCATTCGCGTTCGCTGAGCAGTATTACCTGAGTTACCCGAAGATCGCGCCGCTGATGTGGCCGCCGTTCTTCCACACGCTCCTCGGGGTGTTTCTGCTGCCCGGCTGGCCGCCGCACCAGGCCGCCCTCGTCTTCCTGGCCATCGCCGCGGCCCTGACCGCCTATCGCCTGTCACGCTTCGTCCGGCTGTACAGCTCGCGTCCGGTCGCTATCTCCCTCGCCGCCCTCTTTCTCCTGAGCCCGATCATCGTCGACCTGAGCACTGCGGTGATGGTCGATCTCGTCCTCATCGGCCTCGCGCTCGAAGCCACATGGTGGCTGGCCCGCTATTACGTGTCGGGCGAGCACCGGCACGTCCTGTTGTTCGGACTCTTCGCCACCTGTTGCTGCCTGACGAAAGGCAACGGCCTGGCGATCACCCTCGTCCCGCTCCTGCTGATCCTCGCGACCGGCCGCGCCCACCTCCTGCGCACCCGGGGCATCTATACCGCAGCGGCCATGGTGGCGGTCGTCGCCGGCCCGTTCGCCTATATCAGTTATCGGCTGTGCGACAGCATGGGTGACTTCACCGGCACGGGCGCCACCCATACGTTGAGCCGTGGACTCGGTTTCGGGGCGTTCCTGTTCCACGAGCTCACCCCGGTGCCGTTTGCGCTCGCTCTGCTCGGCGCCGTGGTCGCGGTCCGGCGGGCCTGGACGTGGCCCCCGGCCCTGCGCACGATCGCGCCCGCCGGGCTGGTCGCACTCGCCACCGCTGGAGTCCTGTTCCACACGCTTCTGCCACTCGAGTACTACTCGGGCCGCTACGTCGCGATGGCCGTCGCGCCGCTCTTCGCTCTCGTGCCGCTGGGCATCGCCGTCCTGATCGACATTGCCGGCTACCCGGTGCTGGACCGTCGGGCGACCACTGCTGTCCTGCTCGTCGCCGTCCTGAGCGTCGTCCTCATGCGTCCCGCCGTTGCCGCGCGACGCCCGCTCGGCTTTGCGCAGATCGTGGACGGCATCGGCGTTGCCGGCCTTGCGGGTCAGCGGCTGCTGGTGATCAGCGACGAAAACGGCGAGGGCGCGATGGTCACCGAGACCGCGATCCGCCAGCCCCAGCCCGCGTCGACCGTCGTGCGCGGGTCGAAGCTCCTGGCCGAAGGCGACTGGATGAACAACAACTTCCAGACGCTGTTCGGCTCGACATCCGAAACCCTCAAGCAGCTCGAAGACCTCCACATCGACTTCCTGGTATTCGACCGCAGCCCGGAAGCGCGGGAACAGGCGTACTGGTCGCACGTCCAGGCGGTGATCGATCAGGCCGGCGACCGGCTGGTTCCGGTCAGATCGACGCGGGTCGATGCGGTCGCCGGACCGACCCGCCCGATTACGGTCTATCGCGTCACCCATCACACCCCGGGCCCCCCGGCGAAGCTGCGTCTCAATCTGCGCTACTCGATCGGGAAGATCCTGGAAAAATAGGGCCTGCTACACTCATCCATGATGTCTGGACGGATCCTGGCCGCAGGGCTCGCCTTGCTGCTCCTGCCCCTGTGCGCTTTCGACGCACAGGCGCAGACGGGCGCGAACGTGCTCGTCGTGTACAACGACGCCGTGCCCGGTTCGGCACGGATCGCCGAACGATACGCGGAGCGCCGCGAGGTCCCGGCCGAACAGCGCCTGCGGGTCACGACCGTGACCACCGACGAGATCACGCGGCCCGATTTCGAGCGCCAGATCCAGGCCCCGATCGCCGATTGGCTGCAGCGCCACCAGGCCCAGGATCGGATCCTCTACATCGTCCTCACCAAGGGGATGCCGTTGCGGATCGGGGGGACGATCGGTCGGAGCGGGACGATCGCAAGCGTCGACTCGGAGCTGACCCTTCTCTATCGCCGGATGACGGGCGCGTTCGTGCTGCCGACGGGATCGGTCGTGAATCCGTATTTCCCAGCCAACGGCACCGCCGAAGGCGCACCCAGATTCAGCCACGCGCTCGGCGATATCTATCTCGTCACACGCCTCGACGGCTTTACCGTCGAGGATGCCCTGGGTCTGATCGATCGGGCGGCAGCGCCGGCCAAGGACGGACGGATCCTGCTGGATCAGCGCGCCGGACTCGGAGACGTCCCGAACGGCTGGCTCGCCGCGGCGGCGAAGGCGCTGGAAGCGGCCGGCTTTGGCGAGCGCGTGACACTCGAGAGCACCAGCCGCGTCCTCGATCACCAGGATGGCGTCCTCGGCTACTACTCGTGGGGCTCGAACGATCCCGCGCAGACCGGCCGGCGCCCCGATCTGACGTTCGTGCCGGGGGCGATCGCCGGCATGTTCCTGAGCAGCGACGCCCGCACCTTTCTCGAGCCGCCGGCCTCATGGAAACCCGGGAGCTTCCAGGGTTCCGGGATGTTTTTCGCCGGCTCGCCGCAGTCGCTCACCGGCGACTTGATCCGCGCGGGCGTGACCGGCGTATCCGGGCAGGTGGCCGAGCCGTACCTCGATAGCTCGGTCCGGCCTGACATCCTCTTCCCCGCCTACCTCTCCGGATTGAACCTCGCCGAGGCGTTCTATCTGGCCATGCCGGCCCTCAGCTGGCAGACGGTGGTGATCGGGGATCCGCTCTGCGCGCCGTTTGCTAGGCCGGCGCTGTCGACCACCGACCTCGATCCGCCGATCGATCCCGACACCGAGCTCCCGGCGCGCTTCTCTGCCCGGCGCATCGCGGCGAGCGACGTCAAGACCAGCAACCCTGCCGCGCGCGTCAAGGTGGTCCTGGCGCTCGGCCGCCAGTCGCGGGGCGACGCCACTGGAGCACGCGACGCCTTCGAACAGGCACTCGCCCTCGACGACAGCCTGTCGGACGCGCGACGGCTGCTCGCGACCACCTACGAGCAACTCGGCGAATACGACAAGGCGGATGCGGCGTATCGGACGCTGCTCAGCCACAACCAGAACGACACGGTGGCGCTGAACAACCTTGCCTACAGTCTGGCGGTCCGCCACCACAAGCCTGAGGAGGCGCTGCCGCTCGCGGAGCGCGCGGATCTGCTGTCGCCGCGGAGCGCGGTGATCTACGACACGCTCGGCTACATCAAGCACCTGCTCGGCGATCACGTCGAGGCCGCGCGGCTGCTCACGCTCGCGGCTCAGAACCTGCCCACTAACGTCGACGTCCACCTGCACGCCGCCGTTGCGCTGGCCGCGGCCGGCCGGCTGGAAGATGCCGCGAAGATGTTGAAGGCGGCGGCTGCGCTCGATCCGAAGGTCACCGAGCGGCCGGAGTACCGGGAAGCGCAGGCGAAGGTGCGACGGTGAGCCGCTGATCAGAACGCCACGACGTCGACCGGGATCGTCGCGCAAGGACGCCGCGCGGCGGCATGTCATGATGCCGTGCGGGCGATCACATCCGTCCTTGAATTAGCACATGCTCCTGACATTGCCGGCGCAGGTCGCGTTCGAACGCCCCGACCGCATCGGAGCAGGGGGAGACCCCGCGGATCGGTCGGATCCCGACGAGCCGCTGGTCCCGTCGGAACCCGCGTGGGACGCGTCGTTGCCTTCCCCGCTCGACAGCTTCCTTTCGGAAGCCGATGAACAGGCTTCGGCGAACAGCGTTCCTGAGGAGACCCCAGCGCCTGCCAAGGTTGCGCCGCCCGAGCCCGCTTCGCGGCGCACCACGGAGGCGTCGTCCAGAGCCGTCACCGCATCGTTCGACCAACCGTCCGTCGCGCCTAGGGTTTCGTCTACGGACGCCTTTTCTCAGCGCTTCCCGGGGTGGGACGAGCCGCCGGCGTCGGCGGTCAGCGGTGACCTGTTCGCTGGGCACACAGGCGAGAGCCGGCTTCGCCAATCCGCCGATCGGCTGCGGCGTATAGGCGTCGCGGCGCTCGGCGCGGCGATGTCTGGCGCCCGGCGGGCGACCGCCGAGCTGACACGGTACAGGGCGCGGCGCGCCGCCAGGCCGCGGCCGAAGGTCGTCGTGGCGGACGCTCGCGCCGCCGTCCCGGCGAGATCTCGATCACTGGTCATCGCCACAGTGGCGGTGCTCGTCCTGTTGCTGGCAGCACTGGCGTGGCGAGCCACGACCTCCGCACCCGGCGGTCCCTCCGGCACACTCACGGTGACCTCGCGCCCGGCGGGGGCGACGTTCTTGATTGACGGACGCGAACAGGGGGCGACGCCAGCGACGATGAGCGTGAGCGCGGGGAAACACGTGCTGGAGATTCGGTCCAGCGGCCCGACGCAGATCGTCAGCTTGAACATGGCGGATGGAGGCCAGATCTCGCGGTACTTCGATCTGCCGGCGGGTACCGCCGCCGCGCGCCTCCAGGTGAACACGACCCCGCCCGGCGCGGTGGTTTCGGTCGACGGCCGCCGGCGCGGCAAGAGCCCATTGGTGGTGAGCGATCTGAACCCCGGCCCGCACCGGGTGCGCGCCGCGATCGATAACCAATCACTGGAACGTACCGTGATGATGGAGTCTGGCGCGAACGGTGCTGTCAGGCTTGCCTTCGACAACCCGAATGCGACACCGCCGCCCGGCCATGGGTTCTTCGCGGTGACGGCACCCATCGAGCTCCGCGCGTTCGAGAACGGGAACCCCGTGGGGATGACACGGGCAGTGCCGTGGCTGCTCAGCGCGGGGCATCACGAGCTCGATTTCGTCAACGAGTTCCTCGGAGTTCGCGAGCGCAGGGCGGTCGACATCCGCGAAGGCCGCCTTCAGGGGCTGGAGATCGCGGTTGCGCCGGCGGTGTTGTCCGTGACCACTTCGGCGCGCGCGGAGATAGCCATCGATGGTGCGGCGCTCGGCGCGTCACCGGTGGTGCGGCATACGGTCACCGCCGGTCAGCATGATGTCATCGTGCGCCACCCCGTTCTGGGCGAGCGGCGTCTCCTGGTGACCGTGTTGCCGGGTGGGACGGTCGACGTGCATCTCGACCTCGACAGGCGTTGATCGTGCGCAGCTGTCGTCCGCTCGTCCTCTGACATGTTCGTCCTGGGACATGTCGGGATCGGCCGCGCCCTGGTACACCGCTGGCGGGACCGCCTGCCGCTGGTGCCGCTCTCGATCGGCACGCTGCTGCCGGATCTGATCGACAAGCCGCTCTACTACTCGAGGCTGTGGCCGTACATCACGGCCACGCGGACGTTCGGACACACCGGTGTGCTGTTGCTGGCGCTTGCGGGAGCTGGCGTGCTGTTCGAGTCGCGCGTGCTGAAGGCGCTGGCGACGGGGGCCGCCACGCACCTGTTGCTCGATTTCGCTGGCGACCTGCCAGGCGGGCTGGAGCAGAGCTCGACGCTGATTGCCGCGCTGTGGCCCCTGAGCGGCGGGCGGTTCTCGACGTCCTACATGCCCTCGATGACGGCGCACGCCTGGCTGCTGCTGTCGTGGCCGACGTTGGCAAGCGAGCTGGCCGGGGGGCTGTTGCTGCTGCGCGAGTGGCGCAGCAGGCGGGCGCCGGCGATTACTCGCGCTTCGGACCGCCGGTCCGCGGAGTGATCCACGTCGTGCCGTGCTCGATCAAGAGCGTGACTCGCGCGACGTTGGCACCGAGCCGCTGGATCTCGGAACTGAGGCGCCGGAGATCGGCGTCGCTCGACCTGGGCCGCTCGCACAGCGCCATCCGAGCGTATTCCGAGATGTTCCTGGCTCCTTCGGCCTCGGAGCGGCGCCGTAGAATCTCGAATTCTTCGTCCGACACCCGGAAGCTGATCATCTTCGTGCGGCTGCGGTCCCGGCTCGTAGTGCGCCGCGTCTTCTCCCTAGGAGGTTGGTTCGCCTGCCCGCTTCCCTGGTTGGCGTGACCGGATCGGTCGGAGCGGGACTCATCGAGGGACCGCGCCACGAGCGATTCGAACTGGTGAGACATGCTGGAGTCCTTGGCAGCTGCGACATCTGTCGATGTCGCGTCGTGTGCTGGCGGCCGCTCGGGTCTAGCGGCATCGCCGACGCGGTCAGCTCAACTTCTACCCCGACAGTTATACGCCCTTTTGTGTATATGCGTCTACAGGCGAAAGTGGGTCCGGCCAAATAATTCTCGACGTTCGCCGTGACCTCTTTGCCCCGCGTTCTCCGGAACGGACGGCGGCCACGCCGGGAGCGCGGGGCCGATGACCACTCGCCGGATCCGAGACTCGGCGTGCGGATCACCGATCCGAACCGAGTTCAGTTCGCGATTTCGCGCAACACAGAGGGTGTTGAGCGGCAAATCCGCAGCAGCAATCAACTACCGCTTCCAGCGGCGCCTGGCCCAGACCGCCCCACCGGCGAGCATCATGAGGGTCAGTCCGGGCTCGGGCACCTGCCGGGTGTGCGGATCGTCCGGCGCCAGCCCCGAAGGCACATGTTCGAAAGGGGGATCGTGCGGTTCCGAGAAATCTGGTGGATCTTGTATCTGTTGGGTGGGCAGCGTCAGGCCGACGCTCGATCCGAAGAACTGGGGGGTGGGCGCGAGTTCCGTCAGCGCGGTTCGTGGCGGCGGGCCGAACGGCGGCGAGCCGATTGAGACCCCGCCCCCGCCGAGCGGCGTCCCGGGGACGCCCTGGACCGCGATGGAGCCGGAGCCCCGGGGCGTCGTCGGCAGCGTGATACTGGGAAACACGCGGCTGCTTCGCGGCACCGGAGTGGGCGCGTCGAGCGCTTCGGGGCTGGGCTCGGCTGCGGAAACGGGTCCGGGGGTGGCGGACAGCTGGTTGCCGCACCGGGTCCGCGCGTAGTGCAGGCCGTCGGTCAGCAACGTTTCGCCGGCGTTCAACACGAGGGGACGGCGAGTCCAGTAGACGTGATCCTCGAGCCGGTACGACACGTACGCGACACTCTGCTCGGTGAGCCGGACGACCCGGACCTTCGCGAGGTCGAAGTTGGCGTAATGGTCGCGGACCACTGGGTCGGCCGCGATGGCTCTCCTGAGAGCCTCGGCGCTGAGCGCTCCCCCGGGAATGATCGAATACGGATACGTCGTCGGCTCACGCCTGTCGCCCTCCTCGACGACAGGTGCCGTCGGTACCGCAAGAAGTTCACTGCCCCGACTGGCTGTCGTGTGCGCTTCTGTCACCCGGGGCGATGGCAGACGCGAGAGGCGCACGACGGAACCGAGAATCAGCGTGAGGGTGATGACGGCGCCGACCAGGAACCTGCGGCGCCGGGCGCGCTCGCGCCGGCGAAGGCGTCGACGGCGCGACGGGAGCAAGGCCATACGCGTCCGGTAGAGGCAAAAGCTCAGCCATCTTTGGCACGCCCTAATAGCTGGGAATTATCGGGGCTGTGCGTGTGTGGCCTTAAAAGTCTCCAAAGCACGGGAAATTACTGACGCTGCGGCAAGATACTTCCGTCGAGAGATGGACAAGAGCTGACCCGTCGGGCTGGCAGGCGACCAGAACGTCAAGCTCATTATTATTGCGGACGAGCTTAGGTGTTATCATGTAAGTTCCCGAGTCGGAGGAGAAAGTGCAGAAAGCGCGGCGTACGGCCACCATCCGGCTCGATATGTGGGAGCTCGCTCTCGTCGCCCTCCTCCTGGGCTGTGGGGTCTTCGCGGCCCGGCCGGCTGAGTCCGGCAATCCTCCCCAAAGCGCCAAGGAGCTCGACTTCTTCCGGCAGCGCTACGGGCCCGACCATTACTCCGAACGCGAAGAAGAATGGATGATCCGGGACTATTTCCAGGATAAGAAGCAAGGCGTCTTCGTCGACGTCGGGGCAAACCACTACCGCAACGCCAGTAAGACGTACTACTTGGAGTCCAAGCTTGGATGGTCGGGGCTGGCCATCGAGCCGCAGCAGGAGTTCGCATCGGACTACGCGCAGCATCGACCCCGTACCAAATTCCTGCCATTCTTCGTGTCGGACGTCTCGAACGCGAC
>Ga0207701_10000629_pt1 | contig 36785 bp, 26 predicted proteins | sample KBSSwiSSwithPhiX_FD_184294 | JGI IMG/M metagenome (GOLD analysis project Ga0207701, IMG submission 184294) | Switchgrass rhizosphere bulk soil microbial communities from Kellogg Biological Station, Michigan, USA, with PhiX - S5 (SPAdes) (version 2) | ecosystem: Environmental > Terrestrial >... | reverse complement strand
TGATCTTTTTCAGTTAATATCAATTCAGAAGTATGTTTTCCATCTTTTTCATCCTTTATACGAAACACATTTCCGTTAAATGTCGTGTACCACAGTTCGCCGGTCAGGGGATGTTGCAAAAGACGAACGGCAAGTGAGTCCACCGTCATAAAATGCTCCACCTTTATATCCGGTCGCAAAGCAACCGGCGTTTTCATCGGCGCCCTATCAGGAATATTCCGCAGATAAGTAACCAGCTCCCAGCGCTGGTCTTCCTTCAAAATTTTTTCGAAAGCTGGCATATCCTGCTTTCCATTCGTCAGCTTCCAGAATAATTCCCCATCCGTTTGCATTTTTACTTTTTCGGAATGAAAATTTGCAGGTTTCTTTCCAAGCGGACCCCTTGCAGCGCCATTGCCAAAGCCAACTTCACCATGACAGGCCGCACAGTACAAATTATACAGCTCTTTTCCCTCCTGCAATGTGAGGGGATGATTTTCCAGTGGGTTTGTTATGTTCTTTGCATCAGCAGGTGCTTTCCATTCATCACCCGATGCCGGTGAAGTATTACAAGCAATAAACTGAGAAAAGAAAAAAAATGACAAAACAGCCAATAATGAATCCTGCACCAGCCTTGTCGTCTTCATGATTAATCAAATGACCTTTTATGTATTAAACTGTAAATTATCTTCCAGCTGCATCGAATAGAACACCCGGTTAGTCCGATAATATTTTTTATTATCGTCAACTCCTGAAAGCTTTAATCATACCGCAACTTTGGAAAGTTCTTCCTTCAGTCTTTTAGCCACTATTTTGTCTTCTCCTTTTTTCATCACCCAGCTCGTTATGCTGATATGACCTTCCTCGTTGCCAACAATTTCAATGGAAGAGTCCCCGCTCCGAAGTCTTTCCTGCAAATCCTTTGTAGTAAGTTTTATTTTCGTGGCGTCCCACGTCACATGCAGCGTGGGCGTTACGTTACCAAGCGTCGGTATTTTGACTTCCGTATTGAAACCATTAATTCCTTTTACCGCGTCCTGAATAGTAGCTATCCTGCCTTCCCATTCTTTCCACTCTTTTTCGTGATCGTAGTTGAGAAAATGTTCGAGGGCCACATACATGCCGATAATTTCTTCCTTATTTACTTTCATACCACGACCGATAGTGGAGCCACGCGGAGGCATGGAAACACGCGCCGCTGCTATCAAATCTTTCTTACCCATCAACAAGCCCGCGCTTTGAGGACCCCGCATGGCTTTACCGCCGGAAACGCATACCAGGTCGAATCCCATCTCATTAAATTTCCAAAGATTACTGACGGGAGGAACATCGGCGGCCATGTCGATCATCGTTGGGATTTTATGTTTTTTGCCAAGTGCCACCCATTGTTCGTGGGTGATGGACCCTTTATCTGACTGTATATTCAAAAACCACAACAGTGCGGTTTTGTCATTGACCATTCTGTCAACATCCTCCGCGGTTTCAACAAAAACAATTTTGCAGCCTGTGTTGGTAAGCGCCTGGGAGTAACCAACATTATGCCCCTTCTGAATAATTACTTCGGACTTCATTTCCGTGCCTTCGATATGAGGCAATTGTTCCGCCTTTTTTGGATCGGTTCCTGTGAGCACACCAGCCAGTCCTAAGGTCATTGCAGAAAAACATCCTGATGTTACTACTGCAGATTCCGCCTTTGTCAATGAAGCTATCCTAGCGCCCACTTTATCCTGCAGTTCATCAAGAAGGCAGAATTCATGCGACGAAGCCCGGATGGCGTCGACAACTTCTTCATGCATCAGCGAGCCGGTCATAAATGTGTATGTGCCGGCAGCATTAATAAAAGTCCGGACACCAAGCTCTTTAAAAAGGTTTCGCTTTTTGTCAGAAGGCGACGCCTTTACTGTTTCGAATGGAGCTACAGCTCCCAAAACTCCGCCCGCAAGCGGCAGGACCGTGAGGTTTTTCAGAACTTCTCTGCGTTTCATAAGCATTTATATTAATTATTGATGTTTCGATTCAGGAATTCTTCAAATCCTGAATTCGAGTTTTGCTTTTTACACGTAAGCAATGCAATCCATTTCAACAAGAGAATCTCCGGGTACACCGCCCTTTGCCACTGCAATAGTAGAACGAACGGGGGGATTTTTGCCAAACCTTCCTCTGTACACTTCATTCATTGCTTTGTAGTCGGCAATATCGTTGAGGTAAACTGTAACTTTCAATACCTTTTCCATGGATGAGCCTGCCGCAACCAGTTCCTTTTCTAATTCTTTGAGTACAATTTCCGTATGTGCTTTTATTTCGAACGGAGCCACGTGAGCTCCTTTACCCGCTATAAAAATAAGGTTGCCCAATTTTGTATTACCGGAGAAAAGAGGCACTTCCTGGTCCATCACCACATTGCCTACTTCCTTTTCGGGAGCCTCTGCAGTAGGGGTCTTTGCTTTAGCCACCGCCCCAATTCCGGTTACTGCCACAAATGAGGCAAATAGTTTCTTCAAAACAGATCTGCGTTGAGTTTGCATGTTGAAAATTTTATGAGATTAAAAAAGAATTTTAGAAACCAGAGGTATTTTTTCCCAATGAAATAAGCAGGAAAATGGATATTGAATATTTTTGAAATTTAAAAATTAAAAACGAGAAACCGGGTTTTATTTTTTCTTCTTAAATGGTTTGATTGATCGAAAAAGGCAGGTAAAGTCATTACCTTCAATCAAATCTCCCAACTCATGAACCTTGCACATTTTACAGGACTCATCATTGCGCTTACGCAATCGATTTCGTTGACGGGCTACAGCCAGGACGTAAATAATCTGAAACTAAAAGATTACCAGCCCGTATCAATTTATAAAGGTCCCCGAACAGAAATTCAAAAGGCAAAGTATCCTGCTATCGATGTGCATTCACATGATAATGTAGACACGGACGTAGACAAATTGGTTGCACTCATGGATGAGCTCGGCGTTGAAAAAAGAATTATTCTATCCTATTCAACCGGAGCCCGGTTTGATTCCATCGCCGACAAATATTCTCGTTATAAAGACCGGTTTGACATATGGTGCGGTTTTGATTATACCGGTTACGATAAACCGGGCTGGCAAAAACATGCAGTCGAAGAATTGGAAAGGTGTCACAAAAAGGGAGCTAAAGGCGTAGGCGAATTAGGAGATAAGGGACTCGGCGAGTTTTATTCCCACCCCACTCCCGGCTGGGGTATGCATATAGATGATCCGCAAATGAAACCACTGCTTGAAAAATGTGCCGAACTTAAGATGCCCATTAATGTACACGTGGCTGAAGATGAATGGATGTACCTCCCGGCAGATTCTACAAACGATGGATTAATGAATTCCGCAAAATGGAAAATTGACCTGACAAAAAAAGGAATATTGAACCATGATCAGCTAATTAACACCCTGGAAAATGCCGTTAAGAACAATCCTAAAACTACATTCATTGCTTGTCATCTTGCCAATTGTTGTGCTGACATGAGTAAGCTGGAAAGACTGCTGGATAAGTATCCGAACTTATATGCAGACCTGGCTGCGCGTTTTGGAGAATTCTCACCGGTACCACGTTATGCCGCTAAGTTCATGGAAAAATACCAGGATAGACTGTTATATGGAATTGATACAGACGGAGGCCATCTGGAATATGAAAGAGAAATGTACAAGATCACTTTCCGGATATTGGAAACAGCAGATGAACATTTTTACCAGCATAATCTGTTTGATTATCACTGGCCTTTATATGGGCTTTCACTCAGTGATAAAGTGCTAAAGAAAATATATAGTAGCAATGCAAAAAAGCTTTTCAAAGATTAGGTGCTGATGAAGAAGGTTACAAAATTAGTTGAACAATGAATAAAATTTACTTTCAATCAATTAGACGATAGGATCAGTCAAAGGAAGTTGAATAAAGGCGATGTGAAATCAGATCAAAAAATGTGAGTTAATATTTCTTATTCTCCAGTGTATTCAATTTTACTTTACCTTAGACCGCAACGAGCCTGCATTCATTGCGTGCGATAAATAATCTGAATATGAATAATTAACAATGGAAGAAGTATTTGCCGTGGGAAACATTAAAGAGATTAAAGCACATGTCAATAAAATCTAAAAGGACACGACTATCAGTTTTGCTGAGTATGTTCCTGGTGTCCATTATCAGCTTTGGACAATCTATCGATATTAAAAACATAAAAAGGATCCGGCTGAAGAGTTATCCTGTTGAAGGGCTGATGTGGAAAGGAGAATCAGCACTGAATACAAACTGGAATAAAATTACTGAAACCCCTGATGGCAAAGTTTGGTATTGCGGAGGCGATCATTGGGGAACGGATGCAATAACCGGGACGTGGGATAAAGCAGAAAGCTATGAAAGGCCGTGGGGATTCGGAAATACATCAATATCTTACTACGATCCCAAACTCGATAAATCGTTTGTTGCGTTAGAACTGGACAGAGCAAGTGCATTATATTCTAATGCGGAAACTCCGGGCCATGGTAAGATCCATTCCAACATTGCTTCAGATTCTAAAGGCAATATCTATTTCGCAGGGTATATGGGCCTATCTTATGACCATGAATACACGGATGCTTACTATCCTAAAAGCTACGCCGGCGGTGCCTTAATCAGGTATAACCCGTCTACGAATGATGTTGATTATTTTGGAATACCGATTGCATTTGGGGCTGTTGTAGCTTTATATTATGATGAAAAGAGAAATATCCTAAATGGTATTACAGTAGACCGCGCAAAATTCTTCCGGGTGAACCTTACGACGATGGAACTCAACCGTTATGAATCAGTAGCACGCATGAGCAGGGTAAACGATCGGGTAAGGGAAATGATTATGGATAAAGAGGGCTCCTGTTATTTTGCCAACGATGTCGGTGGCTTGACGAAATTCAATCCTGATACTGAAAAGTTCACTGACCTGGATGTAAAGTTGCCTGGCAAATTAAAGGACTTCCGCTCTTCCGTCGTCTCGTCAAAAAATATCATTTACGCTATTTCAACTGATGGTTTTGTTTGGAGCCTGGATCCAAAGGCTAACAAGGTCCAGGACCTGGGACATGTACTGGGCATGCCGGAGCAGGGACATTATACGCCAAACATTGCGCTCGATGAGGAATGGGACCGGCTTTATTTTATGGCTGGAAACCACGGTGGTACGGTGCTCGAAACTGCACTTGAAATAATTACTGTTTTGGATCTTAAAAAGAAGAAGTTCTATTGGTTGGCTCAGGCTGAAGGCGTCGAAGGCTGCTTTGGTTCACTGGTAAATAAAAGTCACACTGTTTATTTCAGTTGTTATGGTCACCTCTATAGGGGTGATCAGCTTGAAAAAAATAAAAAAGGCGAACCAGTCACCCGGCCTTACCTGGTTAAATATGACCCGCCACAGCATCTTGAATAAGAGAAAAAATATTTTTGGAGAAAGAAGAAATTATTGAGGGATGAATAGAAATAGAATATTATTGTTATTAGCCATCTTGCCGATAGTAGTAATTTTTGACATCACCATTGCTTCGGCGCAGCGGTTTGGAGGGTTACCACGGGAGGCAATTTCAAATCGACTTTTAATTTCAAATGGCCCAAATGGCCCTATTCATGGAGGTGAGAGCGCTGTAACCGACATGATGCTGATGGACGATGGATGGGTTTACGGAAGCACAAAGGCCACCTGGGGCGCAGACAATTGCCATCTTTTTAGGACCGATGGAGAAAAAGTTGAACATGTGTTGAACGTGACTTCAAAACTTGTGGGACAAACTGCGATTACCGATGTTGCTTATGGAAAAGGGAACATTCTTGTGGGGGCCACTTCTACCTATAACGAAATTTTCGATGATAAAAACAAATCCTATGAAGGCGGGCACCTGTTTACATTCGATCCGGTAACAAAAAAAATGGAAGATTTTGGAGTTATCGCACGTGGACAGGGAATCAATTGTATCGCAATTGATACTGTTCGGGGAAAAATTTATGGGGTAACCTATCCGGCTGGCCATTTATTTTCATTTGATCCGGTAGCCAAGGCTATAAAAGATTTTGGAGAAATCATGACACCCTGGCGAGTGAAAGATCTTGGAAGGGTATCATGGAGGGGTGTGCCCAAAGTGTTGATGATTGATGATGCTGGCACTCTGTATTTTTCAACTTATTATCGTACCGAGGTTGAAATGGCAAAACAGGAATTGATGAAGGGCGGTTCGTCAACACATTCTTCACTGGAAGGTGGCCGGATTTACCGGCTTGCCTATGGAGAAGAACAACCTGTTTTTACAGGTGTTGTAATTCCAACGCAAACAGGCATGGATTCTGATCCGCTTTATGAAAACGGAATTGCCTCGGCAATACGTGCACGTGACGGTGGTTTCTGGTGTGGAACAATTAACGATGGATTTCTTTTCAAGTATGAAGCATCTACCTCAACGGTGATCAACAAGGGTAAAGCTTTTCAATACTGGAATTTAAAGTCATTCGCCTATGGCAGCGATAGAAAATTATATATGCTGGGGGGTAGGGACGAAGACAATTCCTGGATTATGAGTTATGATCCAATGATCGGTTCTTTAACTTGTCTTGGCTGGCCGGAAAATACTGCACAATGCAGCGTGATATGTGCTGATAAAAAAGGAAGAATTATTATTGCTGAAAATGTCCGGCACTCTTTTATATGGGTTTTTGATCCTTCAAAAATCGCTAACTAGATCCTAATATGTCGCTTTTAACAAGCCAAACTTACCCTTTTTCCTTTCTTTATATATCCTCCAACATTATGCTACTTTCTTCTCCATCGCATTGAAAAAGTATATATTTTATTTATTGGATCAACACCCAAAGAAGCAAGCTCTAAGTATTTTTTGAAGGAGGATGTCCGGGGATGTTGTCACTGCCATTAATCACGGATGCATCGAACGGAATATCCGTTTTGTTTATAATAGTTGGTCCTATAAACATACCAGGGAACTTCATCTATGACGCGGTACCAGGCAAAGCTTGAATCATAGGACGTAGCACACCACCAATAAGCGATATGTCCCTCGTAATCGAATTTACCAAACCTGTCGCGACTTCCGGCAGGAAGACCTGAAAATCCACTCACATTATTTCCATTGCCATCGTGCGTCCATCCCTGGGGACTTTTCATTTTTGTTCCCGCTGCATCTTCTCCGCCTAAGAAAAGTGTAACCATTCGCCACTCTGAATCGCTGGGTACATGCCAACCGTTTGGAGCTAATCCCCGGGGATCGTTTATAGCATACCAGTTATATAACTTTCCATACTTGGACCCATTTTCGATTTTGTTTTCATAGTAACACCAGGCGGGTTTACCTTCTTTTCCAGCACTCACCCATTCTTCATCTGTTTTAGCTTCGGGTATGGAATCGCCATTTCTAAAATTGCCAACGTTCAAATTCTCGAGCATCCATACCTGATTGTCAATTTGTACGGTCTTGTAAATTTCCTTGTCGTTTTTTTGACCATAAGAAGCTTGGTCACGAAAGAGAAAAATGGCGAGCAATAATAACAGACTAATTCTGTTTGATTTTCCCCCGATGTTCTTTCTTTTTGACAGTCTTTGATTTTTGATCATATCTTTCCAAAATCGGGTTGATTTTTTAATCGCCCGCAACTTTAAATTTTATAATCTTTTCCTTATCGAGCCTTGTTCCTGCTTTGTCTTTCACCAGAGAAGTTATATCGATTTGATAAAGCTCATTCTTTTGAAGTGGCTGCTCGGGTGTAAACGTAAACTTTGTTCCTCCGTGTGATACTTTCCAACTCCCCTTAACGTATTTATTAGTATTTGTGCGGATAATTCTGATTCCATTTTTTTCGAGAACACTCTTTTCATCCATAACAGGGGCGAACTGTACTGAAATTACAGATGAATCAGCAACATCATTTTTATTATTAAATGGAGAAACCACCAAAACAACGGGAGGAAGCTTCTCTTCCACTTTCAGATACCTGTCAAAGAAATCGTGTACCAGTTGATACCGGTCCACTCCCATTCTATCGTCATATCCATAAGGAAGTGCGTGGCCCAACCCTTGCATAAAAAGACCAAGGTGGTTCACTCCAAGCTCCTCGCACCTTTTTACGAAAACGTGATGGGCTTCCGTAATTACTTCGCGATCCTGTTCACCGCATACAATTAAATTCGGCATGTAATCCGACGTGATATATTCTGTTTCGAAAAGCCCCATCCCCATGCCTTGCATTCCCGCCGTTATTTTGGATGAATATCCTTGCCATGGTTGTGGTTCGGGAGTTCCGTCGGGAAAGCCTTTAAATTTTTGCACCTCTTCTTTTCTTGATTCGTGGTTTGGGTCAGAAAGTCGGGTGATTGCATATTCCCCTTTGGAATATCCGATACCGCCTATATAGTTTGTGTTCATACTGTATTTGTCGGCATTGGCATGGAGATAGCGCATGGCCGCAGTATAACATGCGTAACCGTTCTCATGGTCGAGTGTGAATGGGCCAAAGTGAAAGAAGTGTGTCACACAGGGATTAAAGCAATGTCCCATTGTAACATAAACGTATCCACGGGTGGTGAAGCCTGCAAAATGTGGAACATAATTACTGGGCTGGTCGTTTGGATTACGCGTTGACATGGTTTCTGAAAGAAAGATGACTGGTAGCTTCTTCTTTGGGTGCGATGGAAAAACAATATCCATTTTAATTTTATAGTCGAAAGGATTTCCCTTTCTGTCCACCATTTCTGCGGGTGATGTAACAGACTTTAACCCGGGATATTTGGGAACTATCCCGTCATTATAAGATTTCATTATAAATTCCAGGGTACCGTAAACACCATGCTTGTCTATTTCCCAGTAGACAAGATTCGTTGCAACCCTGTAACCTTCCGGAAGAAAAAAGCAGCGAAAATCCTTTGGCATCAGGTTTATGTCCTTTAACAAAGACTCAGTTTTGAAACCGTAAACACCTTTCAGGAGATCATGCAAGTCTTTATCGAAATGAGGAGAAACAGCATGCGTCTCCTTTCCATAGTCAACAGTGATAACGATAAATTTTTTTTGAATGTAATCACGTAAAATAGAGAGGTCCGATTCCTGCCCGATCCTGTCCCATGCTTTATTTTTGAGATAGACAATAACCTCATCCCCATCCGGATTTTCTGTTCGGGTTCCGAAAAAATATATTTTAAGGGGTACCCTTTTATTAAGCGTTGACGATTTCCACGTGATAGATTTCTTAAGCCAAGGGTCCAGTTCTGAAAGGTTTGTGGTCTGTGAGTAAGATCGCAGGTTAACCAATGCTATCAAAAAAATAATGAGTGCATATTTTGTCAAGGTAATATTAATTAAAGGTGGATCGAAAAGGCTTGGATAATCGAGGTCGCTTTATGTCTTCTTTGACAATCATTATTTCCTCAAGGTTTGAAAAGTATCATGGTTTTAATCGATATTTATTCTGTGTACTGGCAGATTGCCTGATTTGCTCATCGTATGTAGGAATTTCAAATTCCGTCAGAATATTCCTTACTTTAATATCAGGATCAAGACTCTCCAGCGTCGCCCAGTTTTCCGGATGATATATTTTGAAGCGGATTTTCCTCCCGTATTTTTTCTGAATAGAATCAAACTTTTTAATGTGTGGCCATATGTGAAGAAACTCCTTTTCAAGATTCACCGGGACACAAACCCACCTCGCAAATTCTCCGTCAGTGGCAATCAGATCGCCGGTAATATCAATTACCTGAGCATCCTCGCCCGTTGCTGATACTATGTAGTAATGATTAACCCACGCATGATTCCGTAGCGTGTTCGAATAAGGTCCCTGGGAAGGAAAGCAAACAATTTCGGCCCCATCTTCTTTTAGAGAGTGCCAGCCGTCAATCCACTCAGCATCCATGCATATCTGCATGCCTACTGATCCGAAATCAGTTTTGTAAATCGCAGGTTTAACTGTTCCGGGCGTAATCCCACCACCCTTGTAGTATGTTTCAGGAATTATTTCAGTCGAAACGGGATGAACTTTGTGAAAAACGCCATCTATTTTCCCCTGGCGGTTCAGAAGAATTGAACTGTTATAAAGGCGGCCATCCTTCTTTGTAACAATCGGGCATGTAATATAACAATTCTGCTTTCTGGCAACTTCTGCCAGCATACTAGTAATCGGACCGGGATTTGCTTCATCCTCCGCAACTTCCTGGATTGTTTTTGATTCGTTCACCCACGATATATTAATGGTTTCAGGCAGGCAGATAATATCGGGCTCAAAAGCATAAACACTTTCCATTCTTTCAAGAACATCTTTCATTCTTTTCTCCGTAGTCTCTACGGGCCAAAGTCCTTTCAGGCTAATGCCGGCAACCCAAACCTCACGGGGAAGACGATTTTCCTTTTTTACTATTCCATTCATTTAAATCTGTTTTCGCTTGTCACCTATTTTGATAATTCATAACCTGTGCTTGTTCTGAACATCTGTTTCATTTTTTAATAAGTCAGCATAGGTCGGAATTTCAAACTCTTTTAAGACATTTAAAACCTTTAACAAGGGATCACGGCTTTCAATGGTGATTACATCTGTATTGCCCCATACTTTGATCCGCAATCTATCTCCATACTTTTTAAACACACCAGGAAGTTTGTCCCGGGTTGGCCATGTAGTTACATTCACCTTATCAAGATTGATCGTAGCCCATGCATATCGCACAAATTCACTGGTGCAATCAAGATCGTTGCCTGAAATATCAACAATCCTTGCATCCTGGCCGGTACTTGATACTATGTAATATTCGTTTTTCAGTGCATAATAATTGAGCATCCTTCCACCTGGAAACTGCGACGAGAATAATACGATGTCTGCTCCTTTCTTCTTAAGATTATCCCATCCGTCAGCCCAGTTTGCATCATAACATATCTGCATACCCAGTTTTCCAAAGTCTGTTTCAATGAGGGGCTGGTCAATTGCACCAGGCACAGTGCCCCCTCCTTTAAAAGCCTGGTTGGGGAAGATTTCCGTTTCAGTAGGGTGGGTTTTATGATACACACCTGCAATGCTCCCCGCCCGGTCAAGGAGCAAACTACTATTGTAAAAGTTCCCATCCTTTTTTGTAAACAGCGGGCATACGACGTAACAATTATTTTTCTTTGCAAAAGCTGCTATCCTGGTTGTCACTTGCCCCGGAATTTTCTCATCTTCCGCTAACTTGTTAAGTGGTATTTCTTCTTCAACCCATGATGTATCAAACAATTCAGGCAGACAAACAAGGTCGGGCTTCATCCCCGTAACTTCATCCATTCTCTCGAGAATCCGTTTTATTCTCAATTCCCTTCTAGTCTCAGGCCAAAGTCCTTTTAAATCTACACTGGCTACACAAATCTCCCTGGGCAATTTTTTATCCCCATGAACATCATCTATCGTGGAAACGACAGATGAACTCACTATTCCAGCGCCAAAACCAAGAGAGCTTGCACTCAAGCCAAGTGAGGATTGTCTGATAAAATTTCTTCGTGAAACATTTTTTTTATTGACCATAACATATCATGTTCATGCTTAGAAACACTTCAGCTAAATTAACTACTAAAGTACAATATACAGGATGGGAACTGACAATGTAAATTTCAAATATTTTTCACATTGGTACCATTTTATTTTTTACCGATCAAAAGCTAAATTCACCGTTCGTTTGTTGGCTTTGGCCGGATCTTCTTAAAAGAATATCGGTAAATTTGGTTATGCTATCCTCCTTCTATACCTTTTAATATTAATTATGAAAAAGTGGAAAAACCTGTTGCTTGTATTCCTTGCTTTTTTTGCCTGTTCAATTTCTTTAGCAAATACCATTGAAAAATTTCCTGCACTTAAAAATACACTCAGGGCGGGCACGGCAAAAATTAATATTACTCCGCGAACACCCATCCCGATGAGTGGCTATGGCGGCAGAGATGATCCATTTAAGGGAGTTCACGATGAGATATTTGCCCGGGTAGTTGTATTTGATGATGGTAAGAATAAGGCAGCTCTAATTTCTATGGAGACTATTGGAGTTTCAAATGCATTTTGGAAGGATGTTACGGAAGCCGTGGAGAAGAAAAGCGGGATCAAAAAAGAATTTGTGTTATTGTCAGCAGTTCATAATCATGATGGACCAGTTACCAATGTCTACAATGAAAGTAACTCCCCGGACGTATTAACCTACATTGAAGAATTAAAGAATAAAATTATTGCTGCAACAATCACCGCTACGCAAAATATGGTGGCTGTTAGTATTGGCGTTGGCAAAGGTGAGTGCAAAATGAATATAAACCGCAGGGCGCAGGATGGCAAAGGCAACATTACCCTTGGGATGAATCCCTATGGTGCTTGTGATCATGAAGTCGGTGTGATTCGGGTGGATGATAAAGCCGGAAAGCCGGTTTCGGTTATCATGAACTGGCCATGTCATGCAGTGGTATTGGGTCCTAAAAATTATCTCATTTCAGGCGATTGGCCCGGAGCTGCATCCGGCTATATTGAAAAGTTATCTGCTGAGAATCTTATGGCGCTTGTTACAATAGGAGCTTCAGGTGACATAAATCCCCTTTACGGTCCGCATATTGATTTTGAAAGTAATAATGATTATGCTTTTGGAAAAGATGCAATCGGTGAGGATTTGGGCAAAGAATCCTTGCGTGTAGCAAAAAAAATAAAAACTTTTTCCTCCGCAATCATTAATGCTTCACAGCGGGTTATAACGCTGCCTGCAAAAGCCGAGGAGCCCGATCCCAGGAAATTGCAAAATGTCAATGGCCTGGAAAATGATTCACTAAAGGTTCGGCTATCGGTGCTTAAAATTGGTAATATTGTTTTAACCGGGGTTTCCGGCGAAGTGTTTAATGAGATAGGTGTGAAAATGCGAAATCAATCACCATATGCTTATACATTTATGATCACACATTGCAATGGGAGCAGCGGTTATCTTATTACGGACGCAGCTTATGCTGAAGGCGGGTATGAAGTAAATTCAACGAGGGCTAAGTCCGGGGCGGAAAAAGCAATCATTGAAACGCTGCTGGTCATGATTAATGAATTATAATTGATCCGGAGCTCATCGCTACATCCATAAGATATTGAAACTTGTATTTATTTTTCTAATGGTTTTCATGTGGCATTTTTCTACAATTGCCCAGGCGATCAAGCGCATTTATCTTGCAAATGATGACCACACCGATTATATGTGGACGGCCAATGAAGCACAATACGATTCTGCATTTGTAAAGATGCTGGATTACTACCTCGATCAGATTGATTCAACGAAGACCTATCCTCCGGATTTCCAGGCACGGTTTAATTGCGACGGCAGTTACTGGCTAAGGGCTTATCAAAAATTCAGAACTAAACCACAATTTGAAAGACTTATAAACAGCATACGCAGCGGTCATATCAGTAGCCCACTGAACTTACTCGTTAGTACCTATGGTGCTCAGCCTACCGAAGCAGTTATACGCGGAATGTATCCTGCAGGAAAATTGGAAAGAGAGTTCAACCTCCGTTTTCCACTGGCTGTTTGCATGGAAAATCAAACTCTCCCTCTCGGTTTAAGTTCCCTGTGGGCGGGATCCGGTGCAAAATATAGTTGGAGAGGTGTTTGTGGATGTGTTAGCCGTTTATCCAATAAAAGTCTTATGCACAGGAAACACCAGTTGTACAGGTATACAGGGGTAGACAAAAGAAGTGTTATTATGAAATGGTATAACCTTGCAGAGAATAACGCTTTGCCCGGCGGATATGCAGAAACCCGCGGGGAATACAAACCTAAGGATACATTGGCTGGATTAGAATCGGCGATTAACCATCTCGAAAAAATGGTAGATACGATTTCAGCCAATAGCAATTATCCCTACAGTACCGCCGCAGCCTTTGGTTTTGGGTGGGACGATCTTGCTACTTATGTTTCTCCTTATTTTATTAACGCCGCCAAAGCAAATTCGAACAATCAACGAAAGGTGAGGGTTTCGAATGAAGAAGATTTTTTTAAAGACGTGGAGACGAATTATCCCAACCTCCCGGCTGAGTCAGTAACATACGGGAATGAATGGGATTTATATAGTCCTTCAATGAATGAAACTACTGCCAGGGTGCGCCGGGCACTTGAGCAATTGCGTGGAGCAGAGGCGTTATATACTTTGATTGCGCTGAAAGATAAAAACTTTGCAACCGCTCTCGATGATATCAGGCGGCTTGCCTGGGAATCTTATGGAATGTACTGGGAACATGACTGGACAGCAGATGGACCCACGTCACGCAGCGAACGGGCAGATTGGCAAATAAAAATATCGGGACAGATCGCCGCATATACTGATTCACTATTTACTACTGCACAGAAAGAATTTGGAAATTATTTTCAGGCGAAAGAAAATCCAAGGTTCTATGTTTTTAACCCATTGAGTTGGGAACGTGACGATGTGGCTGATGTCTATTATAATGGCAAATTGCCCGTTCGGGTATTTGAAGTTGGCACTAATAAAGAAATGATAAGCCAGGTCATCATTAAACAAGGCAAAACGGCTATACGGATATGGGCTAAAAATATCCCTTCAGTCGGCTACAGAATTTTTGAAATCAGGATAGCTAATTCAATGAGCAGGCCCATGGCTGCGGAGGTGCATGGAGAATATTTTATTAATAAGTATTATAAAATATGCCTGAAGAAATCTGGTGTCATCACAGAGTTCTATGATAAGAAAACAGGTCGACAATTGATTAGAAGTTTGAATGGCAAATTTGCAAATGACCTCGGAACTAAAAATCTTGAAGCGGGTGCGGCGCTTTCGATGGAAAACGCAGGGCCTGTTTCCGTAACCATGAAGGCAATTTCTGGGGATCCTTTGAAGCATACTGCCAGGATAACTTTATTCTCGCAATCGCGACGGGTGGAAATAGAAGATAGCATTCAGGAAAATTTTGGCGATGTAAAAGACTGGACTTTTTCGTTCGGTCTTAAGAATCATAATACCCGTCATGAGGAACTGGGGTGCATAATAAAGGTAAAAAAGCAAAGTAACGGAGGCAATTATGCTGAACAAAATGCAAGATACGACTGGCAAACGTTTAACCACTTTGCAAACATGAGCGAAGAGGACTATGGTATAACTCTTTCTAACATTGATTGCAGCTTTTTTAAGTTAGGCAACAGTACTCCGGATTCGTTAGATGAGAACTCAACTCAACTACGTGCACTTGCCGGTGGGCAAATTGACAGATATATTATAAACCAAAAGGATTCTGTTGTGCTGGGCATAAATAACCAGCATGGCCAAAAAGATTTTCGTTACCAGTTCGCACTTATTGCCAATCACACAAAATTCAACCCGGTCCATGCTATGAAATTTTCATTGGAGCACCAGAATCCTTTAATTACCGGAATGGTCACGGGAAAGAAAGCAGTTTATCCTGAACCATTTTATTCTTTAATGAAGTTAAGCGTTCCAAATGTATTATTATGGAGCTTAAAGCCATCAGAAGAAGGCATTGACCAAGGTGTGATCGCAAGGTTCTGGAATATCAACAATACCAAAGCGCAGCTGGTTGTTACTTTTAATAAAATGATAAAAAGTGCGTGGCAAACGTCGCATATTGAGACAAATGAAAAAACGATAACTCACATAAGAAATGAATTGCAACTTAATTTTGAAGCCCAACAAATAAATACTTACAGGGTTCTGTTGAAGTAACAGGGAAATGATAAATTAGTGTTATACGATCAATTTTTAAATTGAATTTAAAGTTTTATCATATTGCAAGGTATAAACTGGTAATCTTTTTACTGATAGCATTTGTATGGTCATCTTTAATAATTTGCAATTCCTGTAATAATAATACAAAAAATTTCATTGGTATCATTCATCCAAATGGTAAACAATTTGCCGGTTCCGAAACTTGTAAAAGTTGTCATAAACACATTTTTGAATCACATGGACTAACTGCTCATTCAAACACCTCACGACCAGGTAGTACCACCTCTATAAAGGGGAGTTTTGATAACGGCAAAAATGTTTTTGAACTCAATCCCCACGTGAAAGTCATGATGGAAAGAAACGCCGAAGGATTGTTGCAGGTAATTTATATAAATGGGAAGGAAGTAATACGTCAGCCCATGGACATAGTGATCGGGTCTGGTACAAAAGGGCAAACCTATTTGTCCTGGGCCGGTAAGAAACTATTTCAACTGCCCGTTTCTTATTACGCGCCTTTGAATGCCTGGTGCAATAGCCCGGGTTACCCAACCGATAAGATCATGATTAACCGAACTATTCCTGTGCGTTGTCTTGAGTGTCATACTACCAATTTCAAAAAAACCGAAGCCATTAATGGGGTGGATGAATTTGATAGAACCCAGGTAATGTATGGTGTTGATTGCGAACGCTGTCATGGGCCGGCGGCAGAGCATGTGGCTTTTCAGAAAGCACATCCCGATGAAAAAAAGGCAAAATTTATAATTAACCCCGCACTGTTAAGCCGGCAACAGAAATTAGATAACTGTGCGCTTTGCCATTCCGGTTTGCGGGAAAACAGCAAGCCTTCTTTTTCATTTGTTACAGGAGATAAGCTGGACGATTATTCTACACCGGACTATAAGGCTGATACCGTAGCACAACTTGATGTACATGGCAATCAATATGGCTTGCTCACAGCAAGTAAATGTTTTAAAATGAGTAAGATGGACTGTTCGTCGTGTCACAATGTGCATGTAAATGAAGCTAATAATCCTGGATTGTTTTCACTGCGGTGCATGAATTGTCATAATAACGACAATCATAATTTTTGCACGCAACCAGCAATGCCGGGCCTTGTGCTCAAAGCTAATTGTATCGATTGTCACATGCCGGCTTTGCCATCAAAAAAAATATTTTTGGAAGTAGAGGATAAAGCCAAGTCAACACCTGATCTGATCCGCACTCATTTAATAAGTATCTATAAGGAGCAAACAAAACTATACCTTCTAAGAGTTCAAAGCAAAAAGGCGGTTAATAAAAACTGAAAACCAAGTAGCTGGCTTATTGTATACGGCTGGTATTAACTCCATTTAATTGGTTTACCTTTAAAAAAGAAATTACGTTCAGCGACACCGGCTAAAAAAGGGTTATGAAGGCTGCTTTACATCCATTGCAGATTTTTGCTTTTGTTTTTCTTATTATTATTATATCTGGCTGCTGGAAGGAGTACAGTATTGAAGACCATGCAGCAAAAGGTACATTAAAAGACTCATCCGGAATTTGCTTTCCACAAACATTACACGGAACGTTTTACAATGGAATAACACCTGGTACTGATACGTCCTTCATTACAATATTAGTAAATGTTACTAAAGTCGGCAGCTATTCAATTTCTACAGATACGCAAAATGGTTTTGGATTTTCTAATTCCGGTACTTTTACCAGTGTTGGAATCAATACTATCGATCTTAAACCAATTGGTACACCGGTTGAACATGTTCCTACCCATTTTAAAATCAGCTTTGATACCAGTGTTTGTTCACTAACGGTAAATGTACATGACAGTGCTACGCTTCATCAAAATACTCCACAAGATTCGTTGCCAGCCTACAACTGGCAATTTACCGACTCCAAAAGAGGTCAAACTTACAAGGGCATATTTGAAAACAATTATATTCTTAAATTGGGACCCCTCACGGTACTGGTCCTTTCTACACGAGATGCACAAGGTCCCGGTGATTCAACATTCACGATGAATATTTCTTTTCCAACAGGAAGTATAACACCGGGCACTTATTCAACCGATGATCCCCCGAATGGAATCGTATTCCGAACTTTCAGTGAACCTTGCGGAAATTGTGCGGGTGGGGGATTAATACCTATTTCTGCCGGGGCAACCGTCATCATAAAGGTTACTGATTATGACCCGTCAACAAGAATTGTAAAGGGCCTCTTTAGCGGTACAACCATAGATTGGGTTAACGAGATAGCACCAATTAAGAATGGTGTATTTACCGCCCTTATCCAATAATGGATTTGTTCATTGGAACGCAAATGCCTCCGGGTCTGGTATGCAAATTTATGACCCACTTTTCCAAATCCACGCTATAACATGCTTGAAAAGCTTTTATATTCTTTCATGCGGCTTAAATGGATAATCCGATAAAATAATTCAGCATATTAAATAGCACTACAAGACTGGTTTGGTGAAATTGCGGCTATTAAAGATGGTCAGTTTTGAGCTGATGTTTGGTAAAAGGGTAATCCAGGTTTTGTTTATCGATTCTTAATTATAGCAAATCCTTCTGCCCTATTTAACGTAATAGTTGAAATGCCTGTTGGCAAAGCGTATAAACTGCTTCCAGTCATAAATCAAAATATCATGGCCGCCGCTCCTGACATGATAGCCTATATAGTCACCTACCGGTGTATCAACGGGAGGCTGATTTTCCACTTCTATACCTGCTTTCCCGTAAAGCCGATATACCGGGGATGCAAACTTCCCGCTTAAAAATTCTCCCTTCGGGTCTGCGGCTGTATCAAGGATTGCACTGGCTATATAAACAGGTCTCGGTGCGTCCAACGCTACAAGCATATGCTGGTCAACGGGCAACTTCTCGGGTGCAAAGTTGTAAGTTTTATACTTATCTATACACCAGTGCGGGTTTACTCTATTGATAAGATCAACCGTTTCTCCAAAAATTCTTTTCGATAATGCTGCGCCTCCTTCTCCTGAATCATTAGAAATGACGATTGCAAAGCGCTTGTCATTAGCACCTGCCCATAAGGCTGTTTTGCCTAAACGTGAAAGGCCTGTAACTACAACCTGTTTTGCATTTACCCGATCATCTGTTTCAAGGTAGTCCAGCATCCTGCTTAGCCCCCATGCCCACGCACATATCGATCCCCATTCTGCCGGTTTAATATTTAATTCAGCCTGCATCGTGTTGCGTACACCGGCTTTCCAACCTTCGGGATTGTCCGGCTCCAGGTCTTCATAATAAGCGGTTGCCAGTCCGTAACCGTTTGCTATAAGTTCGTCTACAGGCCAGCGATGAACATCTTCACCCCGGATGGGGACCTTATTACTAATGACACGCTTCCACCCTATGCGGGCTGGCCATTCATTTTTTAAACCAGGTGTATTACTATTATTGATGCGTTGCCAGTTATCCGTTATTGTAATAGTTGAATCGAATTGCGTTGCATGAATACCCAGGAAATTTAACCCAATAAACACCGGCACTTTACTTTTTACGAGGTTAGGCAGATAAAGTAATACAACCATAGAAGGCCCATCTTCACCCTTGGTAAAATAAATAGTTATTTCTTTCCGGGTCGCTTTACCATTGAGCGCATTATTGTTAACATAAGTTGTTTTGTAATGAATATCCTTAGGTTTGCCGGGAACTTTACCATAAATATTTTCGGTAAACTTTTTAAGAATGGAAGGCCGTTGGATTTGTTCCCATTCCCCCGAATTATGTATCACTTTGCCATCGTCTGAAACTAATAGGTCCGGTAATATATAAGGTGGAATTTTACTTTCATCATAATTTAAGGTATCGTCCTGTGCCTGCACATGCTTACGCACTATAATAAGTTGCATGGCTATAAATATCAATACAACCCAAAAACGGTTATCGAAGACAGTTGTCATACGTTTTTTCATAACCCCAAACATGGTTTATTTTAATTATTCAGGCTAATCACCTTCAGACAATCGTTGTTTGCACCAAATAAAAATTGAATTTTATTATTGGTGACAATGGGTTGAATGATGCGGATATCGCCACGCAAATTAGGCCCATAAAACAATTCAGCCTATTAACTAGTATTCTCGTTTCTTTAATTCTTTATCTCTTTGGCATAACGATAACCGGCTGTGCTATACCATTTAAATCATAAACTATCTTCCCATCTTTGATTGTCATTTCGCATTCAAATTTTTGCTTTCCTTCTATTCTATAACCTGTCTTGTCATAGAAACCGAAATTACCTTGCCGTAAATTAAGAATGGCTATATCTGCAATACCACCTTTAGAAAGATTACCCAGGTCCTCCCGCTTGATTACTTGTGCGGGAGTCCAGGTGCTCGCTTTAATAACGGCATTCAGATCCATACCCATGAGCAGGAATTTCGACATTACGCTTAACTGGTCTTTCATCGAACCATTCATACTTCCTGTATGAAGATCAGTACTGATGGTATTAGGATAAAAACCGGCCTTCAACGCAGGAATAGCCTGTGTGAAATTAAAACTGGCTCCGCCGTAACCTACGTCAAAGATGATCCCTTTTTTCTGGGCGTCTTTTATAAATGGTTTTAGTTTCCCGGTTGCTTCATCGACCACCGTTTCTCTTATATTGCCTTCAAGAAGGGTATAAGTGTGAGTGTAAATATCTCCGGGGCGAAGATGTTTGATATACAATTCTTCAATTGATAGTGGCGGATTGTTACCACCAAAATCAATCATAACGGGCAAATTAGCCTGCCTCCCAGCCTCTACTGCTCGGTCCACCGGTATCCACTCTGGACCGGAAAAATGAGCAACTTTAAACCCCACTACAAAATCTTTATTTTGTTTTGCGACATAAGCAGACATCTTTGAATTCATGTCGTTGATATTTTGTTCGTATGCGCCGCCACGCATACCCTCCCCTACAATATTCAACAAAGAAAGAACCCGGGTTTGAGAATTATCAATAATATTTCTTTTAAACAAAGGGAAAGATTTCCATCCTGCACCACCTGCATCCACCACGGTAGTCACACCCACTCTGAACGTGAAGCCGTCCGGCACAACGGCCACCATGCCATTGCTGAGATAATGATCAGGTTCTGTTCCAAAGAAAACATGGGCGTGAATATCAATTAACCCCGGAGTAACATACATATTTTTGGCATCAACCACCTGTCTGGCCTTCGATGCATCAATGTTATTGCTGACCTGCACAATTTTACCCTCATTGATTGCAATGTCCATTACCGCGTCAATACTATTTTTAGGGTCAATAACATGACCGCGTTTTATTACAATGTCAAAAGATTGTGACCAGGCTGAGATAAAGGAAAAGCAAAAAAAGAAAAGCAGTAGGCAATATTTCTTTTTCATAAGCATCCATATTTTTTGATGTTTTTAAGACCCATGATCCAAAAAAAATGCAAAGCACCGATTGAAATAAGAAAAAATATTTTTTTATTACTTAATTGATACCAGGATAAATTTAATGCTTGTTTATTTCTTGGTTATCGATTTTATTCTTTCCTTTTCAACCTCGGCTGGTAATATCTCAGTTGATTTATTATTAAAATTCTGCCTGATATAACTTAACACCAATGCAATATCCTTATCCGGTAAAAAGCGATGGCTGGGCATGAGGCCATTAAATAGCTTGCCTTTCACGGTAATTGGCTGCTGCATTCCATTCAGCAGGATATTAATCAGCCTGTTTTTATCTCCTAGCACAAATTCCGAACCCTCCAATGGAGGGAACCGGCTTTCATCCCCTCTGCCATCAATTAAATGACAGGATACGCAGTATGTTTGATAAATCTGTTCGCCACCTGTCGCCACCCCCTTTTGCAGGTTGTCTGCCATCTCATGGGGTGTTCGTATGTGTGCACTATTTTTTCGTTGGTCCATAATCGCCAGTTGCTCATTACCGAATTTTGTTTTATCCCCTTTGAACATGATTCGCCAAATTTTTCCGTTCCTTGAATCACTGACATATAAGGATCCATCTGGTCCTTCTGCAAGACCCATCGGGCGGTGCTGAGCATCGGTTGTATTGGGAATGGTATCCATACCCGCAAAACCATCCGCAAAAACCTCCCAAGGACCAGAAGGTTTGCCATTGGCAAAAGGAACGAAGGCTACAAAATATCCAGCCTGGGAATAAGGTGCCCGAATAGTAGAACCATGAAAAGCAATGAAGGCGCCGTATTTGTAATGTGCGGGAAATTGGTCGCCCTGATAAAATAAAATATCGTTAGGTGCCCAATGACCAGGAAAACCAATCAGAGGTTGTTCATATTCGTTCCCTTTTCCAACATTTTTCCCGTCACCCCCATATTCGGGGTTCAGCAATTTTTTTTCCTGAACCTGGTCGTAATAATAGTAAGGCCAGCCGGCATCTGTACCTTCTTTTACTCTCAAAAACTCTTCAGAGGGAAGTATGGCGCTTTGCCATCTGTTGTAAAGTCCGGGCCATGTTCTATGAAGGTCATCTCTTCCATGCTGGACAATATATAAATTTTTATCAGCAGGGTTCCAGGTTATAGCCACCGCACTTCTTATGCCTGTAGCGAAACGCTTACCATCCCTGATTGTCTGATTTTTCTTATTGGGATCGAACACCCAGATTCCTGCATGTTCCTCTAGTTGTGGACAGGGACTCTGCCCGGGGGATTCTGGTATCCTGTCCATTTGTTGGCATACATCGGAAGGAGCGCCAAAGGGAACATACATGTTCCCGTTATCATCGAACGTTATGGGTTTCGCAGTGTGACTGAATCCATGCTGATCGTTCATATAATCGTCAGTAAGTATCAACTCTGACGAAGTATCAGGAAGCAATTCTCCCGGTTCTAATTTACTACGAAACACATCGCCAGTCGAACTAAAATACAAATAACCTTTATTTATCCGCATCGCGGTGCCATAACCGAAAGTATCCGTGTAAACTCCGAATTTTTTAATAATGTCAGCTTTGCCATCGTTGTCTTTATCTCTTAAAGCTACATTACCGCCGTCCGGGTAAGACGCCCTGAGTTTTACATAAATATCTCCGTTATCATTTACTACAAGGTGTCTTGCAGGGCCAATACTGTCTATTACGACCACCGCTTCAAAATTACCGGGCAAAATGAGTCCTCCGTTATTAGGATCGCCAGGGGGTAAACCCGTATTTTCGCATTTGATAAAAAAAATGCCAACCAGTATAACAATTAGTCCTTTAAAAGAGAATTGTGAAATCATAAAAGAAACTTTGTGTTGAAATTTTTTTAATACACGCCTGCTTTACCTCCTATTCCGAAAGTTTACATACAAAAGTTAACCCCAACCCCCGCAATCATTTTATGGTAAGCATAATGGCATTGCCATCGTTGATACCGGCAAGAATACTTTGCCGATTACCTGTTTTAATCAACTGCAGACTTTTTACATTTCCACGGATACATAAACCACTTTCAGTTTGTGTGGCATAATTAAAATCCCCTTTGCCATTACCCAGTAAAACTATTCCGTGATTAGCACTGTAACGACCAAACTTTATTCTTGTCCATGTATTATTACCTGTCAACAGAATATCTTTTTTGCCATCTCCATTTATATCTGTTGTTACAATCCCGTATACTGGTGAATACTGCGCCTGCAAGGGTAAGTTGTGCTGCTTAAAGCCATTGCTTCCCTGGTTCTCCAGATAAACGGTCTCCATGGTTTCTGCTTTTAAAAGGCCTGCATCTTTTAACTGCTCAGGTGAAAAAATCTCATTGATCGTTGCAACGGCATAGGTCTTATATTCAAGAAATTTTTTCTTTATCCCGGGAAGCTGTTCCGCTAAATCATCCCGTGAGTTAACTGGGTAGGAAACACCGCCTATATAATAACAAAGTACAGGGTCAATTGAACCATTACCATCAAAATCCTTGTAATGCAGCGTCATTGGTTCTTTTTCGCTGACACGGAATTGCGTGTTTAAACCGTAATTGCCAATAACAAGATCCTGATCTCCGTCATCATCCATATCTTCTGCATGTACCCTATTCCACCAGCCGTTACTGGAAAAATGGATATACTGTGATGAAGCATCGGTGAGTTTTCCCTTATTGTTTATAAAAACCTTTACCGGCATCCATTCGCCAACGACGACTAAGTCGGGTTGTTTATCATTGTTTAAATCTGCGAACACCGCATCTTCAACCATACCCGCCTGCTTTACTGCTGCACATATCTCTGAAGTGGCATCTGTAAAAACTCCTTTTCCGTCGTTGACCAAAATATAACTGTTTGGAGCAGTAGGGTATTTTCCCGGCACAACCCTTCCCCCTACAAATAAATCCATATCGCCGTCACCATCTATGTCCGCAGCTTTTACACACCCTTTGCTGGTTAACAATTTTGGTAAAGCATTTGCTTTTTTACTAAGATTCCCTTTGCCATCGTTTATATAAAGCCTGTCCTGGAAAAGGGAATCGTTTTCATTGAATTCATATCCGCCAGCGGCCACATACAAATCTTTATCACCGTCATTATCCGCATCTAAAAATGCCGCGGCCACATCTTCACTTCCTGCATCTTTTATTAATGCTGGTTCAGGTTTAACAGAAAATGTACCCATCTTATTTTGCACAAATAACTGCGAAGGCTGGCCTTTCGCACCGCCTATGAAAAAGTCTTCAATTCCATCCTTATTAATGTCAGCTACTTCGATACAGGGGCCCTGGCGTGATAGATAATTGGGTAACAGGCTCTGTACCGTAAAGTCATTAAATGCGTTTTCATGATGCTGAACGCCCGGCAATACTTTTTGTAAAATAAGAGACGGCTTTGTATTTGCCGTATCATAAATCCATTTGTCTTTTGCATCAGTGAGTTTAACAGTTAGTGTTTGGTTTGCTTTTACATCCCTTAACTTTTGAAAGCTGTCATCAGGCCAAATGACTAATACCGAATCTATTGAAATGTTTTTGCCGACGCCGAAATTTAAAACAGGGTCTGACGAAGACTGAAAACCCCGGACCGGCGATTGCTCCTGGTAGAATTGCTGGCCCTTACAAAATAATTTAACCTTCGAGCCGATTCCCCTTTCATTTCCTGGACTGCCTTGTAAGCGAACCCGGAGGTAGTTGTTATGAATGAGCTTTTCACTATTGTTTCTATAGACACCTGCATAGTCATTGGCCCTATTGGTTATCAAATCGAGGTCTCCATCATTGTCAAGATCAGCGTATGCCGCACCGGCGGAAACCCCGGGTTGATCTAATCCCCATTCTTTTGTTTTTTTTGTGAATGTTTCGTTGCCATTATTTTGAAATATGTAACTGGGAATTTGTAGTGTCGGCATTTTTTTTATGTATTCCGGAACGGATTCTACCTGTTCACCGGCTTTGGATCGAATCAACCTGTCAATGGAATATTTCATAAAATCCATTTCTGTATAATCCTTAACATATCCATTGGTAACGAACAGGTCTTTGTAACCATCATTATCATAATCGCCTAACAGAGCCGACCAACTCCAGTCTGTATTAGATACGCCCGACAGTTGGCCCACTTCGCTAAAAGTCCCATCGCCATTGTTTTTTTGCAGCATATTACGGCTGTACTGGAAATAAAAACCCTGGTTAAAGAGAAATTGAAATTTGTCAAAGTTCTCCTGGCCACTATGCATTTTGATAGTCTTATTATCTTCAGCCAGCATGTCTAATGTTACCAGGTCTACCAATCCATCGTTATTGTAGTCAGCCGCATCAGAACCCATAGAGTACATGGAAATTTCATCCATTGACTGTCTCAATTGATCCGTAAAAGTTCCGTTACGATTATTGATGAAAAGATAATCAGGTTCATTAAAATCGTTTGATACAGTCACATCCGGCCACCCATCATTATTAAAATCTGAAACGGATATTCCTAATCCAAAGGTCAGTACATTGGAAGTGATACCTGCCGCTGCGGTTACATCGGTAAAGTGGCCGTTATCGTTACGATATAATTTACTTTCATACCGTGGATCATGTGTATTGCGCAGTTCCGGCTTTTCCTGTACTCCAGAGGAGTATTTTTGTACTGAATGATTAATGATAAAGCAGTCAATATCTCCATCCTTATCGTAGTCAAGGAAAGCTGAATGTGTGGAATATCCTGAATCGGCCAGGCCAAACTGGCGGGCCTTCTCCGAAAAGGTCAAATCACCATTATTGATAAATAGCAAATTTTCTCTCATAACAGGACTTACATCCAAACTGCGGCAAATATAAATATCCAGCTTCCCATCTGCATTTACGTCTGCCATTGTTGCCCCCGTGCACCAACCTTGTTTGTCAGCAACACCACTCCGGGTCGTTATGTCTTCAAACTTGAAATTTCCCTTATTTAAAAACAGGCGGTTTCTCACCATGTTACCGGTGAATAAAATATCCTGCAGGCCATCGTTGTTAATATCGCCTATTGCGACTCCTCCGCCATTGTAGAAATAAGTATAATAAGCTACGTTTAATTTTTCCTCTTCAAATAATGTATTTTGAAAATCTATACCGGTACTGCTTTTCCCCAGGTTTGTAAACAATGTATCACGATCATTATTCTTGCAGGAATAAATAAAAACAGAAAAAAGCAATAAAGTGCCGAAATAATATTTTGACATGCTGATAAATAATTGATTGCAATAAATGCAGAAAAGACCTTACGGGCTAAATTGTGTTTAATTTGTGATACGGGTTTTCAAAGGTAGTTCCTTAAATAAAGAACCCATCCGGCGTGTGGCGGGATGGATCCTTTAAATGAAGTCAGACTATATTAATTAGTTTTTATCCCACCAAAGTGGAGTAGTTATTTTATCCGGGCCGCCAAGTAATGGTATTGCAGCCTCTACTGCAGGACCATTGGTTGAAATTTCAGAAGTCATGAAGTTAACCCTACGGATCCTTTGCTCGGCAGTGGGATTCAATGGAATATCCGGATTGTCACTCCATACTACCGGATAAAGTAGCCAACCAGTGCGTCTTACATCGGCCCAGGCTTCATTGCCATCGGGATATAACGCCAGCCACTTTTGTAAAGTTATCTGTTGTTGCTGAATAGCCGGGGTAGCGCCAAAAAGAACAGGAACATCGATCAAGGCAGGAGAGTTTTGTGCATCCCCTGGTGGAATAGGTTTCTTCGTACTGTTGATGTAGGCATTGATGACTGCAGGATCGGTAATGCCCCATTGTTTCATTGATTCTGTTATGCCTTGTTCATAATATTCCTTTGCCGTTCCACCACCCATATTCCAATTTAATAGTACACCTTCAGCCCGCAGGAAATAAGCTTCAGCAGCAGCCATTACGTTCGAAGGAACTGACCAACCAGCAGGATATGTCTTACCCAGGTATGTAATAGGTGCACTTGCACTGTTCCAACGCTCGCCATGGCGGGAATTGGCATCGGCAGTATTAAGAGGGTTTGCCATGTCGTCTGGCTTAAGGCCATTCCTCATTCCATGATATTTCAATGGATGAGCTAAATCATTCGGGTTATACGTACCGCCATTCGCGGCTTCATTCGCTTTGATACTATTGAGGGTTGGATTAAAATAAACCGGCGTACGGGGATCCTCGAATCCATTCAAAACAGACGCCATGGCGGAGCTCATTCTAAATTCATTCCAGTCCATCACTGATAACCCATTAACATCACCATTTACAACACTTTTTTGAATAAGTGCGTCATCGTCCGGGCTGGTTGTCATTACTCCGGCAGCAACAGCTGCCTCACCTTCTGTTTTTGCCCGGGCAGGATCTACCTTGGATATCCGTATGGCCAATCGCAACCGTAGAGTATTGGCAAACTTTATCCATTTGTTTACGTTGCCGCCATAAATAAGGTCAAAACTGCCGAAAGGAGTTTCGGATGTCTTGCCTTTCAGCACGTTCACCGCATCAGTCAACCTTTTGAAAAAGTCATCATAAATCAAATCTTGCGGATCGTAAGGAACAGTTTTGTCAACTACACCTGCACTAAAATAAGGAATAGGGCCCCAGGTATCTGTCACACGCTGGAACGATATGACCCAGAAGATATTGGCAAGCGCATATTCAGCGGAAGCTGGATCTGTTTTTTCAAAAATGGTTTGCAGCTGGGGCATGGTAGTTGTGTAAAGTGGGCTCCATAAACTACCTATCCAATCCATCCGGATAACGAGACGGTCAGACGGAAAATATGTCGTACTATTTGCAAAGTACTGGGCATATTGATCATGGAAAAGGTTTTGGGCAACCTGGTAGGCCCATCCACTATTGGTACCGTTCGCTTCCGCCGCTGAGAAAAGAAATGGAACCTGGGAATCTTCCAGGTTGGCGAGGGCATTTTTATTGGTGTTAATCTCGTCAAAATCTTTGGTACACGAGTTTACGAACAACACTATACTGCCCAGCAACGCAGCGCTGCCACATTTCTTTATAAAGAATCTAAAATTTTTCATGTTTGATCATTTTTAATTTTATTACCTGTACAACGATGCCTATAATTAGAAAGTTGCCTGTAAATTAAACCCGAGGCTTTGGGTTGAGGGAAAAGTACCATAAGAAATCCCCTGCCAGTTACTATTACCCAAAGACATATCCGGATCAAAAGACATTTTGCGTTTGCCAATACCCGGAACATCCAGCTTGGATTCACCCCTGTACAGAAACAGCAAGTTGCGTCCTACAAAGGAAAGTTTTAATTCTTTAACGACCTGTCGGACTGAACCTGGCAATGGAATTGTATATCCCAAGGCAGCTTCACGTACCCTAATATTGGTGGCATCATATGAAAAGAATTCGGCTGATCCATAGCGTCCACCGGAAGCTGTTGTCCAGTAATCCTGCGCCTTAATGGCCACTTTTACCGGCGCACCAGTTGCATCAACACCACCTAAATCCCAACCACCTTCTCTAAACTTTTCGGTTCCTTTGGTAATTCCATTAAAGGCCATCAATTGTTCTGTTCCATCAACGATTACGCCCCCAATACGTCCGTCAATCAATAACCGCAGGAAAACTCCCTTATAGTTAAGGGTATTGGTTAGGCCTAAGGTCGCTTTTGGATTGAAATTGCCGATATTTTGCAACTCACCTGTTGTAATACTAGAAAGCGGCTTTCCTTCGGGGGTAACCAGGAATTTTCCATTGGCATGTTTCATCCAAACAAAACCATCCATGTCACCATAACTCCCGCCTTCCCTGATTATTGGTGTTGCAGAGCGGCTAAACCCTTCAAGGGCAAATTCTTTAACATCTTCAGTTAATTTTATGACTTTATTCCTGTTCATACCCAGGTTGAAAGAAATGTCCCAGCTGAAATTATTATTCCTTACAGGTGTAGCATTTATCAGTAATTCAAGCCCTTTGTTTTCAATATTACCGGCGTTGATGTATTGATTTTGGAAGCCAATGCCGACGGGTGTGTTAACCAACAGTAATTGGTTACGTGAATTGCTCTTATAAACTGTAAATTGAAAACCTATCCGGTTTTGAAAAAACCTGGTGTCGAGACCAAATTCAATACTCTCTACTATTTCAGGCTTCAAATCTGGTATGGCTCTCGTTGGACTCCTGGTTATATACCCCTGACCTGCGCCTTGTGAATAAGAGAAGGTATTGAACCGTATTTGATCCTGTCCGCCATTACCAACCTGAGCATAGTTACCGCTCAATTTTAAGAATGAAATCACTTCGGGTAATGTAGTGAGATCAGATATTATTGCAGAAACCCCTACAGATGGGTAAGAATAAGAATAAGGGGAAGGGAGTCGCGAATCCCAATCATTACGCAAACTTGCATCTAAGAAAATTGCCTCCTTGTAACCAAAATTAACCTGTCCAAAAATGGCCTGTGTTTGTACTTGTGACTCACTTTGATAGGCGCCGACTCCGGGTGGAGAAGCGGCGAAATTAAGACTGAAAAAATTCGTAATGTTGAGTCCGTTTGCACTTGTGCTAAGATACTCATATTTATTGTCCTTATAAATAGCCCCGACACGGTAATCCACTCTAAGGTCTTCCGTTATTTTGTTGTTGCCTTCCAGCATCACATCAAGCCACTTTTGCATAACGTTAATCCCGGTTTTTGAATACGTTCCACCTCCGGTAGCTGAAACACCTAATGTTCCCTGGTATCGGGTTGCCTCAAGACGGTCGTTAATATTATCAAGGTTGGCTCTGCCTGTTATATGCAACCAGGGCAGGATGTCATACCTGGCAGATATGAACCCCATTATCCGGTCGCGTCTTTCATCATTCGATGTCCGGTTAACTATCCATATGGGATTTTCCCAGAGGGCCGGGTTGGTTGAAGGAAATGGAGCTGGCACAGGCACACCAACATTATTAATGTCTTCGAAATGTTTTATGTCAGCGAGGGCCACGTTTCGTGGAACCAGGTAAAGATCCATAACGGGGGATAAGGATTCACCATTCGGATATTTGCTTTTAATAGATTGAAGTATATAAGTGATTTTCGCATCCGTTGAGAACTTCTTACTAACCTGGTTGCTAAGCCGCACATTAAAAGTCTGACGGTTCAAATCATTCTTAGGCATTATACCCTGAACATAACTATTGCTATAGGACAGATAGGTTTGCATTTTTTCTGATCCCCCGGAAACACCGATAGCGTTATTATAGGTGGTACCAGTTCTGAAAAAATCCTTGATATTGTCAGGTTCCGCAGAGTAATTTCGTGTTTCACCATTATATGCGGTAAATGATTGTCCATCTAGTCTAGCTCCCCAGCTCTCACCCTTGGTACCATCCAGTACACCGGAATTTCCCTGGCCATATGAATTCTGCAAATCCGGTAGTTGAAAAGGAGTCTCAAAAGCTACGCCAGAGTTTACGGTAACTGTTGCCCTATCTACTTTGCCTTTCTTGGTTGAGATAAGGATAACGCCGTTTCCCGCCTGGCTACCATATAATGCGGCTGCAGAAGCGCCGCGCAAAACGGTCAATGACTCAATATCATCCGGGCTAATGCTCGATGCCCCGTCTGAACCTTGTATCCCGCCAAAGTCGCTGGTAACAGTACCATTGGTACCATTGGTAATCGGAACACCGTCCACTACAATCAATGCATTGTTACTTTGTTGTATAGAACGATTGCCACGCAACACCAACCTTACTCCACTGCCTGGTCCGCCGGAACCCTGGGTAATCAGGGCATTAGTAATTTTTCCCTGCAAAGAATTAATCACGTTGTTAGGATCCCTGACTTGCGTTAACTCGGCAGGTTTAACCCTTTCCGTAGCGTACACAAGCGTTTTTACCTGGCGGTTAATACCGAGGGCGGTTACCACCACTTCGCCAAGTTGCTGCGAACTTTCAATCAGATCAATAGCTACATTATTCTCGTTCGCCTCCACCACCTGTTCTTTAGTCGCGAATCCAACGGATGATACCTGTAAGGTAACCCTGCCCGCAGGTGCTACGATGGAAAAGGATCCATCCGCTCCTGTAGATGTACCCGTTGTTCTACCCTTAATAGTAACCGATACTCCGCTAAGACCGGCTTTTTGGTTAGCGGAAGCTACCTTACCGGTGATGGTTCGGTCTTGGGCAAATAGAGCCGTTCCGCATAATAATGAAAAACTAACTAGTAACGTTTTAGGATTTAGCATAAGCAGCATTTTTTTTGATCAAAGAAATTGGGACAAGCAAAGAAATTCTTTCACCGAAGCGTGGAAACTTTGTAAACGTTCAGGTCAATTTACGCGATTTAAGTGTTCTGCTTCTGTATTTCCACCTAAATATGACATTATTTTTCCAATTTCGCTGCAAATTTCATTTGAAAAATTGCACGTTTTAGTATGCAACCGTTTGCATGATTTGATCAAATGGGAACCGCTGTTCCTTACCGAAGTTTTGCAACGCCTGTATTAAAGAAAGTAATCCAGTGAAGAGAAACTTTTAAAAATGCTATAAATGGGTCTTCATTTCTTCATTCTTCAATCATTGAAATCGTCTTTATATTCAGTTGGCACCGTGTGATTAATCCTTTTGTAATTAGACAATAATGACACTCATAAACTTTTGATATGTTTTAAATTTAATAGAGTCAATCATGAATAAAAACTTTAAAAACTGTTCGGCTATCATAACGGGTGCAGCTTCCGGCTTAGGACTGGCCATAGCAAAAAAATTAAATCAGCTTAATGTAAGACTGGCATTGTTTGATAATAATAAAGACCTCCTTTCAGGACTAAAATCGGAAATAAATGGAGCTTTTGACACCTATACTGTTGATGTGACATCGGAAGCAGAAGTAGAAAAGGCTGTTGAGGAAGTTTTCTCACGGTTTGGGTCCATTGATATATTAATAAACAGTGCTGGGGTCACGGGGAAAACGGGTATCAAGAGCCACGAGGTGGAAAATGCCAACCTGAAATCTGTTTTTGATATTAATTTCGGTGGTAGCTTCCTTACTTCAAAATATGTACTGCCAGTTATGTTAAAGAATGACTATGGGCGGATATTACATATTGCTTCGATTGCCGGAAAAGAAGGAAATGCGGGGATGCTGGCTTATTCTGCATCAAAAGCTGCCGTTATTGCGATGACCAAAGTGCAGGGGAAAGATTATGCGGAAACCAATATTACGGTTAACGCGCTTGCCCCGGCAGTGATAAAGACGCCTTTGCTGGAACAGATGCCGGCGGAACAGATAAAATATATGACCGACAAGATACCCATGAAGCGATGCGGCACATTGGAAGAGGTCGCGAATATCGCGGCGTATATTGTATCACCTGAAAATAGCTTTACGACGGGATTCACGTTTGATTTGACGGGTGGCCGGGCCACTTATTGAGCATTAGCCGGTAATTCATATTCACGCTCCATTAATATTTATACAGGAATTATGAAAAAGTCTGTTGATACAAGTAAGATCACCGTGGGACTAGTGGGAATGGGATTGATGGGCAGTAGTATTGTCACCTGTTTATTGATAGCCGGGCACCGGGTAGTTGGTGTGGCGCCTTTGGCAAATGAGCTCGACGCTTCAGAAGAACGGATAAAGGCCCATCTTCATAAGGCGAAGGAAGAAGGCCTCATCAAACATTCGCCAAAACGTTATCTGAAACAGTTAACGGTAACGGAGGACTATGGGTTATTGAAAGATTGCAACCTTGTTATTGAATGTACCCTGGAAAATCTTGGGATCAAGAAGGCGGTATTTGAAAAGGTTGAGGCCGTCATTGCACCAGATGCCCTGCTGACAAGCAATACTTCGGCAATACCGATAAGTATTTTGCAAAAGGAAACACGCCATCCCGAACGTTTTTTTGGACTGCACTGGACCGAGCCCGCGTATACTACCCGTTTTCTTGAAGTAATTTGTGGTGATCTGAGCGATCAGAGTAAAGCGGAATACCTGTATGGGTTGTCATCGCAATGGGGAAAAGAGCCGATCCTTGTCCGGAAGGACATACGTGGGTTTATCGCCAACCGTCTCATGTATGCTATGTACCGCGAAGCATTTTATCTTGTCGAGAACGGCTATGCCACTATTGAAGATGTGGACAGGGCCTGCCGCAACAACACCGGTTATTTTATGACGCTTGTCGGTATTTTTCGTTGGATGGATCTCACAGGCGTGCCGGCTTATCATACGGTAATGCAGGAATTGTTTCCAACCCTGAATAATGATACAAAACCTGCAAAACTGATCGAGGATATCGTAACCTCCGGAGGAAAAGGTGTCTCGAATGCGAAGGGTTTTTATTCTTACACCGAAGAAGAAGCCCGGTTATGGGAGCAGACCTATAAAGAGTTCGCCTTTGAAATACGAAAGCTCGCGTTAAAATACCCCGCAGACGTGGTGAAGAAGAAACTCAGTAACAAGAAAAAAAAGAAATCATAAAATACTCTCACCATCACCCCCAGCGAAGCGAAGGGGCACAACTCATAACTCAACATGAAACCATTTGTATACAGGTTAATGCTGCCCATAATGATCGTTTATTCCATTGACGTTTCAAGCCAGGGATCGGGCCAACCAATCCAACCGGCACCTTTAACCGTAAAGAGCTGTTTCGACTTTGAGCCAACAGGTATGGGTGATAACAAAGAATGGAGTAAGGCGGAATGGAATGATATCACCCAACTTGATACGGCCGGCAAGCACTATACAACTAAATTCAAGATCCTTTATTCGGCCAAAGGCATTTATGTTCTTTTCAAAGGCGACGACGACATAATTTCCACTAAATACGATAAAGACTTTAGCGATCTCTATAATGGAGATGTTTTTGAAGTTTTTTTTCATACCGACCCAAAGACGCCGATATATTTTGAATACGAAGTGAACCAGCTGAACAAAGAGCTTGTGTTGCTGATCCCGAATCTTAATGGAAGAGCCTATGGCTGGCTGCCCTGGCGGTATGAAAAAGAAAGACTCGTTAAGAAGATGGTGAATGTTGTTGGGGGAAAAACTGAAATGGGCGCAAAAATTACTTCATGGACCGCCGAGTTATTTTTTCCTTATGGATTATTCAGTCCGCTGGGGAATGTTCCTCCAACGAGCGGTACAATATGGAACGCTAATTTTTACCGCCTCGACTATGATACCGGGAAAGCGAGGAGGTTTGCATGGTCGCCGGTGGAAAAGCATTTTCATGAACCGGGAAGGTTTGGAACTATTAAGTTTGAATAAAGCAGGACCCGGTTATTTTTTTAAACTGTAACCCGTAAAGGTTAGTGTTGCGTAGATAGGATCTGAATTAGTTTCCATCACCACATGTTTAATAAACCGGCCTGTATCGGCGGCAAAGAACCCAACTTGCAGTTCTATCGATTTTCCCGGCTGAATGGTTGAATCTTTTAAAAGAGCCTCACTGCAGCCACAACTGGTGCCAATACTTTTTATTTGCAATGGCAGGTCGCCGGCATTTGATAAATGATAGATAACCTTTGCCGAATCATGTAACCTGATGGTGCCAATATCTATCGAATCCCTTTCTACTTTCAATTCTGGCTTTACATCGATTGACATGCAGGAACAAAGTGTAATGCAGAAAAAAACAAAATACCTGGTCATTTTTTCCATTTGACAATTACTAATAATAAAAAAACAAAGGCGAGGATGTTAAATCCAACAGTTTCGGGCTCGCCTCCATGTACTGGTGCAAAATCGCTGCTTGATAATCCCAGGATAGTTGAATTTGGCGAAAAGCCGTTCAATTTGAAATTTGCGGTAAAATGAATACCTATAGTAAACAAATAACTTAAGAATCTGGTGTCAATTGAAATGAGTTGGATCAGAAACAGTCCCACAATACTTCCGAATATAAGACCAGGGCGCCCCCGGACGAAGAGAAAAATGAGGTAACCGGAAATAAGGAAATACATGGTAGCCGGCAACACATAGTTTTCATCGCGGTTCGATAACGCAAATATTTGGCCTATCACCGAACCAATAAAAAGGTACACCAGGATGATTTTAAAAAATCTCATTATCCCTCAATATTTCATATTTCGTTCTAAAAACTTAATCCCATTATCCAAACTTCCCTTAAAGACCACATAGCCTTTTTCATTAACCAGGAATGTGGTGGGAAAAACTGAAACGGAAAGAGAGTCAAGTATTGAAATGGTCTTCAATTTTGCGACAGGGAATGAATAGCCTCTCCTCGAAATCATTTCAAAAGCCTGTGAAGGGCGGTCCGACTGGTTTGGATAATTGACGGCGTAAATTCTTACTCTTTCATTGCCCTTATACTTTAAGTACAATTCATTTAAAGCCGGAAATTTCTTAAAGCAGGCTCCGCACCGGGTGTGCCAGACATCCATCAGCACAACCTTACCGGCAATAGATACATTCGACACAACGTTTCCTTGTCCATCTTCAGCCGTAAATTCGGGAAGCCTGGCAAAATAGCGACCTGTATAGTTATCGTAATTCAGTTTGTGGAGCCACATGCTGTAGCCTTTGAAGAACATAAACAATGTAAATGTAAAAGAAAGGCCTACCGCAATCCATTTACCGGGGTGCCGGGAAATATAAAAACAGTAAGCCGTGAACAGACCAAGGGAGTGAAAAACGTAATCCGGAAGCGAAACCATTGTGCCCTGGAAATCTATAATCCGCGGAGGCAATAGTACTGCTGACACTCCCGCCAACAACAAAACAGTGACCGCAAACGAGCTGAAATTTTTAACTAGTTTGAAACAAAAATAAGCAGCCAGAAAAAAAAGAACAAAGCCAGAAAGTATACTGTATGGAAAGCCAAAGCGACTGCGAACAATCGACATTAAAAGTTCGATAAACATTGGCAAAATCAGCAATAAAAAAACCCTGGCTAACGTAATCATTTAACAATATTTGCAGTTATGAATCGTAGACCATTAATAAGTACACGTATTTCCATTGCAGGACCACAAACCCATATAGCCACAGCCATAATCATCTCGGTCGCAAACTCCATTATTGCTCGAATAGCTACATGAACCATAAGTCAATTTGTAAGTTATTCCGGTGGTGCCGACAGTGATCTCCTTTTTCTTGCAGGTGTAGCTACTTCCAATATTGCACGGGCAATCCGGCGCACTTTCATCATAAATTGTACTAACAGGAGCAGTTTGTTCCAGAACATATGGTTGTGAGTTCACATTAACAACCTTTTCGCCCTGCATGAAATAAAACAGGTCCCACAGTTTAGCTTTTGAAATACTCATTTCAGCCCGTGCAAGCCATTTTGGAATAATAAGGGTTTTCATGTTAACATTCATATTTGATCCGTTCTCATAATTGGCAGGCGATATCTGGGCATAGATTTCTGAAACAAGTTTCCTCTGCGGCGGTGTCAGTTCATCCATTTTTTTCCGTAAATTATATTTCCAAAATTCCGCTTTTTCCGCAGCCGCCAGTTCTGAATATGCGATTTTCATTTGAGCAGAGCCAGGCAGGCTCAGTAAATTTTCAAATTTCTCTACCCGGGAAAATGACTCATTAGAATCCTTTTTACATGATTGTCCTGTAAAACCGAGAAATAAGATTGCCAGAGCAACATGAGTGTAACGTTTCATTGTAGTAAGTTTTTGGTGAAGAGGATAGTTTGGATCTGGGTTATCAGATCATACCTCAAAACTATCGTTCG